>OFHB01000574.1_pt1 | contig 23798 bp, 19 predicted proteins | sample 1521881 | NCBI WGS metagenome assembly OFHB01 (sample SAMEA3504090, study PRJEB24116) | mouse gut metagenome | biome: mouse gut; feature: mouse-associated habitat; material: faeces | place: Denmark | collected 2011
ACATGGCGGTATCGTTGCTCTGGATCAGACGGATCTGGGGCGCCATCTGCATGGAGATCGTCCGGGTCAGTTCCAGATCGTAGATCTTCTTTTCAAAACGCTCGCACATGGCGGCATAATCGTTTGCGGCCTGTGTATCTTCGGGGAGAGAACTCTGCTCCGCCTTTTTCAAAAGGGCCGGAAGCTCCACGGTTCTGGCCTGCTCTAACTTCTGCTTGCCGGCAAGGATGTACATGGACAGCTCCTTGAAATAGTTGAGGTTCAGGTCGTACATCTTGTCCAGCATGGCAGCGTCCTTGAGAAGTGTCACCTGATGCTCTTCCATGACCTTGCAGATTTTGTTGATATTGGACTCTGCCCGGTCGTATTTGATCTTCATGCTTTCCAGCTTGTTGCTGCTTTTCTTGAAAAAGCCAAAAAGGCCTTTCTCTTCTTCCTCGCCGAAATCTTTAAGCTCCGTGACCACGTCCGCCAGCATCTGGCCGATCTCGCCCATGTCCTTGGTGCGCACATTGTTCAGGGCGCCCTCAGAGAAGTCCGCAATCTTCTTCTGGCTGCCGGCACCGTACTGCAGCACCATCTGGGTATTCGAAATGTCGATCTGGGCGGCAAAATCATCCACCATCTTCTGCTCCGCAGGGGTCAGCACCGCCTCCGGTATCTTTTGCGTAGCCTCGGCCGCCGCAGGCACTTCAGGGGCCTCAGGCTGGGAAAAGGGCTCGAAGGTCAAGGTGGGGCCCTGGCTCAGCATTTCATCTAAATCATTGCTCATTTTCGTCTCCTCCAGTCTTCCATTTCTTCTATATTTATATACACGGTTCTTCTTGGGATCATCCGGGCATTCACTGGCTGTCGTTTGCGGCAAAGGCCATTTCCTTCATCAGGCCCTCTCTGGCCAGCATGGACTTTAGGACCTGGGCGTCCGTGGTGGCATCGAACACGGCATTCTGGAACAGGGTGTTCAGGAGCTCCCGGAATGCGGCGTTGATGGTGTCCAGTGTATTCTCTATCTCGGCCTTGGCCTTTACGATGTCCGGCCCGGGAGAGCTCACCCGGTCGAATTCCTCATAGGACTCCACCAGCTTCAGGGTGGTGGGCAGATAATAGTTCATCAGCTTGTGCATCCGGGGCATCTGCTCGGGATGTGTCCGCACGCTTTCAAAGATGTCCTTCAAGAGGTTCTCCAGGCAGAACAGCTTGGAGGATATCACCTCGCCGGGAATCCTGTCGTTGAGGCCTCGGAGTTTGCGTATGTATTCCTGTCCCTCGCCCACCATGGTCTGCAGCTCGGATTCCTGCTCTCTGGATACCTCCGGCGCGGGTTCCGGCCTCTGCTCGGGGGTCTTGTCCTCCAGCGACTTCCTGTTCTCCGCCTCTCTAAGCGTCCGGCCGCGCTCCGCCTCCAGGTACTGCCGGTACACCACATCATTCAGCATGAAGCAGGTCTTCTGCTGATCCAGATGCCCTTCGGGGAAAATGCCCAGGGCCAGCATCTTCTGCAGGTCTTTGACTACATATCTCTCGCTCTTGCCTGTACCGGCGGCCAGCTTGGCAATCTCGCCGTACACTCTGTAATCACACAGCTGGAGATAGCGCTGGGCCCGCTTCAGGCGCCTCTTCTGGCCGATGCCGAAGCGGATCATGCCGTAGAAGCCTGCCAGGAACAGGATATTCACGATCCAGCCCCCCAGGGTGGTATCCCCTGACAGAAGGGCGAATATCCGGAAGAAGGCTATCAGCCCGGTGATTCCGAAGCCGATGCCGCCGAACACCTGGTACAGCACATTGGAGACGCTGCCCACCTTCTTGACCTTGATGGCAGGGAGGGATTTGCGGGACGGGGCGGGGGCGTTCTGGCTCTGCATGCGCTGCTGCCTGCTCTGCCACTCCTGCATCAGCCTGTTCTGCCGCTGGCGCTCCCTTTCCATGGCCCGCTGCTGCCACAGGGGAATATTGGGAGGGGCATCGGTCTGCTTCTGCTCCCGGGCATCGGCATCCTCAAAGACGGCGCCGGAAGACCGCTGCTTTGTAGTATTCTCCGGGGAGACATGCTTCCCCGCCGCACTGATGGCATCCGCCACGGTCTGGGACACCAGGTCGTTGAGATTTTTGAAATCCCCGCTCTGCAGGGCCTCGGACAGGGCGCTCTTTATCTGCTCCCCTGTGCCGTTCCAATTTCGACTATCGCTCATTTGATGAACCTTCTTTATTTTCAATTCTTTCACAGGAATCCACACCCCTATTATTGCACATCGCGCCCTGTTCCGCAACAATTTTATCCTTAATTCTCTATGAAGAGATCGTCCCTGGTGATGTTGTTGAGCCATTTGCCGCTGCGGTAATGCCGGATGACCCAGGGCCATTTGACGAACTCGTCGGTGCACAGCAGGAAATACACCCAGAGCACCGGGAGCTTTAAGGCGAAAGCGGCCAGAAACCCCAGGGGGACCGCATAGCACCACATGTCGATGGTATCGCAGATGAAGCCGAAGCGGCTGTCGCCCCCTGCCCGGAAGACCCCGGCGATTAAAGTGGTGTTCACGGCGGCGCCCATGACATAGTAAGTGTTGATCAGCAGCATGTATTTCAGATAGTGCATGGCGTTCTCCGTCAGGGTGGCATATTTCAGTACAAAAGGCGTAGCCGCCAGCACGATCAGGCCGCCGATGGCCCCGGTGAGGACAGTGAGCTTCATGAGTTTGCCCGCATCCGCCCTGGCTTCCTCCAGCTTGCCCTCCCCGATCACATTCCCCAGGAGGATTCCTCCGGCGCTGGCCATGCCGAAGCACAGGATGGTGCCGAAGTTCCGCACCACCACCACGAAGGAATTGGCGGCCACCGCGTCCGTGCCCATATGCCCCATGATGACCGAGTACATGGAGAAGGCCACGCTCCAGCTGATGTCGTTTCCCAGGGCAGGCAGGGAGAGCCTGACGAAGTCGGAGAACAGGGGCCTGTTCCTGGCGAAGAGATACCGGAAGTCCAGCTTGATGTCCCTGCTGGCGGCCGACACCGCGAAGCAGGCCGCCAGCTCGATCAGGCGGGAGGCGGAGGTGGCGATGGCCACGCCCATGGCGCCCAGCTTCGGCGCGCCGAAGAGGCCGAAGATGAACACGGCGTTCAGGACGATGTTCAGGGAGAAGGCCAGCACGTTCATGGCCGTGCTGACAGTGACCCTGCCGATGCTGCGCAGCACTGCCAGGTAGACCTCGATGATGCCCCAGCACAGGTAGCTGACGCTCATGAAGCGCAGATAGGAGGCCCCGATGGCGATCAGCTCGCCGTCATTGGTGAAAAGGCGCATCATGCCCTCCGGGAAAAAGAACGCCGCGCCAGCGAAGAGCATGGCGAAGCCCAGGGAGAAGCGCAATGCGATGCCCTCCACCACCTGGATGGCCTTCATGTCCCCTTTTCCGTAGTATTGGGCGCAGAGCATGGTGGCCCCGGTGCCCAGGCCGTAGAAGACCATGAACAGCACGTTTGCGTACTGGGAGGCCAGGGACACGGCGGAGATGGAGGACTGGCCTACGTAATTGAGCATGACCACGTCGGCGGAGCTGACGGCGGCGCTTAAGAGGTTCTGGATGACGATGGGCAGCACCAGTTTGAAAATCTGGCGGTAGAACACATCGTCTTTGAGTCGGTTCTTCTTTTGCATGACGATTCTCCATTCGTGCTTGATTAAATATGACTTATCTTATCATGCTTGCAGGGGTAAATCAATGTGAAAACGGGATTCTATGGCCGATTTCTATGGCCGATTCCATGCCGAAAGCCATGGGGAGGAGCGGCAAATGGACAGCCCCGGGAATCTGCCGCTCCCGGTGAATACATAGGGAGGCGCGGATTCGGACATACTGGCTGGTATGACGAGAAAAAAGACGACTCACGAATTTGACTATTATGTGCTGCTGTTCTTCGGGCTGGCCTTCATCGGCTGGCTCTGGGAGGTAGGGCTGTACCTTGCCACGGAGCATGCCTTCATCAACAGAGGGGTGTACCGGGGACCCTACCTTCCGATATACGGGGCAGGGGGGCTGGCGCTGTGCCTTCTGCTGCGGCCCTTGCGGAGGAAGCCAGTGCGGGTGTTCCTCTTGTCCATGGCGCTGTGTTCCGGGCTGGAATATTTTACCAGCTGGTTCCTGGAGCGGCTCTGGGGCATCCGCTGGTGGGATTACAGCGGGCACGCTTGGAATCTGAACGGGCGGATCTGTCTGCTGGGAGCTGTGGTCTTCGGCCTGGGCGGCACGGGGCTGGTCTTTCTGCTGCTGCCGCTGTATGAAAGGCTGTATCAGAGAATCGCGAAAAAATGGCGGATTGTGCTGTGCCTGATTTTGCTGGCGATGTTCATCGCGGATGCCACCTACTGTGCCGTGCGGCCTAATACGGGGCGGGGGATTTCTATGGCAGAAGAAGCGGCGGTAACGGCCAACGCCACGGACCTGGCAGCCACGCCTTTCGGCCAGGCATGGCAGAAGGCCACTGGAGTGGAGCTGGAAATCATGCAGCAAAATCCGGAAGGCTCACGCTGGAACAGATCAGCGAGATGGTGGGCTATGCCAGCCTGAAGACCTTCCGGAGGGCGTTCCAGAAAGAGACCGGATTGACGCCAGCGGGCTATCGGGAGTCTGTCTTGGTTTAAGCGGGGCAGGGTGCCACCTCTATGCCGCGGCAGCTGATGTGCCCGCCGTCCCTGACGGAGAGGCCAATGCCGCCGTTTAAGTAGGGATGGCTGCTGTCTGTGACCTCCAGCATTTTCCGGTCGTTTAATGTCACGGTGAAATGGTTTCCTTTTGCCGTGACGCAGATGCTATAGTCAGAACCCAGCTCCCAGGGGAAGTCGGTCTCCGCCAGGGGGACATAGCCGTTCTCATTTTTATAGAAGCCGAGCTTGCCCGGAGCATAGAAACCGGCGGCATAGGAGCGGATGGCTCCTTTGACGCGGACGTTCACCAGATGGGAGCCGGGGCATTCCGGACGGATATGGAAGGTGGCGGCGTAGTCGTCCCAGTCGTAGCCGCCGGTGTATACCTCGCCGAAATCCGCGCAGCTTAAGTGCAGCCTGTCGCTGCTAAGCCAGGTCAGGCCTTTCAGCCTGGTGAACTGGCGGATTTCCCTTTGGCTGAAACTCCAGACCTCCATGGCGGATTCTGCCAGGTCAATGGTATAGTCCGCCGCACCCTCCTGATAGAAATCATCTAATAGTATGTCCAGGGGCTTATCTTTCTGCTCTGCGTCCCCTTTCAGGATAAAGCCGGCCTCATCCAGGAGGCCGTTTTCCAGGAAAGGGATGGTCAGGGAGACTTCTTTCCATTCTGCTTTGGTCAGGCGTACCTCTTCCTCGGAGGTTATAATCTTCCCGGTGGAGGCATTGTGCGCATAGGCCAGAGCGGTACAGTCCCCGCTCCCTGGGGCAAGCTTTAAGAAGCCGTAGAATCGCTGGCCGGGGTAGAGCGTGGGGGAGAAGCTTGGCTGGTATCTGTTGTCGTCGAAATCTTCGGGGACGTAGTAGGTCTTTTTGTAGAGCATATGCCCGATGCCGCCCGCCCGGGGGACGGCGGCAAGCAGTGCGCGGGTTCCTGTATGGGCATCCGAATCGGTATTGCGCAGGTCGGCGGCGGGCGGCTCCTGGTTCTGGCAGCGCAGGTCATCAGCAGTTGCCTGGCTCTGACGGTCGCCGCATGTGGAAATGCCAGAGAGAGCCGGATTCTGACGGTCGCCGCATGTGGAAATGCCAGAGAGAGCCGGATTCTGACAGTCGCCGCATGTGGAAATGTCAGAGAGAGCCGGATTCTGACAGTCGCCGCACAGGGAACCGAGAGCTGCGGCCTGCTCTGGGCTCATGGCCCTGATCCGCAGCCCGAAAGTGGAACCGGGATACTCGAAATGGCATCCGGTATGCTTCCGATTCAGGATTTCCCTCCAGGGCTCCGGCAGCTCCCACCCGGCCACCGCGGCGGCCAGCCTGGCGATATAATCGGCGCCCTGGGGGATGTCCGTGATGTTCAGGGAGCCCATGACGCTGGAGCAGATCAGGATATCGTGAATGGGCCTGCGCAGGGCCTCGGGGATGCCCTCCAACCCGCAGCGAACGCCCATGATGGTGGCCACGTTGCCCACATTGCAGTCCGTGTCCCAGCCGCACATGTTGCAGATGTCCAGCGTCCTTGCGAAATCCCCCTCCCCGTAGAGCAGGGAGACGATCATCACGCCGATGTTGGGGATGATGTGGCAGGCCCCCGGGTATCTGTCGTAGCCGAAATTGTCCCTGACGTAACCATAGCCCTTCCTCCAGTCCTCAGGATTCGCCTCATGGAAGGCCATGACGCTGCGGACTACTTTCGTGTATTCGCTGTCCGCGGGAATGTAGGACAGGCCTTTTTCTATGATTTTCCGAATATCAGTTTCTATAAAAGCGTAACTTATGCAGCTGGCCACGAAGATGCCCCCATAGATGCCATTGCCCCCGTGGGTGACGCTGGCGGCCTTTTCAGCGTACTTTGCGGCCAGGTCGGGATTGCCCGGTGCCACCAGGCCCCAGGTGTCGATGAAAATCTGCCCGCCAATCTGCTCGGCCACGGTGCTGCCGTTCTTTTCGATGCTGCCGGACAGAGGCGCCTCCACACCGGCCCGGAGATTGAGATAGGCCGTGTGCTCCGTGGAGATGCCATAGCCGCCCCACCAGAAGAATCCGGATTCATAGCTGGCATAGTTCAGCAGGGCATTGCCCACGTCCTGTGCCGATATCTCATATCCTTCCTCGCTGTCCCCCAGGGCCCGCAGGAAGAACAGGGGGCCGTTGGTATCGTCGTCCGCCGCGAACTGCCCGTAATCCTTGGGGTATCCTGTCAGCTCCCCCAGCTCGGCCTGGATCTTCTCATAAGTCCAGCCCTCAATGGGAGCGCCCAGGCGCACGCCGATGACCTTTGCCAGCCAGCCTGCGTAGATTTTCTCGATGTATTCGGTTTTCATTGTGGTCATATCGCAGTACCTCCATGCCCGCTTCCCGCGGGAAGTGCAGCCATGCCTTTCCGGCGATGAGTTTCAAGATGGATTCCGCACCGGAATGTCCTCCCGATTCCGGCGCTGACATAGGGGCAGCACAGGGCCTTTCGTCACTTCCACACAGGATAGCTGTGGTGTCTGGTATGCTTCCTCCATAACAGGAGCCCCCATATGCCGCGGAAGGCCAGATCCGCCCAGTAGCCGATCCAGATGCCGGGGAGCCCCAGGCCCGCCTTTATGCCGAAGAGCCATGAGACCCCGATATTGATCAGGGAGCCCAGGATGACCATGAAGAACGGCATCCGCACATCCCCTATGGCCTTCAGGCAGGCTACCAGCAGGGCGGCTATGCTCCGAAACAGCTCCATGGCAATCTCGATTTTCAGAATCGACATGCATGCGTCCAATAACTGCGGGTCGCTTGTATACATGCCAAAGAACTGCCGCCCGAAGAGAAGGGCCGCGATTTCCAGCAGCACCGTGGCGCCGCAGACCAGCCGGAAGCTCTGGCGGAAATACCGGAGCATCTGTCCCTCGTCCCGCTTCCCCAGGCTCAGCCCAATCAGGGTAGAGGCGGCGATAGGAATGGCGGAGGCCGGCAGGATGATATAATTGATCAGATTCGCGGTATAGCCCTTTACCAGTAGCGACTGCGTGCCCAATGTCCCAATCATGGAGACCACTATGGTCTGGGATAACACATAGATGACGCTTTCCATTCCGCTGAATACGCCCAGGTGGGCGATTCGTCTGGTGGTGGCCCCAAAGGAGGCGCGCCAGTTGGAGTGGAGGAGCTTCAGGCGGATGTTCTCATCCCTGGAGGCCTGGTGGATGTAAAATGCGCATCCCAGGATATGGGCCAGGATGGCGGCAAGGGCATAGTGGCGGATGTCCTGCCAGTCTGCGGGGACCAGCCATAGAATCAGGGCTTCCCACAGGATCCAGCTGCCGTTGATGAGACAGCTCCCTGCCATGGCAGTCTTCATCTTGCCGATTGCCCGGAAAGCGGTGGCAAAGGTGGCAGTGACGCCCTGGAAGACCGACAGGCCCAGCGCCACGGACAGATAGTCCCCGGACATGTCCCAGAGGTCGGCGGGGACATGAATCAGCCCCATGATGAAGCTTCCCGCGCAGAACCAGATGACGGCCAGCCCCAGCCCCAACAGGATGTTGTCGATCAGCCCCACAGTCAGAATCTGGCGGCCCTCCGCATACTCCTTCCTGCCCCAGCAGGGCGCTAAGAGGATGCTCTGCCCGGCATAGAAGATGGCAAAGGTAGTCAGCATCAGCGATGAGAAAGTCCCCACCGCCGTGGTGGCGGCGATTGCCTGGCTGGAGAAGCTGTTGATGATCATCTGGTTGATGCTGCTGCAGATGTAGGCGAAAATCAACTCCAGCACGATTGGATATAGCATTCTGTACAAGGTGTAATCCCTAGCCCCTGAGCTAGTCTGTGCCCCTAATTTCCTCAAACCTGTCTTCATCATATGCACCCACCGCCAGACATAAAATTTTTCATAAAAAAAGCCAAAGCTGCATTCGAGTCCTCCCGCGCAAGGGATGGTGGCAATGTGCTGTTTGAAGATTTTATCTACATTGGACAAAAAACAAAATTTGACCCAATATGCGATGATAAATTCCTTCTCTGCTGCCGCGCTCCTTTACGCGTAACGGATAGTGGGGATGAACCCACCCGAATGGCTTTGGTATTTTCTTAGATGTATTTTAGTTTCATTGCCAGAGATTGTCAACAAAAATCTTTCCGGCATTTTGCATAATCATTTTGCTGTAAAAAGCAATAAAATTATACATAATTTTCTATCAAGATCCTTTTCTTTCCACAAAGAAAGTTTTGATAGAGTCAAAATAGCGTCAGAGCCAGATGCTGAAGCTGGAATGGGCGAGATGGGAACCGGGGGTGCAGGGACGGCTGCGGAAATCCTGTCAATTATCCGGTAGCTTTATTTTGGTGAATATGATATCATGAGCATAAAGACGATGTCGTTGTGCTGTGTAGGCATACAGATTGATATCCTCGGAAGCGTTTTTGGATAATGCATGGTTGACGGCACAGGAAGGAGCATTCCGCATGATGCGTGAGAAGAGAGCAGGAGAGCATTCGACAAAGATTGTCACAGTGGCGCACCCGGGCCAGGGGATGGATGCGGCCCTGGAAATCCGGGCGGCAATCGAGGAGGCGAGGAAGGAAGAGGGATTCGTGGAAATCCGGTTCCGGGCGGGGAAGGTATATGAGGTGTGGCCGGAGGGCGCATACCATACCAGGGGATATTACATCACCAATACGGCCGGCAAACTGGAGAATCCGGATGGTGAGAGATGGAGCGCCATCCTTATGAAGGATATGAAAAATGTGGTCATAAACGGCTCCGGCGCCCTGCTCCTGGTGCACGGGGTGATGACGCCCATCCTGATAGACGGCTGCGAGGATATCATATTCCGGGACTTCAATCTGGATTATGCCCGGCCGACCGTATCCGAATATACCGTTACCATGAAAACGGATACATATATACGGATAAAAGTACATAAGGATTCGCTGTACCGACTGCAGGATACGGACGGTGACGGAAGACCGGATTCTATTCTGTGGCAGGGCGAGAGGACGCTGTCCGACGGAGAGGCGCGCTACTGGGAGAATGCCGCCTGCCTGCTGCAGGAGCTGGATCCGGACAGGGGCACGCTTAGGCGCGTCCCATGGTATGGCTACGGAAGCGGCATCACAGACCTGGGGGACAATGTGCTGCAGCTGGAATTTCCGGAGGGAAGCCGCTACAGGGAGGGCTGTACTTACCAGGTGCGGGACGGAATCAGGAATCAGGTGGGTGTCTTCATCCATAGAAGCAAGAACGTGACATTTGAGGACTGCGGATTCCATTATATGCATGGGCTGGGGGTCGTAGGGCAGTACTCGGAAAACCTGGCGCTGCACCGGCTGGAATGCGCCCCGCGCCCGGAGACGGGGAGGACCTGCGCCAGCTTCGCGGATTTTGTGCAGATGTCGGGCTGCAGGGGCGAGATCCTCATCGCGGACAGCCACTTCAGCGGTGCCCATGACGATACCGTCAACATCCACGGAACACACCTGCGGATTGTGGAGGCGGACAGGGCGGAGCGGAGACTGACGGTACGTTTCATGCATGAGCAGTCCTGGGGATTCCAGGCCTTTGAGGCGGGGGATGAGATCGAGCTGATAGACGGGGAGAGCCTGGTGCCCTACCACGGAAACGTAGTAAAGGATTTTAGCAGAAAGAATGATACGGATATCGAGCTGATGTTGGAAGAAGCATTGCCGGAGGGAATCAGGACAGGCTGCGACGCGGTGGAAAATATCACATGGACGCCGAATGTGACCATCCGGAACAACCTGTCGGAATATGTGCCCACCCGGGGGATACTGTGCACGACCCGGGGAAAGGTGGTCATAGAGAAGAATGTCTTCCGGAAGCATGGGATGGCGGCGATCCTCCTGGAGGATGATGCCAGGGGATGGTTCGAATCGGGACTTATCCGTGATATGACAATAAGGGATAATCTGTTCGAGGACGGGGAGGCTCCCCAGATTCACTCCAATCCCCAGGTGGCAACGGCGGATCCGGAGAAGACAGTCCATTCCAATATCGCTGTGACAGGGAACAGGTTTACGGGACAGGCTGTGGAAATAAGGGCTGTCGGAACAAAGGGCTTCCGGGTGGAGGACAACATCTTTCCGGAAGCGGGCGGGAAGGTCTTCCTGACCGGCTGCAATGGGTTTGCGGTCAGGAACAATGAAAATCAGACAGGGATATATCAGGATGGCTGGGCTGGCCCCGTATCCTGAAGGAAAAGCACGGCTTGCATTTGGAACGCATGTGACAAAGAGGCTTTTATGAGGGGGCCGGAGCAGTGCGGCCGGGCGAAGATTCTGAGGGGATTTTCGCCCGGCTTTTTTGCGTGATGGAAAGATGGAATCTGGAAGATACCGATTTCTTATTATTTGCTCTTGACAGTTCATTGCGGATATATTAATATAACAATATTCTAAAAAGGAATTTCGATTTAGAATAAAATTCTATAGAAGGGGAATTTTATGCAATTATGCCTTGCTGCCATCCGCAATCAATATAAAATGCTGACACGGATTGAACGGCAGATTGCCGACTATATATTGAACAACAGCGGACAGGTTCTTGAAATGAATGTGGCAGAGGTCGCCGCCGCTGCCGGGACGGCGGGTTCTGCCGTCATCCGTTTTTGCAAAAAACTGGGTTATACGGGATTCTCGCAGTTCCGTATGGCTCTTGCCAGAGAACTGGCAGTTTACCCCAGTGTGCCCTCTGCGCCTCCAAGAACAGGGGAATCCCTCTCCGAGGTGGCCCAGAAGGTTTTTATGTCTGGTATACGCACCATGCAGAATACGGCTGCCATGATGGAACAATCCCAACTGGAGCAGCTTGTAAGCATGCTCGCACAGGCTGAGCGGATCTGCGTCTTTGGCGTAGGCACTTCGGCATCCATCGCGGAAGACTCCCAATATCGTTTCCTTCAGCTGGGATATCCTTCCTCCTGCTACACAGACATCCTGTTTATGCCCGTGGCCGCTATGAATATGAAAAAAGGGGAGGTCGCCATCGGAATCAGCCACAGCGGCCGCACGGAAGCCACCCTGGAGGCTGTGCGCCTGGCCAAGGAACAGGGCGCGCGCACTGTGGCAATCACCAGCTATCAGGCAAGTCCCCTGGCCCAAATGGCTGATTACAAACTTGTCGCTTATGCGGACGATATCACATATCCTGTGGAGGCAGTGTCGGCCCGGCTGGCCCATCTGTGCCTTATGGATGTGCTGACGGTTGCCCTGGCGTTACAGGGAGGAACGGAAACAACTGAGCGTCTGGCATCAAAAAACCGGATTTTGGAACATATCCGCAGAAAGGAGGAGTCATGAAGCATTCTGCCCGGCGGTCCGTATTCGCTGCCGCTTATGTATCTTATGCCGCTATCTACGTTGCCCGGATGAATCTGACGATAGCCGCACCTGTCCTGATCGAGGAGGGCATCCTATCCTCCTCGCAGATTGGACTGATGGGCGGCGTCTTTTTTCTCCTATATTCTCTGGGGCAGCTGCTGAACGGATGGCTTGGAGACATCTTCTCCTCAAGACGGATGGTTACAGCAGGCCTTCTTCTGACAGCTGCAAGTAATGTGGGGATCGGATTGCTTCTTCAGGCTGATAGCGCCGTCTGCCTATGGGCGGTGAATGGGTTCGCCCAGTCCATGAAAGAAGCCCATATCCCGGCCATCCTGGAATGCCGGTTCCCAGGGGAGAGCCAGAGGGTGGAGTGGCTTTTGTGCAGCAGACAGATGCGCACCCTGGACAGGAAATTTCAGTGGCATGTGGAATCCGGGGAATTCCAGGTCATGGCCGGGGACAATGCGGCGGATATCCTGCCCATGGGAAGATATGAAATCAAAGTGTGGCGGAAGGGGCCAGGCCGCTTTTGGCCAACGCATGACGGAAGAGCCAAGCCGCCTTTAGCCAATGTATTTTACCGAATATCATACCTGGTTATGTTCCCGCTGAAATCGGCCGCTATAATAAAGCCGCTCTCAGCAATGGGAGCCTGGTTAATGGGGGAGCCTACATCAAATTTCCGGAGCAGGCTCCCTTTTTTATCGATGAGATAGAGCCAGCCATCGGAGGCACCGAAGCAGAGACATTCTCCTGCCACAGGCACGATGGCACTGTCTATTGTGGCCACATCGCCGTTGCTGTAGGGAGAGGTGTAGATCAGGCTCCTGCCTGTCTCAAAAGTCCACAGGAGTTCCAGGCTTTCCATATCTACGGCCACAACTCCCCTGTCAGCGGTTCCCAGATACAGGATGCCATTCTCCGCATAGGGCGTTGTGGCGCTTTGGAAGGTATAGCCCGGAATTTCCTTATATTTTACAGTCCTGCCGGAGGCGGCGTGGATTTTGTACAGCCTGTTTCCGGAACCGGTGAATAGGAAGCCATCAGAGGCGGCGGGGGTCATGATGAAATTATGGAGCTGGTCATCGTTGTTTGTCCAGAGTATCTCCCCTGAAGCAGCGTCCAATGTGTAGAGCTTATTCCATTGTGAGCCGACAAACAGCTTGTTTTCATGCAGCATAAAACCCGCGGGAGAGGTATCGCCACCCGCCAGTTTCCGGTTCCAGATACAGCTTCCGTCGGTCGTATTCAGGCAGTAGATGTCCTGCTGGCCCCCGCAGTAAATGCGGTTTTCCTTTATCGCGATGCTGTTGCTTGTATTGTTGGAACCCAAAAGATTCAAGCTTACCGTCCATATTTCCCGGCCCTGAAGATCCAGACAGTACACATTGCCCTGGATATCCTGCGCGATTATAGTGTCGCCAGCCATGCGGATGTCGCTCTTGACAGAGTTTCTGGTGTTGTATTTCCAGAGCACCCGGCCAGTCTCGCCGTGGACGGCTGTAACGCCGCAGTCCTTGGGCCAGCCGTCATCCGATGTGCCCGCATAGACGATGCCGTCCTTCCAGGCCGGTGCAGAGTAGAGGATATTGCCACCCAGGGAAACGCTCCATTTATAACCTCCGTTCGGCCTGGCACCTTGAAAATCGTTATAATGGCAATGGCTGGCCGTCAGTCTGCCGCCCACGATTACAACGCTTCTTACGGCGGCGGGGGAAGCGTCAATCCCGCCTCCGTCCGGCTTTGAGGTGGTTATGTTGAAAGTGCCCCCAATCTCGTTGAGATAGTTGTAATGCCAGTGGCCGAAGACCCAGGCCAGCAGATTATGCTCTTTCAGGTCTGTCTCTGTCAGCCCGTCGGACAGCACAAAGCCGGTTTCATCGTTTTGGCAGTAATCGTGGTTGAAGAGAATCACTTTTTTGTCCGGAGAGACCTGTCTGAGGTCATTGCGCACATATGCCGCCACGTTGCCTTCCGTATATTTGGCCTTTACATCGCCATGAACGATGGGGGTGACGATATAATGAATGCGGCCGACCTCAAAGGAGTACATAACAGGGCCGTAAATGCTTTCAAACAGCGCTTCGCCGTATTCTCCCCAATTGACATAGTCGTGGTTGCCGATGGCATACCGGACGGGGACGCCCATGGTTTCATCATTCATGTCACGGATATGTGCCCTGAGGCCGTCAATATAGCAGATATCGCCGGTGTGGATGATAAAGGCGGGGTGAGTTTCTTCCACAGTCCTGCGCAGTTTTTCGAGCCATTCTCCTGCCCCAGCGGCACCAACTTCGCTGTCTGCCACATGTAAGAAAGTGTGGCTTGTAGCATCGGTCTCAAGCCTGTCCAAAAAGAAGTCATAATCTGTTTTTCACGCGATACGGGCAGATAATAGTTTGACGTCCAATAGCCGGATGGTATGGTAACAGTGATGAAATCCGCCTTGTGCCAGTCGTTCAGGGCATAGCGCCCGCTTTCGTCCGTCAGAACGACATCCCGGCCATTGCTCACCGCAACAGAGGCCAGGGGCTTTCCCGTACCCCTTTCATAGACAGCGCCGATATAGTTGGTTGAGGCGGAATTATTGCGTAATTTCATTGTAGCGGGAATATGCACCTTGACAAGTCTATACAGTATGGTGGTATCATGAAATGAGAATATTCGATGAAGAGTTGAAAAAAGCGCAAAATATCAGCTGACAATGTAATTGGTCCGTTGGACATAAAAAAGTCTTGAAAACGCAACAAAATTATGCTACACTGAACATGAAAAAGATGGGAAGATGCCTAAGATTATTCCAATCAGAGAACTGAGAGATACCACAATGACATCCGAATTGTGCCATAATTTAGCGCTATATGACTGGAAGCTGAAAGCGTTGAGCACAGGGTGCTTTCCGTAGAAGAGCAGAAGGTATTTCTGGAGTATCTGGAGCGGCCAAAGAGCTGGAAGGAAACGATTGAGCATGAAAGCCTGGTGGGTATCATGTAGCTGATGCTTTCTGCTCAGGAAAATTGAGTAACTGCAGCATCAAAGAGATGTTTGAGCGGTATGTTGAAAATTAAAAAGCCCGGAAACTGGTGATTTTTACTGTATTTCAAGCAAGAAGACAAAGCTCTGATACAGAAAACTTCGCAAGACAGATGGGCATGTAAGCGAAGCCTGTCCTACAATAATGTGACATCATATGAGGTATGAAAGCCTTGTAATCACACATTTAAGTGGTTGCCATGGATTTCAGAGCCTTTTTTCTATACTGGAAAAATGTTGAGGACATATGAAAAACAGAAAAGGAGAATGCGAAGAATGAGGTTTTTTATTGACACGGCAAAGGTGGAAGACATCAAGAATGCAAACGACATGGGTGTAATCTGTGGAGTTACGACGAACCCTTCCCTGATTGCGAAAGAGGGCAGGAATTTCGAGGAAGTCATCGCAGAGATCGCATCCATCGTGGACGGGCCCATCAGCGGAGAGGTAAAGGCCACCACCACGGACGCGGAGGGCATGGTTCGGGAGGGACGCGCCATTGCTGCCATCCATCCCAATATGGTGGTGAAGATTCCCATGACGGTTGAGGGGCTGAAAGCCTGCAAGACCCTGTCCTCCGAGGGGATAAAGGTGAATATGACGCTGATTTTCACGGCGAATCAGGCGCTGTTGGCTGCAAGGTCAGGGGCTGCCTATGTCTCTCCCTTCCTGGGACGTCTGGATGATATCAGCCAGAGAGGGGTGGACCTGATTCGTGAAATCGCGGATATTTTTGCGCAGACGGATCTGGAGACGCAGATCATCGCGGCGAGCATCCGCAACGCGGTGCATGTGACCGACTGTGCCCTGGCAGGCGCGGACATTGCTACGGTTCCCTATTCCGTAATCGAGAAAATGGTGGGCCATCCGCTGACCGATGCCGGAATCGCGAAATTCCAGGCTGATTACAAAGCTGTATTCGGAGAGTAAGGAGCCGCATGCGGTTCAGTGCCGGGAATTCCGGCACTGCGCGGCAGGAAATGGGGACAGCACGGCGCTTACCTTGCCGCAGCCTCCGATTCAGAGGCTGCGGCAACATTACGTCTATCCGAAATTCCGCTCATAATTATCGTAACTGCCGTACTCCCGCCAGATATCGATCATCATCTCGTAGCGCTCCAGGGAAAGCCCTGTATAGGCGCAGTTAGAAGTGGAGAAGATGTAGCCGCCGCCGGCTGCCATGCCTTCCCGCAGGGATCGGAGCACGTCCTGTCTGCACTCCTCGTCGGTGCCTGTCTGGAGCAGTCCGCAGTTCACGTTCCCCACCAGGGCGATATTGTCCCCCACGATTTTGCGCACCTCGGGAATGGAGACCCCTCCCTGGGGATCCAGAGAATGGATGGCATGGGGGCCGCAGTCCGCAATCTGCTTCACGATGGGCATGATGTTCCCGTCGGTATGCTTGATGGTGTAATAGCCCAGCTTTTTGTATTCCGTGATGACTTCCTTCAGATAGGGCACGATGATCTCGTCAAATTTCTCCGGACTGAAAAACGGATTCACGTTAAAGCAGTAGTCGGAACAGAGCGTGAAGCCGTCCAGCAGATGCCCTCGCTCATCCAGCGCCCGGGCAAAATCCAGCGCCTGCTCCACCCGAATCTGGGACTCTTCGTTCATTTTTTCCGGCTCTTCGTACATCCGTGTGGAGAATTCCATCATCCCTTCCCCGTCCGGAATGGCCCAGGTGGGGTCGCCGTGGGCCATGATATAATACTCGTCCCCGCTCTTTTCCCGAATCAGCTCCAGAAGCCACTGGGTGTCCTCCAGCCCGCCCGGATTGGGGTGGACGAATATGGCGCTGTGTCCGTAGGCCCTGGCCGTGTCTATGTAGAGCTGCGCCATCTCGTTCATGTGCAGGCTTTTCTCAGAACGGCTCATCTGATTCCACTGGGAGTAGTAGCGGTGGGAGGGATGCACCTTCCCGAACTTCTCCATGGTCAGGAAGAATACCAGTTCGAATGTCGGCACCTGGCCTCCTATCTTCTCGCATTTCAGTGTCCGGATGAATTTCTCTCGATTTGTCATTTTCTGTTCCATGCCTTTCCCGTCTCCGGTCCGCTTCTGCCGGAAACGATAAATTTGACGTAGCCGCGGGATGCCGTCACGAGCCCGGCGGCATACGGAAGTATGGTTCTACGCCCCTATTGTAGAACAGTTTTGCGATAAAATCAATAGTGCTTTCCTGTGGAATTTGCCTGCGGATTTTGTCCGGGTCTGTTTGCGGAACCCATACGGGCATTGCGGGCGCCCATCGGTGCGCCATGCGGCAGGGGCGGCTGCATGCAGGAAAAAACTTGACATTCCTACAGGGAAAGATTTATCATTTGAGAGAGGATTGATTTTGGCGCGCAGCCGGAACAGACAGAGGACAGGATGATGAGGAACAGACGTGACAATGGATAAGGAAACGTGCAGAAAGAGAAAAAAACTCAGGAAGAGAAGGCGGCTCAAGCGGATTGTCATCGCGTATCTGCTGAGGGTACTGGTTGTGCTGGTGCCGCTGATGATGATCATACTTATGGTGTGCGGCTGCCTTTATATATATGAGAAATTCACGGATAAAGAGGAGGAAGTCATAGAAACGGCCCCCAGCCAGATTCCCGCGGCGACCATAAAGGACAAGGGGCCTCAGTTCCGCGTGGTCATAGACCCGGGACACGGTGGGAGCGATGGGGGAACCGTCAGCGGCGGGACTATAGAAAAGGACATCAATCTTTCCGTGGCGCTGAAGCTGAAGGCCGTCCTGGAAGATGATGATATAGACGTCGTCATGACCAGGAGCTCTGATGAGTATCTGAGCCTGGAGCAGCGGGCCACTGCCGCCAACGACGCCGGCGCGGACTTCTTTATCAGCCTTCACTGCAACTATTACGAGGAGGACGCCCGGATAGCAGGCCTGGAGTGTTATTACAGCAGCCCGGACGCCACGGAGAGCAAGGCTTACGCGGAGAGCATCGTGGAAGCGGTTTCGCTGAGCGACGGGATGAAAGCCAGGACCGCAAAAGACGAGGGCTATTATGTTCTGCTGAACACCAGGATGCCTGCAGTGCTGGTGGAGATGGGGTTTCTCTCAAATGATTCCGAGCGCCGGAAGCTTGCGGACGACGATTACCAGGAAACGCTTTCGCAGAAGATTGCGGAGGGCATCCTGCGGGAGGGGATGGATTGAGACAGGAATATGGCAGACGGCAGGGCTTCCGCAGGACAGAGGGGCCTGAGGGAGATAGCCGAATCGGGTAAGGCTGCAGAGCCTGGATAAAAGCCGAAAGGGGTTGAAAAAGAACATAAGTTCTGGTATAATCATATCAGACCAAAAAGGAAACGGAAAGGCGGCAGGCACGGATGGCCAGAGAAGACCATGTCTATATAGCAATCGATCTGAAATCATTCTACGCCTCGGTAGAGTGCGTGGAACGGAACCTGGATTCCATGAAGACGAACCTGGTGGTGGCGGATCCCAGCCGCACGGAGAAGACGATCTGCCTGGCGGTGTCGCCCGCCATGAAGGAATACGGCATCCCCGGGCGGCCAAGGCTCTTTGAGGTAGTGCAGCGGATTCGGCAGGTGAACGCCGGGCGACTGTGCAATGCGCCCGGCCGCAGGTTTGCCGGAGCCTCCTGGGATGCCGACGAGCTGAGGGCCGACCCCGCCCTGTCCGTGGCCTATGTCACCGCCCCGCCGCGGATGGCCCTGTATATGGAATACAGTACGAGGATATACGATATTTACCTGAAATACATTGCCCCGGAGGACATCCATGTCTATTCCATCGACGAGGTGTTCCTGGACGTGACCGGCTATCTGGACACCTACCGGCTCACCCCCAGGGAGCTGGCGAAGATGATGATGCAGGACGTGCTGCAGACCACGGGCATCGTGGCTGCGGCGGGCATCGGTACGAATCTGTATCTGTGCAAAGTGGCAATGGATATTGTGGCAAAGCATGTTGAACCGGATACGCATGGCGTCCGTATTGCGGAATTGGACGAAATCAGCTACCGGAAGCTTTTATGGGATCACCGCCCTCTTACTGACTTCTGGCGTATCGGACATGGCTATCAGAAAAAACTGGAAGCCAAGGGAATTTTTACCATGGGCGATATTGCGCGCTGCTCTCTGGGCAAAGACAGGGATTACCACAATGAAGATCTTCTTTATAACTTGTTTGGCGTCAACGCAGAGCTTCTCATCGACCACGCATGGGGCTATGAGCCGGTCACTATGGATTTCATCAAAGCCTACCGGCCGGAAACTAACAGCATAAGCTCCGGCCAAGTCCTAAAATGCCCATATGACTTTGAAAAGGGAAAACTTATCGCGCGGGAAATGACAGATTCGCTTGTTCTGGATCTTGTAGAAAAAAAGCTTGTTACGGATCAGATGACGCTGACTGTCGGGTACGACACTGACAATCTTACAAATGCCCAAATCCAAAAGAATTATCAAGGAGAGGTCATAACGGATCATTATGGAAGGAAAGTCCCTAAACATGCGCATGGAACGGCTAACCTAAACTGCCAGACTTCCTCCGCGCAGATTATAATAGATGCCGTTGCAGATTTGTACAACCGCATTATAAACCCTAATCTTCTAATCCGCCGCGTCATTATTACTGCAAACCATGTCATAGACGAAACAAAGTCTATGGAAGCAAAACACTTCGAACAGATTGACCTGTTCACGGATTATGCAGCTCTTGAAAAAAAACGGAAAGAACAAAACGAAAGGATTGCCAAAGAAAGAAAGGTTCAGGAAGCCATTCTTTCCGTAAAAAAGAAATACGGAAAAAATGCCATTTTAAAGGGCATAAGCTTACAGGAAGGAGCCACCGCGATAGAACGCAACCGCCAAATCGGAGGACACAAAGCATGAACAATCCAGACAGCCAGAACTATAATGACATTATTCATCTTCCACACCATGTATCAAAAAAGCATCCTCAAATGTCTCTTTTAAACCGGGCCGCGCAATTCTCTCCATTTGCCGCCCTTGCCGGATACGATGCCGCAATACGGGAAGCGTCTCATCTGACTGAGCCTTTTGCAGAGCTTGACGAGGACAAGAAAGAACGGCTCAACGCCCAACTTCATCTTATCCAAAAAAATATCACGCAAAATCCCAAAATCGAATTTTCCTATTTTCAGCCGGATAGCAAAAAGGACGGCGGAACCTACACAACCGTTTCCGGCAGAGTGAAAAAAATAGACGAATATCACCGCAGAATTATTTTTATGGACGGAAGCTCCCTCTTGATAGAACAGATCCGTTCCATCAATGGAGAGCTGTTTGGGAACATGGAGGAATAAAACATAGAAACAAAACATAGAAACGGGATTCATTAAACATAAAAACGGGATAACCGCCACTCATGGGCAAAATAATTATACCAGAGGGTAAAGGTCTTTCTTACGCCATACACCATGGCATCGCATGAAAAATTGACTCCCACTTTGTTTCTGTCCCGATCTTCGGATAACACTTGATCTATTGTAACCGTAATGAGTTCTCCGGTTTTGTCCCGAAACCGGAATCTCATCGGCGTAATTTTTCCATCTGTATCGGTACAGGAAATCATCTGCACCGGAATATCGACACACAGAATGCTTTCCAAATCCAACACTCCCTTCTTAGGCCTTATCTATATAAAAATGATGTATTTATAATAATATACGAACATACATTTGTAAATCGGTAATGTTTGGCAGGTAAGCATTTCTATTCCAACGCTGAAAGAGGAAGCAGAAAACAAACGCCGATCGAACCAAACGCTAAACAAATCAACCTCTAAAGATACCCAAAAGGGCATCAAAGGATTTATTTCCCTTGATGCCCCTATTTGACTGCATTTATAATCAGCAAATTTTTCCTGTTTTCCTATTTATCACTTTTCTAAAACCATTTAATTTAATTGATAAAAAGTGATATTAAAAAATGATACTGAGGTAAGTATAAAACACCGCCAAACGCATTTCAATTATTAAAATTTACCAATTTCTAATGTGTTTAGTGGTGTTTTATGATGTTTTAGTGGTGTATTTTTAACAATCTCCGCTTAGTTGTTATAATTCACAATCTTGCCAAAGTTTGTTTATACCATCCTTCAAAACACTTGATTTTACTTGATTCTCTAATCTTTTAAATTCCTTCAGACATTTCATTATGATAGTTTTTATGATAGTTATTTCATGCATAATGATACCTAATCACTATTTCCTGCCCTTTGAAATCTTCAAAATAATTATCAATGCCATCTGCCTTTACCATGCAGCTCCATTATTTCATTTTTACCATATAACTCCTTGTTTGTCAATTTTCCATCCGTAAATTGTGAAAACCTTCTTATAAATCAGTTAATTAATGGTAGAATTTAAATAGCTCATATGAAAAGGGAATGTTCCATGATTGGCGCAATAGCAACAGCAACAGAAATGCAGAATCATTTTGGGAAATACCTAAACATGATCCTGAATGGAAACTATGATCTTGAACAGGAAAGGAATTCAAAACTGAGGAAAAATATGAGATTACTGATTGATGTGAATATTTTATTAGATGTACTTCAAAAGAGGGAGCCTCATTTTCATGGCTCATCCCTGGTATGGAAACGGTGCGAAACAAACTCTGCGGAATATCTGGCAAGAATTTAATTTAGATAAAATGGAAAAAATGCGCCACTGAGCATATAGAGCAGGCAGCAATCTATATGCTCTTTTTTATTCAGCAGCAATGAAAGCGATATGATGACGCATAATTTATTGACTATTCTCTTTATTCCAATTTTTATCTCTAATCCTGAAATGCTCATTACGAAATTTCCTTTAACCAAAACAAGCAGTCTATGTAAACCATTTCTGCCATATATAATATTTGGATGCCGCTCAAAAAACATTCTGTCAAATTGCGATTTCCTGTCCTTTAGAATCTTCAAAAAACCTGTCAAAATCCTCAGCCTTTATCAAGTAACTCTTCCCCACTTTAACAGCATACTGCATTTGGAAAAGCAGCTTTAGAAAATTTAACGCTTTTTGATCTCCACATTGCAATGTTTCCATTATGTCCTTTTTGCCATAATATTTACTCATGTCTCTCACCTCCCATTTTCCATTTCTGCAGTTTTTCAGTTCCACTTACTGCTACCATTTTAGCAGTGCATCCTGATTGGAATTTCTTGCAAAAATAGAAGACTCCCTGCATTGAAAACAGGGAGCCGGAAATTTCCCGGCTCCCTGTCTCATGGGTTCCTCCTTCCTTCAATTATTGTGGGATTTTCTTCTGTCAGCCCTGCGGGACAGCCTTGCGGAGCATTTCCAGAAGCCTTTGTGCATTTGCCTCAAACTGCGGCAGGAACTCCTTTTCCATGTCATAGCTGAGGTAAAGCATCACCGTGGCCGCCTGCCAGAAAGTTTCCATCTCCCTGGCATCCGCCCGGATCTCCGCCTTGCGGAATGCCTCTCCAGCTTCATACACTACCTCCTGCCACTTCAGAAAGAACCTGTCCTCCAAGGGGATTCCGAATGACTGCAGCCATTCCCTGACCGTGTGTGTCTCTGACCTTTCACCGCAGGATGTCCGGTTCAGCAGATACTGTATCCCGCTTCCCGCATCTTCCTCTCCCGGCCCCCGCATGACAATGCACCGGCCGACCGGGAACATTGCACACACCGATGGCTTTGCGGCATGCACCCGGCATTTCCTGTCTTTGAGGAGGGGGCATCTCCTGACTGATCCGCGGGGCATGAGCCTTACAATTGGAAACCTTGAATCCTTCCCGATGTAAGCCTCACAGTAATCCGCCATGAATTCACCGGCCTCCAGCTTCAGCTCCCCCGCCATCCTGAAGATGTCCTGCGGGCTTAACAGAATGTCCTCACGGTGGATGCAGCATCTTCCGCATCTGGTGCAGCGGAACCTGAATTCATCATCCAAACCGATTGGACGGAACCCCATGTCCTGCAGCAGCTCTTTAATGTTTTTTTCCATTTCATTCCTCCTTCCGGCTCTATCATACGATGCGGGCCGGCTTCCCTTTTCTTGCAAAAACTGTATTTCCTCACACCTTCCCCGCTTCGCCGCCAAGCAAAATTCTTTTGCAGTTGATATTATTCAACAAAATGATATAATAAAGACACGGAATATGTAAAAAAAAGAAAAAAGGAGGAAGATTCATGAGAAAATTGAAAAACAGAAGATCTGCCATGGCTCTGCTGTTTGCCATCTGCATGATCGCCTTTGTTGCGATGGATGCTTTCAGTGTAAAGGCTGCAAGCAGGCCGGCTACCGTGAAGAATGTCAAGGTTGTGAAGACGACGGAAGGAACCGTGAAGGTGAAGTTCAAGAAAGTGAAGTGGGCGGAGCATTACAGGGTGCTGATTTACCAGGATGATCAGCCAACAAAATATCCCGAAGCTCTTGATACTGCACTTGTGTATGCACCGAAGACAAAGAAGACAACTTACACCATTAAGCATTTGACAGGGCAAACAAACTACACGGTCAAAGTTCTGGCTTACAAGAACGGACAATACAGCAAGATGAGCAAAGGGGCTAAGTGCAAGACCAAAGGTGTGAAACGACTGCAGATTGTCTGCAATGAATGCCGTGCAAGGATTCCTTACTATAAGGGAAATGACCCAGATAAGGATTACAGGTATTACAAAATGCTGCATGGGGAAGCAACGGCAGAGTTTTGTGGGCATTATCATTATTGTGCAACACTGTATTAGTTTTTGTTTAAAAGGGGGCTGTCGCTTTAACGAATGAAAATTCGTGAAGCGGCAGCTTCATTTTATCTGTT
>OFHB01000578.1_pt1 | contig 23644 bp, 40 predicted proteins | sample 1521881 | NCBI WGS metagenome assembly OFHB01 (sample SAMEA3504090, study PRJEB24116) | mouse gut metagenome | biome: mouse gut; feature: mouse-associated habitat; material: faeces | place: Denmark | collected 2011
ATCCGAGCATCATCCCGCCCACGACAGTGGGCGGGTGCTCCGGTAGAAGAGAAGGGTTCCGACGAAGGAAATTACGTCGGCGCGAAGCGCCGACGCGATTTTTTTGAAAAATGGCCTTTTTGCAATTTTGCCCAAATTGCTATCACTTGACAGGTCAAAGACTGCATACAAAGGGCAAATGCCGCTATATAATAATCTTTAACCCAGTTGGATGGAGGTTTTTATAATATGGCGACAACCAAACGGGTGTTCACCCTGCGTCTGACTGACGACGTATTTGATAAGATTGGGGCGCTTGCGGCGAGTGAGCACCGATCTATGACAAATTATATCGAATACGTTCTGATCAAGCATCTGGAACAGGCTGAAAAAGAACGTGGGGTGATTGATGCAAAAACAATAAAAGAGGAGTGAAACCGTGTCCGTACTCAAAGCGAAGCGCACCACGAGCAAGGCGGAGTTTATCAATACCGCTAACCAAATCTATGTGGAGACGATAAATTTCCTTACAAGATTATCTGCAAGGTATTCCAGACTGGTTGCTGAGGATATAGCTCATTTGGCTGGTGAGATAGTCGATCAATCTGAAAAGGCAAACAGTATCTATCCATCAGATGACCAGAGAAAGTCGCTACGGAAAGCGCACTTATTGGAAGCAAGGGCTTCCTTGAAAGCGCTGGATGTACGGCTTACACATTGTTACCTTATCATGATGCAGAACCCGGAAGGGTGTTTTACAAACAGCAAGGGCGTCCAGCTGAAATCTGAAGATGCGATTGAAAAGCTGGATCGCATGGCTGAGAGTCTTGGACTGTTGATTGATAAGGAAGACGAGCTTTTGCGTGGCGTTACCAAGGCGCTGGCACAAGGCAAAAAGTAATGAATAATCTATGGGTGTATTTCTGTAAATGAGTCACACTGCTGTGTGGTGGTGGTTGCGTTCCCCCTATTACAACAACAACAACAATTTCTGTAATGTGAACAACAACGGCAACATCAACAACAACAATGCTTCCTGGTCGGCGGGCGTGCGCCCCGGATTTTGCAATGCGAGGTCAAATGGTAGTAGCTTCGGCGAAAGACGACCTTTGCAAAAGGAGAAATACTTCCCTGGTGAAAGCCTAAAACTGCCCTTTGACGACCATGCACGGACGCTGCTTGCATGGCGGGGGATTGCGTTTACCTCGTTTCATGTGTATGGTCAACGTAGTATTAGACACGCACCTACAAGACATCTATGCGGAGGGCGAATAAAATTATGACAAGTGAAGAGCGCCGAGAGGCGCGTTACCAACGCCGCCAAGCGCGGCGACAGGCCAATAGGCAAAAACGGAGTGACGAGGTAGGATCACTCGACAAAATTTACAATTTTCACGATATGTTCTTTTTCGGTAAAGAGTGCTGTAAGGGTGTGCGTTGGAAACAAAGCACCCAGAACTTTGAACTGCATCTGCTTTCTGGTACTGCTAAGAGGCGTCAAATGGTGGTCAGTGGAATGTGGAAGCCACAACCGTGTTCTCATTTTACACTTCATGAGCGAGGGAAAGTACGTCCTATTGATGCTCCGCACATTGTTGATCGACAGGTTCAAAAGGTGGAGTGCAACAAAATTCTTATTCCATTGTATGAACCCAGCATGATAATCGACAATGCGGCCAGTCAGAAGAATAAGGGATTACATTGGCAATTTCGGCGGCTTAAAGAACAACTGGCATGGCACTATCGACGGTACGGGCGTGATGGTGCAGTGTTTCTTATGGACTTGAAGAAGTTCTTCCCAAATGCTAACCGTCAGCTAATATACCAGCGGCATAGTAAAGTGATGTTGAACCCAGAAGTTCGGGCGTTTGCGGATTACATTGTCAGAACGGCACCAGCTACAGCGCCTGGTCGTGGTATGCCGCTCGGTGTGGAGCCAAGTCAACAGGAAATGGTTGCGCTTCCCAGTGCTATTGATAACTACATCAAATGCCAGCTGGGATACATTGTGCTGGTCATTACATGGATGACTATTACATCATTCTCCCCGATATTGAGGAGCTGAAGAAGATTGCTCGTGAGATCGTGGCAATGATGGAGTCCTATGGTATTCGTGTCAACCGGCGAAAATGCAAAATCGTTCCTCTCTCCAGCTCTAAAGGATTCCGCTTCTGTAAGGCAAGGTTTACTTTGACAGAGACTGGCAGAATTAAGGTGAATGGCAATCGTGGCGGAATGAAGAGTGCAAGACGCAAGCTAAAACTGTTCCATCGTGAATATTTGGACGGTAAGCGTACACTTGCCGATATCGACCAATTCATGGAGTGTCAAACGGCGTATTACCGAAACTACAACGACCATGGGCGGCTTCTTCGGTTGCGGAGGCTACATTATGCCCTGTTTAACAAGTACAGGCAGCAAGAGCAACAGAAGTTGCTTAAACAGACAGCCTAAATATCTGAAATCAACGAACGTCTGGGCGTATGCTCCAGACGTTTTGTTATGTTTGGAGGAATTTTTTGTGGAGTACAAAAACTACATTGTGAAAAAACGGGCACGGTTTACGGGTGTCAGCGGTGATGTGAATATCCCCTATGGTACACACGTGGAGGCACAGAATGGGTGCCTATTGTGGAATGGGGAGCCGGTATGTGCGGTGAATAGTCAGAGCGGGATTGATCATTTTGCTCAAAATGACGATGGACATGGAGAAGAGCGTGGCAAGTTGACCACTGAAATTATCTCTACATTGGTTAAGAGAAACAAGAACTATCAGGCCAGATGGGATAAAGTGTGGGCGGACGAACGCTGTCAAAAGTATCGCATGACTGAATATGAGGACTTCTGGCTTTGGAACTGTGAGTTCTATGCTGCCCCGATTGAGGATTTGCAGCATATCATGGAACTTATCAAAATTTGAGAAAGGAAGTGGGTGTATGTATCAGATTATCAAGGACAACACGGTAATGGCATACGTGGACAACCCTGTCTTTATTCGTATGCACACAAACGGCTGCTATGTGGGTGCTACCGAGGATGAGGCGCAGGGTATCGCTATCCAAAGTGCTCCTTATCATATTCTCGGCAGAGAGGAGCTTCCTGGCGCTGTTGCGACTGTGATGATCGTGAAGGTTGACGGTGGCCTCCTTGTTGCGGAGCAGAAGCGGGCGATTGACGGTCTGATCGTGAACATTTTGGAGGGTTGAGTTATGGATAAGAATTACATTGCACAACTGTATCAGGATAAGACAATCTCTGACAAGGGTGTGCTGAACGCTATCCTAAGAGGATGGATCACCATTGAGGACGCTGTTGAGATTATTGGTGCTGACCAGTCTACGGAAGTCATTCGTGCGGCGAAGATCGCTGAAATCTCTGCGGCCTGTAACACCGTCATCGTGTCTGGTATCGACCTGACATTGACAGACGGCCCAGTGCATTTCAATCTGAGCATTGAGGATCAGAGCAATATCGCCAACCTGTTCCGTGTGGTTGAGCTTGGTGGCACCGAGTTCCCCTATCAGGCGGACGGCGGCGTGTGCCGTATCTACACCGCCCAGGAAATTGCTCAAATCTACATTGCGGCTCAGAGTGCTATCACTACTCAGACCACCTATCATAATGCGCTGAAAGCCTATGTCCAGAGCCTTGATGATGTGGAGGCTATTGCCGCTGTGCAGTACGGTATGGATCTACCTGAGCCGTTTGCGTCTGAGGTTGTGGAGAAGCTGACGGTTGCAAAGACCCAGATGGACGCTATCGTTGAGCGGCTGAATGGGTAAGGTGTTGATTCTATATGGGCACAAGAAAAGAATTGACCTGTAAGGTGTCAGCTCATATTCTGCGCTGGGTGTTTGGTGGATGCCTATATGGTCTGCTTGAAATCGCTTGGCGTGGGTACACCCATTGGACGATGGTTCTGCTGGCGGCAATTCTGTGTATCCCACTGGATATTGCGAACGAGCATATTCCGTGGGATATGCCTTTGCTTCTGCAAGGCGTTCTTGGCGGACTGACCATTACAGTTATGGAGTTTGTGACTGGACTGATTGTGAACGTCTGGTTGGGTATGGGCGTATGGGATTACTCCAACCAGTTTGGAAATATCCTTGGGCAGATTTGCCCACTGTACACCATTCTGTGGTGCCTGCTGGCAATTCCCGTCATTGTGGTATTTGACTGGCTGGAGTATAAGATCTGCGGTGGAGAGAAGCCGCATTATACATTATAAAAGAGAGCGGTTTATCGCCGCTCTCTTCTGATTTTATGGGGGAATATTTATGAGTTACAAAGACACAGAAGATAGGGTGAAACACTCTAAAATTGCAAAGAAAATGACAGACGATATCACGGACTATCTTCGCAAACAAAACGCAGAATATCGAGATATATTGTGGGCGTTAGGTGTTGTGCGGGATCGTGTAATTGAGCAAATGGATATGAATACTTTTAAGTAAATTCCCACTTATCAACTCTACGAAGTGATTGCTTTGCGGAGTTATAAAATTCTGTGAGTGTTGACAACTCCAGCATCTCATAATCTCGCATATCATTACGGCTACGTGGAGTATCGCTCTGTAGATATTGAGAGAACTTTGCGTGAGCATAAACAAGAGCTAATTGTCGAATTTCATCTTCGGTTAGTTTGCTATCCATAATATTTCTCCCATCTTAAAATTTTCAGCTTACTACCTTCATACGAGGGAATCCAGTTTGCCAGTAACAAGCTGGTTAGTGGTGGTAATAAAACATATTGGATTAAAGCGCTCAGGTTATTTAATGGGAGTATAGCACAAACCAAGAGATTCTGCAACACTCCGATCGAAAGGATTTTATATGGACATTATTCTTAAAGAACGCGGGCATGGGAAAACAACAAATCTGATCTGCATGTCGGCGCAAACCGGTATCCCAATCGTCTCTATGCAACCGCAATACATTATAGAGCTTGCGGAGAAGCTGCACGTACAAATTCCGCGTCCTATTTCCACACAAGAGTTGCAAGGCATGGCGGAGAAGCCGCAGGCAATTTACGTTGACGAACTGAGCGTTGTTCTGAAAAAGCTGCTTGGTTCTTCTGTGGCTGGATTTACGGACACATTATAGCATATGCAAATCTGTTTTGCAAGAAAGAGGTGAAGACATATGGGTGATATGAGTTTTATTATCGCTTTGACCAACAAAACTGAAATAACAGTATTTTTCTCTCCAGAAAGCAACGAGATAGATGTGTAGCAGTTTGAATAAAAGTACAATTTCGTTTTGAGAGTCGTGCCTGAAAATGGTACGGCTCTTTCTCTATGAGGAGGTGAGAGTTATGGGACGAAAGACGAAGCAAAACAAGATCACATCGCCTGAGCTGATTGCACAGATCAATCCAAAGAACATTCGGCTGATGAATGACTTTCTGGAGTATCTGCGTTCGGTTGGTAAGGCGGAGTCCACCGTTAAGGCGTACACCAGTGATCTGTACATCTTCTTTGTGTGGGTGCTTCAAAACGCAGACAACAAGTATTTCCCAGAGGTTAGTAAAAGAGACATCGTATCCTATCAGAACTGGCTGCTTAGGAACAATGAAAACTCTCCCGCCCGCGTTCGCCGGCTGAAGAGTACACTTTCTTCCATGAGTAACTACATTGAGGCGATTTTGGATGACGAGCTACCGAACTTCCGGTCGATCATTCGCAAGATTGAAAACCCAGTCAATGCACCAGCCAGGGAGAAGACGGTGCTGACTGACGAACAGGCTGATACACTCTTGGACTATCTGGTGGAGCGCGGCCAGTATGAGAAAGCCTGTTGCTTCGCTCTGGCTCGGTACTCAGGTCGGCGTAAGTCAGAGCTTACCAGATTCAAGGTGTCGTACTTCGAGGATGAGAACATCATCTATGGATCGCTTTACAAAACGCCTGAGAAAATCAGAACGAAGGGGCATGGCGTCAACGGCAAAATGCTTACGTGTTATGTGTTGGCAAAGCCGTTCAAACCATATTTCGACCTGTGGATGCAAAAGCGGGCTGAGTTGGGTATTGAGAGCGAGTGGCTTTTCCCTGATAAGGAAGATCCGACGCAGACCATTCCAATTTCAACGCTGAATAGCTGGGCGGAGACGTTCTCTAATATCTTGGGTATCCCGATCTACTGGCATAGCCTACGGCACTTCTTCACGACTTCGCTGGCTAAGGCAAACCTGCCAGATTCCGTGATTAAGACCATTATCGGTTGGGAGAGTTTGGAGATGGTTGATATCTATAAGGATATCGACGACGAAGAGGAGATCGGAAAATATTTTGCTGATGGTGAAATCATTGGCTCGAAGCAAACTGGGCTTTCTGATCTGTAAGGGAGTATGTCATGAACGAGCTGACAATTCACAGCTACCTTAAAGCAAAGGGGTTGAATGAATACGGGATCGCTGGGCTGATGGGCAATTTGTTTGCCGAGAGCGGCCTAAATCCCCGCAATTTACAGAACAGTTACGAAACATCTCTCGGCATGAATGACAACGCTTATGTAACCGCTGTGGATAACGGAACCTACACGAACTTTGTATGGGATAAAGCCGGGTTCGGTATCGCCCAGTGGACATATTGGAGCCGTAAGCAAGCACTGTTGGATTTCGCTAAATCTGTTGGCAAGTCAATCGGTGATTTGCTGATGCAGCTGGACTTCCTTTGGAAGGAATTGTCCGAGAGTTATCCAGGCGTTGTCTCTGTTCTGCTGTCTGCTACCTCCGTACTGGAGGCATCGAACGCTGTGTTGCTGAATTATGAGAAGCCAGCGAATCAAAGCGCAAGCGTTCAGAAAAAGAGGGCTGAGTATGGGCAGATGTACTATGACCAGTTCGCCACTACTACGGAAGGAGGAGGCACTATGAAGTACAGCGAGAAAAATAAGCCATTGGTATGTATGCAGACGCAAAGCACCTGCTACAAAGGCACCCGCAAAATGGAAATTAAGGGCGTACTATGGCATAGCACTGGAGCAAACAACCCCAATCTGAAACGATATGTGCAGCCAAGTGACAACGACCCGAACAAGGAAGAACTGTTGAAGCTACTGGGTGTGAACAAGAATGGCAACGACTGGAATCACTGTGATCGTCAAGCTGGATTGAACTGCTGGATCGGTAAACTGGCTGACGGTACAGTGACAACTATCCAGACCATGCCGTGGAACTATCGGCCATGGGGTTGCGGTTCTGGCAATAAGGGTTCGTGCAACACGGGCTGGATTCAGTTTGAGATTTGTGAAGACGGTCTGGACAACGCCGACTACTTCAACCAGGTCTACAAGGAGGCGTGTGAAATCACGGCCTATCTATGTAGGCTATATGGCATTGATCCGCATGGGACTGTTAAGGTAAACGGTGTGACCGTGCCAACAATTCTGTGCCATGTTGACAGCTACCATCTTGGTATGGGTTCTGGACACAGTGATGTGATGCACTGGTTCCCGAAGTTTGGAAAATCCATGGAGACAGCAAGAAATGATGTGGCCGCTCTGTTGAGTGGTGTTACCAGTGAGGAGGATGACGACATGACTGAACTTCAAGTGAAAGAGATCTGCAAGCAGGTTATGGCAGAACAACGTAAGGAATTGCAAGATAACGATTGCGGTACATGGAGCAAGGAAGCTCGTGACTGGGCAACGAGCATTGGTCTGATTGCTGGCGGTGGCACGCTGCCTGATGGTACGCCAAACTATATGTGGGCAGATAACCTAACTCGTGAACAGGCGGCGGCTTTGTTCTTCCGCTTCGCTCAGATGATGGGAAAGGCGTGAGCTTATGGTTATCAGGGTAGAGCGTAAAAAGAAAACCAAGCGCCGCAAAACGAAAAAGCCTGGTATTGGTTTTACGAACTGCCTTGCAATTTATCTGTTGCTGTTCCTGGCCGCTGGTCTTATCGGTGGCTTTTTGCTTGCCGTTCTAAGCATCAAATACCAATACGCTGGTGCTCTGGCCTGTTGGACGGTAGTGTTCACTCCCATTGGCACGGCGATTGGTATTGTGCTTGGCAAGATAGTGGATAAGAGCAAGGCGGAGAATGTTAGTGGCAGCGGTGATGGTATCACATTCGCCTCAGCACAGGCGAAGGGATTTGTACAAGAGGACTGTGACAGTGACAGTCCTCCAATCTAAAAAACAGAGGAGGATGCTTTATGGAATGGGCAAAACTGATTATCTCTAATCTGACGGGGATTGCGGCTATCATTGCGCTGGTGATTAGCTTGGTGAAATATGTAAAGCAAGCAATCAAAGAAAAGAACTGGCCGCAGGTTGTGAAGATGGTGTCTGACTATATGGAGCAGGCAGAGGATATGTTCGATAGTGGCGCGGATCGTAAGCAGTGGGTTATGGCTATGGTTCAGGTTTCTGCCGATAGCGTTAAGTACAATATCAACATGACTGAGATTGGTCAGCTTATTGATGATCTGTGTGCCATGAGCAAGGTTGTGAATGGTGAGAAGAAAGAGGACGGTGCAGAGCAATGAGTATCCAAGAAATTATGGTGAGCGGTGGCGGCTTCCTGCTTATCATGATGACGCTGGTGCAGATTGCACCACTAAAAATTAACCCGTGGTCAGCTATTGGCAGCTTGATTGGCAAGGCTATCAATGGTGATGTGATGAAGAAGTTGGACGAGATGGAAAAGGCGCAGGCTGAAACAAAAGCAAATCTGGATGAGCATATTCGTGTTGACGACGAACGCAATGCGGATGCTCACCGCGTTCAGATTCTTCGGTTCAATCGGGAGCTGCTTCAAGGACTGCCGCACACCCAGGAGGACTTCATTGAGGCATTGCACGAGATTGACTTCTACGAGCACTATTGCAGGATGCACGAGGAGTATGAAAACAACAGGGCTGTGCTGGCAATCGAGAATATCAAGCGGGCGTATATGGAGTGGCAGAAGAATCAAGAGACGCATGAAGCGTGATACTATATAGGGGAACTGGTCTATTTGACTGGTTCCCCTATTTTTTTGCATTTATGGTGTTTTGAAAAGTGCGCAAAAAGTTGTGAATTTTTCAAAAGATCATATAAATGAGCAAGTTTGTAAGTGTGGGAAGGTGGTGGAGTTTATATCCCTAAGTATTGTATTCGGTTGTATCACATACTTAGAGATATAAAGTCACTGGTCGATTTTGCCGATGAAGCGATAGTAAATCTCTACTTCCTGCACGCGGTTTTTGCGTTGCCGCTTTCCTTCGGCCTCATGAACAACGATTTTCTCAATCGTCGCATTAAGAAGCTCAGGTGTCAGCTCCTCAATACCAAAGCACTGCTTTATTACTGCAACCCATTTCTTTGTGTCTGTCCCAGTGCTTTGTGTTGCGTTGATGGATTCTTGTAGCTGGTCAATTTTTGCATCAAGCTCAATCTGCTCATCCTGATACTTCTTTGACAGCATATTGAAGTTGTATTCAGTGATACGTCCAGAAGACCAGTCCTCATACATTTTGGAAAACAGATTGTCGATTTCTGCTTTGCGTCGTTGGGCTTTTCTCAGCTCAACGCCACGCTGTTTACCGGCAGAGTTCCGATGCTTCTCTGTACTTTTAAGCAAATCTTTCAGCAGCTGATCTTCGTCATCGTGGGCACGTTGTCCCCAGTATTGCAGGGCATGAAGGACATAATCGTAAAGCACTTCGTAACGGATATAGTGCATGGTACATTGCTCGGGGTAATGGCTGTTTTTTGAACAGTGATAATATTTGTAATGTACGTCACGCTGTCGGTTTACACCAAGCGAAAGAGAGTAGCCGCAGTCAGCGCATTTTAGCAACCCCGAAAAAACCTGCTTCTCACCAGTCTTGCGCTCTCTGCGGCGGCTGGCAATTTGGGCTTGTACCTGAGCGAATATCTCCTCAGAGATGATGGCTTCGTGTGTATTATGCACATAGAACCATTCCTCTTTTGGCTTGTGTACTCGCTTCTTGTTTTTGTATGATATTGCACGTTCACGATAGTGTACACTGTGTCCGAGGTAAGTTTCATCTCTTAAAATCCAGTGGACTTGGGTGATCGACCAGGCGTATTTTCTCTCTTCTGGGGCGTCTGTGTAAACGTGAGCAAAGTAGCCATACCGATGGAAGCTCCAGTATCCAGGTGTCGGAATTTTCTCAGCAGTCAGGATTTTTGTAATTTTCGACATTCCGGCTCCGTTAGCTGCAAGGTCATACATCTTCTCAACGATCCATTTTGTTTCATCGTCAACAATGAGGTGCCCGACCTGGTTCGGGTCTTTTTTATACCCGAGTGGAGCATACGCCCCATAGTGCGCCCCATTGACAAAGAGGGTGTGCATTGCAGCTTTTACCTTCTTGCTGGTTTGGCGAGCGTGCATTTCGTTCAAAATATTTAGGAACGGAGCAAGCTCACTGTCACCATTAGCCGTGTCAACATTGTCGTTGATCGCCACGTATCGGACGCCTTTGCTGGGGAAATAGATTTCTGTGTATTGGCCCGTCAGTATGTAGTTTCTGCCAAGTCTGGACAGATCCTTTGTAATTACACAGTTGATCTTGCCGTCCTCGATATCGTCAATCATACGCTGAAATGATGGCCTGTCAAAATTCGTACCTGACCACCCGTCATCAATATACTCGTCAATCACGCACATACCATGCTCACTGGCGTATTGTCTGAGCATCATGCGTTGCGTCTGAATACTGCCGCTCTCACCTTGCAGCTCATCGTCTTTGCTAAGTCTCATGTAAAGCGCAGTGTTATAAACCTTAGTATTGTATGGTTGTTTCACAATGTCCTCCTTTCAAGGAAACAACCCACACTTACAATACTTGCTCATCGCAATTATACCATAAGTATGGGCTGATTTCAACTTCAGATCGCTATGCCAAGCCCTCTTGCTCGGCTCTTTTGCGGATAAGCTCTATCATGATTTCACGGAAGGTTTTACCTTTTGGAGCAAAGTGCTCAACGGCTTTGATTTTTGTATTGCCATGGATAAAGTACCTTGTACCGTCTTCTTCCGTGAGGAAATATCCTGTATTTGCAGATTGCTTCTGCCCCAATCAAATCCCCTCCTTGATACGTCTTTTTCTGCTGTTTGATTTGCGTATGCCCATATAACATCCCTTATCCAAAAAGTGAGGGCTGGCATAACGCAGCACACGCTCCAGGCGCTTCATAGCCCTGCTGATCGTGCGGCACGCTGTTGACTTATTGACTGAGAACCTATCTGCAATTTCTTCCATAGTAAGGCGCTCGTAATAATACGCCACAACGTAGGTTCTTTGCTGCTCAGTCAATTCGTCACGAAGGGCTACACGGAAAGCGTTCATCAGGTGATTATGGAATATATCTCCGTTGCTATCACTGTCTCGCCAGAGATCATATGCGTACTGATCTTGCGCAAGCTCAAATGGAGGCGGCGTGTACGCTTGTGGGATTCACAATGTACCCACCTCTATCCTGATACTTTGTTGATATAGCTCTTGACTTTCTCGACGTTCCAGAATATGCGCTTGCCGATCTGAATACGGGCTTTGGCTAAGTCGCCAATTTGAACAGCGGAGTATCGGCCACAACTGAGCATTGCTTGTAATTCAGATGTTGTAATGGTGATTTTGTCTTGAATGTCAACGCCATTGAATTTTTGGGTTGTGTTCATAAATCATTCTCCTTGGTCATCAATGTGTCTGCTATGCCGCCCTTTCTCTTTTGGCGGGAAGAACGACTTCCGATATTTGCGAACCTCTTTGCATTGATGGCAGTTGTTTCTGTTTTTGCAGCACCAGCAACCGTCTAAAACTGCATACCAAAACCAATGAGGCATATCTGGAGGTTTATGTTTTCTTTGCCCCATAATGCCTCCTAATAGGGTGTAATTTCGATCAGCTCTTGGTTGAAGGGATCGTATTGGTACGGCAGGCCGTTTGGTGCATAGTAGGCAGACATATAGCCGTATCCCTGGTAGCTAATAGCCTCACTGAATACGAAATATACGATTTTCGTCTGCGTGTCGTAATATAAATCTTTTGCACCGGGTATTGCCATGAGTCCGGTGTTAGATTCGTAATTTTTGCTTCCTTCATAAGCTGAACAGCCTGTAATGGTTAGGAGCATGGTTAGCATAAGTGCTACCGCGATGATTCGCTTTTTCATAACAAAACTATCCTTTCGTCAATTTCTTTGCACTTCGGTTTGATGTAGTCTTCAAAAATCTGAGCGATTTTCAGAGCGTTTGCAGAGTAATCTGTGACGATGCAGCACCATATGTCATAGTCGTCACAGTCATCCATTCGTGTACCATTGAACTCTCCTTTTAATGCATCGTATACGTCTCGCTCAGTGTCATGTTGACAGGCAGATTTGATTTCCTCCATGTCAATAATCAGGCTCCCATACCGATCTCTCTTGTCTGTGTCAATTCCCATTTTATTTATGAGAGATTCAACAGCCTTGAATGTATCAGGCGTGTTTATATTGTTCCGCTTGGCGATCTTATCTAACAGATACCCTCTGTCAATACGTGCCATCAGGTGCATAAAGCCCTCGCTTTGCGGTGTTGGAACCCAGCCATAAGCGTAGTTACCGCAGTCTGACATGATTGTCATAGAATATCGTTCAAGGTCAAAAGTGAATACAGCCCAAAGACAGGAGCCGTAATCAGGATCTATGCCTTTCTCTTGCCGAAATTCAAGGACGATAGTGTTCGGAGCTTTTTCTATAACGGTCGCCATATTTACGATTCCTCACCGTCTTTTTGCTTATTCAACAGTGGGCACCAATCTGGTACACTTGTATAGTTGCGTAGGTGCCAATCATCTGAGCCGATTAGTTTGTGCCGGCCATTTTTTCCGAAACCATCTCTGCTCTCATCGACAACATCAGAACAGTACGCGCCCTCTTCATGTTCAAAGGAATCAGCGGTTAGGATTCTGTCTGTGTAGCAACGAGGGCAATCCAGGCAATTCTCAATATGAATTGTTGCGGTATTCATGTGATTACCTTCCATCATTTGTCGTTTCTGCTATCGCTCTTTCGATAAAGCCAAACTTCTCGTCCATCACATAGTTGATGCTTGCCTTGAAGCGTTCGATGTCCGATTTGGTTAGGTCGTATCGCGTAACGTCTTCGCACATGAAGGTGTTGAAGCGTAGCATGATCTCGGTTTGTAGCTGAGACACATCACGCACAATTCTCAGGCGCTCTTTATCGGGTATGTCTCGTACCCGCTTTTTGTCGGTCATGACAGCCTCCTTTTTGCTTATCAAATAATGATTTCATTCAGAAGATTGCTCATTCATACAGATGTCGCTCATGAATGTACATTGGTAGCAGTTGTTATACAGCCACTTGTCGAAATCCTCTTGTGTCATGGTTTTATGAATATGAACTGCATCCCAGTATTCCTCGTAGTGCATACCGCACACTTTGGACATATCCTTCTTGGCATCCATTGTCATGCTCCTTTGTATGATTCATATAGTTCCAGTTGTGGTGAAAACTCTCCGAACAATCGAATCTCGGTTTCAAGACGGGCCGCAATCGCATCATCCTTGTTTTGAAAGCGGCCTATAAATATCCGCTTGCTGTTGTATGTGATGCTTGCGGCCCATCTATTTCGCCGCTTGTCAAATGTCACACCGGTTACGCCGGATGTGTTAGTTGCGTACAAGCCACGGTTTCGGTTGTTTTCTGAAAAGCTACAGCACCTTAGATTTTCCTTGCGGTTGTTTGCTCGGTTTTTGTCTCGGTGATCTACCCACTGACCTGGCTTTGCATTGGCGACGATTCTGTGAAATCTAACGATTCTCAGCCGTCCAAGATAGTAGTAACTGCTTGTAAGGTACCCGTCGTTGTCTACATACCAGCGCCGACTTTGGACAATAGGCAGATTGTCCAGATCGAAGTAGAATGTGGATGTGCCTATGTGCAAAACACCGTATGTATCGAATAACTCCACCATTTGGCAGCCTATCATGTGGGTTCACCTCGTTTTTACTATTTCTTTGTGTTGCTATTGTGAAAAATAACAACCATACTGGGAAACGGAGCAGAATTTTTGCCATCTCCGAATTTGAGTCTCCCACGTAGGAAGCGAATCTCTACATCAGGTTTTTGATAGATGTAGTCGTGAAAGTACGCTGTGTCTGTACGTGCTGGAATGAGCAGTACCACAGTAGTGTTAGGCTGCTTTGCCTCCTCGGAGCATTTCTTCACCCAGTCTTTGATTGCTCTTCCATACGGTGGATTGCAAAAGACCGTCTGCCCCCCCCACGGTTGCTTTAGTCCGTCGTCCGCCTCTGTAAAGTAGAGGTCGCACTTGTGATTGGACTCATTCGCGCAGGGGTCAAGGGTGAAGTGAAACTCCGAATCCAGCTGGTTAAAGAATGACTGTGGCGTTGCCCAGTCCATGGCTTTGGACGAGAACATAACCTCTGTATTCATGTTTCACCTCTAAATGTTTGTTACAGGCCGAGTGCGGCGGCGATGTTGCTGATTTCCAGCTCTGTTTTCTTATCATCGGACAATAGCTTATCCAGCTGGCTTTCCATAGCTTTTAGCTTTTCCAGTTCGCCTTTCTGGTCAAGTATTGCCAGTCGATCCTGGATATCAGAAATCCAGCTGTTGGTGGGGAAGCCACAGATCATACACTGTTCGGAGTAACCAAGCTCATCAGCGGCGGTATCCAGGTTGTGGAGTTTGCAGAGTAGGAGAATTAGCGATGCGCGGTCTGCGGAGTGAAGATTGTGTCGGGTGCCGTCCATTTCAATGGAACAACTGGTCAGAGGAGAGAACCGGCGCGGTTGGCCGATTTCCTTCTTCTTTGCCTCGATGCGTTGTTTCAGCATCAGGATCTGGTCATCGTTTTTGCTCATGCGTATACCCTCCTATAAAATTTACCGTTTTGCAAATACTGGTCGATGCAGTATGGCGGCAGCTTTGCAAATATTTCTGCCACATCCAAAGGAATCATTTTTCCGTCTCGCGTACCATCATCTTCAAACTCAAAGTAGTCACGCATACTGATCCCACTACAACCAGATCGGAATGAGCAAACAAACTTTGGATCATTACGATCTGTGTAAGGATGTGAAACACTATACCGAACTAATTCTCCATCAATCATGGTTGTGCAGTCAACACTCCACCAGTAACTGTCTGTGTCTTTAATTCGGCGGAAGTTTTCTTCGTCACTGCATAGACGGATTTTGTCTTTAGACGAATCGTATGGCGAGTATGAGGTTTGGCACTCCAGCTTTTCAAACAGTTCTGCATAGTTAGCAGCTGGTTCTGTTGAAATAGTGTCAATGAAAAGTCCAGAGATGGATTTGAAGTTGTAAAAGTAACCGTCTGGTGTTGTAAAGAAATGGCGTTTACCGACACAGCCAGTTTCGACTGTATACAATCGTTCATCATGACATCCCCATCTATCCAAACGACCACGAGTAGATAGTGGCTTTTGATTTTCACGAGCGTACTTCTCCATAAGACCAGCTGTTAAGAACCATTCCCCATCGAAGTGATACATACTGTCGTATGCGTCAAATCGCCCCATGTAGACAAGGTGCTTGTTGTCCTTTGTTAGGTATTCTCCGCCGATCACAAGGTCTTTTGCTTTGATAGCCTTGTTCTCAAATCGCTTAGTATTCAGCTCTGTAAGACTGGCATAGTCAGGAGAACAGGTAGGGATAAGGACAAGCTCAGTACCGTCCCAACCGTATACAAACTCTCCCTCAAGACCTTTCCCTTTGATTGAGCTGGTATGCTCCAAGATGTAGAGCAAGTTTGGAACAGAGATTTCAAACTCAAAGCCGCGTGGGTCATATACTCGGACATATGCCTGCCGGAAGTTGCCCCATGATCCTGCATATCCGCCAACCTTTTTGTTGAGGACAAAGCCCTCCATCGGGATATTATCGTATTCAACGGGGTCAATTTTCTTGTCACGCCAACTCTCCCACGATCCGGCCTTTCGCAAAGTGCCTTTCTCATCATAATAGATCACATAGGCCAACTTTTTTGTATAGGTGTCGTTGCGCTCTTGAAAGCCAATGCGAATCTTTTTCGGGATGAAGATTGTGTCATTCATTAGCTTTCACACCTCTCTGTTTGAAGTAGCTCTCCAAATACTTAATCATCTCGTCGTCTTCTGGAAAGAATGGGTCGCGTCCAGATGCTTTCATGTCGCCAAGTATGTTTATCATGAGCTGTCCAAAACGCCAGTCAGGAACTGTGTGCCATACGGCCTTTAGCCGATCGCAGAATTGATCAATTCGTTTAGGATCTCGCATGGCTCTTACCCTTAGAGAGTTTTGTCCAGTTGACAAAACCATAGATACAGTTCAGCGTCCAGAAAATAAACTGGGCAGTCATAACCAAAGAACCAGCGCGGATAGCAAGAACAACACTGCCGACATCAAGGATCAGCCAGTAAATCCACTGCTCTCGGAATCCGAGCACCATAAAAATCTGTGCGATGTAGGCCGGTACGGATGTGATGGAGTCAACAAACGGATCAGAGTCGAACACTCCGAACATAGGCACATTTTTGAGGAAGAAGTAATATGCTACCACACCGCCAACAAATATGCTCGCCGTTACAATATTTCCTACAACCCCGAGCTTTCTGGCGTGAATCTCCAACGATTCTGTTTTGTTGTTCTTTCCGTATCGCTTTGCCCAAGCGTACATCCCATAGAGCATGGTGAGGAAGTACATACCGTTTTCGATTGTCTCTCCATGCAGGTTGTTTGGTATGGAGAAACAGAAGACATAGGTAAACAGCTGGACGAAGCCAAACAGGTAGAAGGATATTTTTCCCTGGCTGCATAGCACCACAGATACAACGCCGGCCAGACCAGATATAATCAGACCGATACTTTCAGGCTCGCCACTGATGAATCCGGTGACGATTGCGATAATCTGCAAGAACAGCCCAACGGCGAGAAACGCCCAATCGAACCACGTCTTGCCAGACACGAACTCATTTTTCAGAACCGTTTTCATTTTATCCATTGAAATCATCCCCAATGTTGGTAATATAGTCTTTGACACGATTGAAGTTGCTTTGGTATCCACCGTTGAGGATTTCCAGACGATCAGTGAGTCCAGCTTTATCCAGCTCCTCCAGAAGGATAGCTGCAAGTTCACCTCTGGCCTGCATCGAACTGTGCTTCATGTAACGAGTGTGATCGTCTACGAACTCACCTCTCGGCAAGACCACAAAAATCTTATCCCAGTGTGATTTCGCAATGAATGTATCGGCCACTGGCTCAATAACACGCTGGTACTCGTCCATGGTTAATGCCATTTCGTCGTCCTGAGCATAATACTTGGCGTACATTTTAGTTACGATGCAGTCAGTATCAGAGACGAAAATACCATTGTTGTGTGGGCTTTCCAGACAGTCACGGTTGTAGTTGTATTGGCCGGTGAGAAACGCCAGGAAATCTCTTGCGTCAAATTCCCAATCGCCAATCATGTACTTCTCAATGTAGCTCCGCGCCCACTCAAAGGAATACGGAAGATTGAAGTACCGCCCGATATCCTCCACCAGAGTTGTCTTGCCCTCAGAAGCAGTACCGGTAATCAAAATGTTGTGACTGAATTTGCGGTGATATGTCCATGCGATCTTGTCCCAGTAGCGGATAGGATTGTCACGGATCATGGTGCCGCTGATTAGGTTTAGCTGTCTGTCCAGGAGTACAGTTTTGAATCCAAGTTCCTGTAAATCGTCACTATATGCTTTTTCTCCAGTGTAGAATGTCAGGTTGTTTGCCACAAAAGACTTGTAGGCAAGATCTTCTTTTGTGTCTGGATCGTTTGTAGCGATAACATCACTGAACAAGTGCTCGATCCATATATCCCACCGCCATTCATTCTGGCGTGTAGCATATTCAGCAATGCCCATTTCATCATCAGACAGAGCGTATACAGCGACGAGCGGGTCATCACGGAAATATTGACGTACCATCTGATAGCGTTCCTTCAAAGTCATCTTAGGCCAACCCTTGTCGTTTTCATAGCCACAGACGACAACCAGAGCACCACCAAGACACTCTTTCTTTGCCCGATAAATCAGGTCAAGATGCCCTTTGTGAAGTGGGGAGAAGGAGCCGAGCACGACTCCAACTCCTTTGCCGAATTGTAGTGGACTTTGATAGATATAGTTCACGTTCAATCTTCCTCCTATAACAGCCTTTCGATATACGACCGATTCTGAGTGAAAATTGGAATCTCTGCGTCAATTACCCACTTCCTACGAGTTACCATAATGGTTTTACCCGGATTCATCGGATCGTTCATACTTGTGTCTGTGGATTGCTTGACACAGCAGGAGCCGCGCTTGTTTTCAGTAGGAAAGTTATTCCAGTTGATGTTGTGATTCGACCAGAGCATTTCCTGAATCTCGTTACAATTCTTTTTGTGCAGCTCCCGCTGTGAGAAGAACGCCTGACCAACAGCCTCAATGCTGTTGCGGGTTGCGTCCTGTTGACGCCAGATGAGGCAGTTGCAAACCTCTTCTTTTGGAATAGAGAAAACACGTGCATCGAACAATGCCTGGTGCCGTTTGCTGGCATAAAGTGCATCAAGACTTGAAAATCCAGGAAGATCAGATTCGCCATTCGTAAAGCTACGGTCAAACCATTGCCCATAAGCGATGATGAACTCACGGTCAAACGCCAATGTAGCCATAGAAGCGGCGATACTGGTCATCTTCTGAATGTTGTAGCCAAACCAAGCGTCTGTCTTGATAGTGGCATAGTCTGTGAGCACCAATGTGATCTCATCGGACTGTGTGTATCCAAAGACACAGCCCTGGATGTTCTCACACAGAGACTTCATAGTCTGCTGCATTGCCTGGGTAAGAACGGGATCAAATGGCTTTTTCATGCCGCGTGTAAAGGTGTGAAACGCTTTGCCGTCCAAACGAATGATGACCGGCACACGGCGGGTCAGATAGCTGCGGGAGATATTCTCGTAACCCTTCATACGATCGCCAAGGCTGTCTTTCTTATTCCCCATATTCTTTGTCCTCCTCCCATGGGATTCTTATAACGTGCTTATGAGTTTCGGCATAGGTTGTCAGACCATACCGATACAACCAAGTGTTGAGATAATCCTGCATTTCTTTTATGGCGTCTTGGCTTATATCCAACATAGCTTCGTCGTACATTTCCTCGCAAGCATTTTCAAGGATGCCACCAGCGTCCAGAGTCATTTCAATTTTCTCAGTGCCCCAAACATACTCAGGTCGCTCAGGAACTGGGAGTCCATCATTTTTGCACTCCCATACAAAATTGTGCCAAGCGTCGAAAAACTCCTGCCAGTCAGAGAAAAAGCCGTCGTTGTGGTTGACCCAATCGCTGTATCCATACTCGAATCTGTAAAGTTCGTCAGACTCGTGTTTCTCTGCCTTTCCTATCGCCTCTTGGTATTTCTGCTTCTTTTCCTCACGCTCACGTCGCTGCTCCGCTGCACAGTCACATTTCAAATAACTCCTCTTGAGCTGTTTCCCACAGTCTGGACAATACTTGACCACACCGTTATAGCAGTTTGGGCACGGAATGATTGACTGATGTTTGTACGGGAAAAGGCCAGCCCGCTTATCTGGATCTCCTTCCAGACCATACGGGTGATCCTGAATAACCATCCCAGTTCCATGACACTGTGGACAAATGCCCTCATGTTCTGTAAGGTCTTTGAACAGTTCCTTACCTAAGAGTTCAGCAAAGCCATCGCTCACCTTGACGCTCTTTCGCACAGGCTTCATAAATTCTGGCATTACCGCACCTCATCAAAACAGAAGTTTCTCTGCTGGCTCAATAATTGCATAAAGGTACTTGAAATGCAGGAGCTTTGCTACCAGATAGGCAGAGTAACCATCTTTGAGCAGGCCGTTGTTATCCAGCATCACAGCTGTGTCGAATCTGCGGTTGTGGTAGTATTCCAGAAACCGCTTGGCGATCTTGTTGTCACTCGGCTTGGTACGTGCCATGTACTCAGGAATCTTGATAGTGTCCATAGGCACAGCCTGTACGACATCCGTGATTTTGCGGAGCGGGAGCGATGCGCCAGATGCGACCATCACGTCATGTACATCGCTCTCGTCGCAAACAGCTCCGACGATAGTGCCGTACTGTCTGCCACGTGCAGTATCACACATGACGCTGGAGTTTGGTGTGATCTCACCCAGGCCATCAGGAACCTCGAACCAAAACACCTTGCCGTTTGCAGTGTGTTTTACCATAGCAACCTTCATTGCAAAAACCTCCTTGCGCTATTTCTTTGTGTTGCTAACATGGTTAGAATAACACAGCTCCCCTCTTTTGTCAAGAGGGGAGCGACTATTTTTTTGTGTTGCTATGAAAGAACTTTTAATCTGTTGAAACAAGATGGAATACGACGGCCATTGGATCGTCTCCACCTTTCAATGTGGACTTATAGTGCTGTTTCCACCAACCATAAAGAAGCTCGAAATTCTTAGTTGGAAGGTACTCATCCATAAGGATTTGCGGATTACCCTGTGAAGCGTAGTCCAGATGTAAGAGTTTGATTTCGTCCTCTGTAAACGACTTGATTGACTTCACCTCAAAATTGACAATCTTTGCTTTGCGACGAATTGCGTAATCTGGTAGCTGATTTGCTGGGCTCCATCTCTCTGCTTCAGAGAATGTTGTGAATGGCCTACTGGTATCCCAAACAGACATACCGTCTGAGCGATAGATGATACCAGCTGTGATTTTCTTTTCAACCGAAATACCGTTCTTTTCAATAGGCTCCAGCACAAACAATCTTTTGAATGGTTCTTGAATTGATGCTGTGTCTCCAATGTGATACTCTTGCCCATCTTTATGCGGGATCGCAAAGCCCAACAAGGCTTTCTTCTCCCAAAGGTTGATGTCTCTTAGGTTCATTGGTAGATTCATTAGTTATCACCTCTTTTTATGGAGCCGTGATTTTCTATTGACATAAGTGTTTATTTCTACTATACTTTTCTATCATAGACGAAGGGAGTTGCAATTATGGCAGCACGTACCGTTAAAACTGTTGAGGAGAAAATAGCAGTCATTGACCAGAAGATTGCGAAGAAACAAGAGGAGATCAATGCGCTTGAAGCTCAGAAGCAGAAGCTCCTTCATCCGGTCAACATGAAGACTGTTATGGCAAAAGCAAAAGAAGCAGGATTGACAGCTGAAGAAATCGCTAAAAAACTCGGACTTGAAGTGTAATCCTTGGCCTGCCCGCTGACTGTGGGCAGGCTTTTGGTTTGCTGAAGTTTCGCTTTTACTGGTTTTCATCAAAAAGTTTTGCGGTATTGAGAAAAATGCGTTTGAGCTGATCGTCGTATCCAAAGCGTTGAGCATTGATCTGGATACTTTTCAGAAGGTTCCCATCATTGTGACGCTCGGTTGCTGCTTTCCAGTCACAGAACATCTCACACAGATCAATGAGGTTCATACCCAGGATTCCATCGTCAAAGTGCTCTGGATGATGGCGAGACTGGGCATAGTGATGGTCAAGTGCTGACTTCATTGCCGCCATATGCTCCTGATATTCAGGTGTCTGATAACCAACTGTGGCAAGTGCTGGCGTATGCTCGGCAAACACACTCACTTCCGGCTCCTCCAGCTTACAGTGGTCATGGTTGACACCACGAGTAGTCAATGCGTCAGTGAACTTGCGGATGTAAAAACGCACTCGCTCTATGTGCTTTTGAGTTTCTACTTGACATTCAGAAATTGTCATTTTACATTCCCTCCATTTCTACAAAATCAATCTTTTATTGCATAATCGCCCACGCAACATCTTTGGGAAGACGGCGCTTAACAAAGTTATTCCAGGTAAGCTCTTGCGAAAGAAGTGCATATTCTTTCTGTGTTGCACCCAGCTTTCTCATTTCTTCTCTGACGGACAGCTCATAAACGTATGGGCTATCAAAGATGCTAATAACTCCGGTCATACAATCACCACCAAAGTAACCTTTCATTCTGACTTTGCAGATTTGAGCCAATGCAGACAATCACTAACATCTTCCCACATTGCTCCGCTACCAGTAATCGAACGCCTAAATTCAACAGAGTACAAGAGACGTGATAGTTCGTCGTCGCCCATTGAACGGATGTGGTCTGCATTAGTTGCGGCATCCACCTCATCGTCGTATAAATACCACATCATCCCATCGTATGGAGAAATTGCCCCATAACAGTTTGGTTCATCTTCATTCCCGACCTGAGCTATCGTTACAATGTCTCCGTTTTCAAAATTGCCTCCACTGTATACGTTTTTTACGCAAACTGTGGCACCGACTCTAAATCGCATAGTGAATCTCCTCTCAGACCACCGGTATAAAATTAACCTTTCACTAAATGCTACGATACTTTTTGCTATATCCACATTTTTTGCACCGATATGTTTTGCAAGAAAATTTTTCTCCCAAATCAGTCGTAACACGAGTGTTAAAAATCATTTCCCACTCATGAGTACAAAATAATGAGCGTATATAGCTGATAATCCAACGCATAGCGGCCTCCTATTTGTTGACGAAATCGTAGTTTCATGCACAGTTACGCCTTTCTCATTCCTCCGCAGAGAGCGAGCTTTCACGGGCAGTCCGCAGACTCCGTGGGCATAATCATTAACTACCGCTTTCCAGTTGTGCCGAAGCCCCCACGATCAGCATTGCCCAATGTATTCGCGGCCTCAAATGACAGAATGGGCTGATGCTTGTCAATACGGAACTGACAGATGCGGTCGCCAACATGGATCACAGTGTCGCGCATGGCGATGGCTGGGAAGTACCACTGATCGTTGTCTCCGCAATAACTTTCGTCGATCATTCCCATATGATTTGCTTGGATAATGCCAAAGTTCTTGAAAGTGGAGCTGCGCGGGATCATATGCGCCTCATATCCAGCCGGGATCTGCATAGCAACACCAAGAGGAATCATCTTGAAATCACCATTCTTCATCTCAATATCTTCAGCGGCACGGAGGTCAATCCAGTCAGACTTGCCACCGATATACTGGAGCGGTTCGATCTTATCGCTGAGATAACGCACTTTGATAACCTTTTCGTCGGATGAGCAGTTATTGATCGGCTTCTTATTCAATGCCTGAAGAATGGTATTGGTAAGAATGTCATAGCCGGCGAAGTCCCCGTTGATGTGTAGACATTCAACACCATACTCATCCAGGAACTTAGACATATCACAACACAGCTGATCGCTTTCGGATTCAGTTTGGAACCGCCCCGCCTCGTTGTATGGCTTCACGCGATTAACAAAGACATTGATGCTGTCGTAGAAATCAAAGACCTTGTAAACAAGATCGTTGAACTCCTTGCCCAGTACCGCATTATCCTTGTTGTAGAATACGGAGAGAAGAATGGGCGAGTCGGTAATTACCACATCAACCTTGCCCATCAAACGGCTAATGCGGAAATACTGCTTGCCAAAGATGTACGCTTGGTTCTCGAAGACAGCTTTCGTCTCCTCCCACACTTTATCCTTGGCAAACTCAGTTACCAACTCAGCGTTGACACCAGCAGCTTTAAGCTGGGAAAAGACATAGGCCGCACCAGTGGACTTTCCGGCTCCTGGAGCGCCAAACAGATTTACAATAAGCATTGTGTACCATCCTTTCACTTCTTGCTGGCTGGTTCTTTCAGCCATGCGATAAATTCAT
>OFHB01000580.1_pt1 | contig 23564 bp, 17 predicted proteins | sample 1521881 | NCBI WGS metagenome assembly OFHB01 (sample SAMEA3504090, study PRJEB24116) | mouse gut metagenome | biome: mouse gut; feature: mouse-associated habitat; material: faeces | place: Denmark | collected 2011
ACGACAAGCCCGGTGAATTCGACCCCCGCAAATACCTCGGCCCGGCTCGTGACGAAATGGAGAAACTCTACAAGCACAAAATCGTTAACGTACTTGGCAGCAACGGCAAGGCCGAATAATCAAGTTACGCGATATTGTAATAAAAAAGTAAGCGGAATGCCTGTGCGGGCGTTCCGCTTATTTATTATAGTGTGTCGGTGATGCCGGGTCGTCAGATGGATGTGCCTATATGCTTTATGGCTTCGTCGAAGCCGTCGCGGTCTATGGCTCGGGAGCGCAGTTTGTTGCGGTATGTATATATGGTGTTGAGCGACAGCCGCAGGAACCGTGCCACCAATGCCGTGTCCTCGATGCCAAGACGGCTGAAAGCAAGGATACGGAGTTCCATGGTCAGTTGACGTGGAGCGGGTGTGGCTATGCGTTTGTCGGGTTGTAGCAGGCTGTTCACCTCTTCAACGAAGTCGGGTATCAGGTCGATGACGGTATTGTCGAACACGTCGTAGAACAGACGTGTCTGTTCATCAAGTATTTTTGTGGATTTCAGGGTGGTGTGCAGGCTTTCGATTTGTCCTGCCGATAATTTACGCCGGCTCACACGCAATATCTCTTCGGTCTTTTCTGTGCATAGGGCATATAGGTTCAAGAAATTTACCGCATGGGTATGGCGTATCTCCCCCGCATGTCTATACTCGTTTTCCATCCTTATGATCTCTTGGCGTGACTGCCTGAGTTTTTTGCGGATAATGAACCATGCAGCTGTTGCCATTATGCTTGCCAGCAGGATGAATATGGTTATGGCTATGGAGATATTGAGATGTTTGGCATGAACTTCATGGGCGAGCGCACTATACGAAGCGAGTGCGGCAAGAGTGGAGTGCGCTCCTGATGCCACACCATTGTCCATAGCCGCCAGCATTGCTGCATAAGCTTGATTTGATTCTCCGCGAAGCCATAATTCGATGGCGAGTGTGGGTAGTCCGGAGCCTGTGGCTATGCCTCCTTCGAGTTCGGCTATCGCCGATTGATACAGGTATTGGAGTGCTTGGTCGTCGCCATGTCCGTATTGTGCCAGACGCATGTGGGCTAACTGCAAGGCTGCCTCGGAAAGGTCTTTGTTAGTGCATTCAGACGAGTTTATCACGTCGTTGAGGTGTGCTTCTTCCAGATGTGGCTTGTCGATAGCTTTGTAATATAGAGCCGAAGAGATGTTGTGCAATATGGAACCTACCGGGTAGTCCGCCATCAGAGCCTGGCTGTGTGGCTGCACATGGCGTGCGTAATATATACGGGCTGAATCGTCGGTGGCGGTCGTAGATAGATTGTGGTACAGTCTTTCTCCGCATCGATGGTATATGAGCATGTGTTCCGGTGGCAGAGTATCGGCATAGTAGGCGTTGAATCCATCCAATGCCTCGATTCCACGCCCCGCTATTGGCAGGTAGGTATATTTTGTTGCGTTGAGCCTGTCGAATGTATAGCGGTCCTTAGCGTTGTTTATGGCAAGGTCGTAATAGCGGAATGCAGAATCGAGGTTTATTGCAGTATATTTTACCGCTATATTCTCATAGGTGCGGCATTTGTCATGAGATGTCGATGCGGTTTGTTTCAGTGAATCTATGACATTTTTAGCATGTTCAATTTTAGCTTGCCGATTGCTTAAGGCTGTCTGGAAATAATCTCTTATGGTTTTGAGCGATTCTTTATTGGAATCTTTAGCGTCACAAGTGTGTGTAATGAGTACGCACAGCAATATTGCGGTTAAGATTTTGGGCATAAAAGAAACGTAAGTTTTGTGGTAACATGTTAATATTGCAAAGATATTAAAACGGCATAAAATGTCAAAAATGAGACCTGAAATTTTCGCATCAAACCCTATATAAACAGTCTGTATAAATCTATATTTTAAAATAATCATATTGTTGGTTATGAGTGCTTTATTGTTTTGAATTTCTCAATTTTCCTATTGGTCGCGTTTGATGGTATTTTAAAAGACTTGAAGTGCTGTTATTTTTGCGCAAAAATTCATCTATTGAGAAAGAAGTGCATATAATAGTAATGTGATTTATGTTAGGTTTAAAGGTATAAAAACCACACCAAAAAAGTATGGCGCGTCGTTGATGACACGCCATACTTTTTTAGTGTGGGATTTTATTTAGAATATTTTTCTTGTTTATCACAAGCCATTCCTTCAAATAATCCGTGTAGTTTTGTGTATGTGACGGCTCCAGTTGTTTTTTTATGTTTGGTATCCATCAAGCCTAATTGAACCATATCATTGAACAATCTAATTATTGAGCGTCCGATGGCCCATGATAAATTTACGGGTACGGCATTCCCAATTTGTTTATATTGGGCTGATAAGGGGCCACAGAAATTCCAATCGTCGGGGAATGTCTGTATACGGGCGTATTCCCGGATTGTTAATGGCCTTGTCTCATAAGGATGGCATCTTTCAGTTTGTTTTTGAGCCGGTGCACAGGTAAGTGTCAGGCTTGGCTCGTCCATGGCAAGTCGTCGTGCCATTCCTGTTTTCCCACCACCGAGGTTGTAGCTGCCTTTAAGATATTCTCGGGCAATATGCTCTGGTAAATCACGCCAATCCCCTCCCTCAGGGACGAGCTCCATTACTGCTTGTTTTTTGGGTGGGTACACTTGCCCATTGGAAACAGGTACGTCGCATGGGTATAGTGCCCCTTCATAAAAAGCATCACGAAGAGTCCTTATCTCCGGGCAGACGTCTGGCCATGAGAAATGTACCATTGGAGCGATATCGTTTCTAATGGCTAATAATATTAGCCTTTCTCTCTTTTGAGGCACATTGTATTGTATGGCGCGCATAAGTTTTGGTTCAATAAGTGTGTATCCTAAGTCCGAGATTACATTTCCAATTGTTTTTAAAGTTCTACCGTTGTCGTGTTCCAATAATCCTCTGACGTTTTCTCCTAAAAAAACTTTTGGTCTGATTTCCTTTACTGCTCTTGCCAATTCAAAAAAAAGTGTGCCACGAGTTTCCTCAAATCCCAAACGCTTGCCGGCATACGAGAAAGCTTGACATGGGAATCCCCCAGATAAGAAATCTACCTTATCTTTTAATGGTGTGAAGTCGAGTTCATGGATATCTCCTTCCTTGACATTCCATTCTGGACGATTACACCTTAGTGTTTGGCATGCGTTATGGTCGAATTCGTTCAATAGAAGATGTTTAAATCCGGCCTTTTCCATTCCTAATGCGAGACCTCCGGCGCCAGCGAAAAGTTCCACCGACGTATATTCCTGTAGCGGGATGGTATCCAATTCTTTATCCCAGTTTGTTGTTAGCATGGCTGATATCTCCGGGAAATTTGTTAGCTTATCTATGGAAAAGAATCGATTACCTGATGAATCGGTGTCACAATCGATTTTTCCATTGTTTATCCAAGCGTCTATTGTTGCCCGAGAGACACCAAGAAGTGCCGACAGATTATTGATGGATATATTTTTGGGCATCTCATTGTCGTTTTGTGGTGGTTTCAAATCCTTCGTATGTCGAAAATGCTAAAAGGTAGAGACTCGTAAGCAAATCTGCATGTTCTGCCGTAAGTTCCTCGTATACCGAGTTGGATAATGCCAGTTCTGAATTTTCTGTTATCACATCTTCGATTATGTAAGGTAATTGGATACACAATTTATAAAAAGCCGTGGGGTCATTAAATACTAATGCATAGAATTTGTCTATAGACATGCGTCGTATCTTATTGTGTGCTTTAGATTGTTTGTCTAATGTGATTTTCCATGTTTCATCTTTAGATTTTTTGGAAATGACTTCGACAAGATAGCATGTCGCCTGATCGTCATCCAATAATTTTGATTGCATTTTCATGTATGTTTTCTGTGAAGATGCAGAATTCATAGTATTGTGCTTGTTCTTCAATTCAACATAAATATGCAATGTGTTATTTTCGACATCGAAACCTTGTTTAGGAACTATCCATCCATTGTTGGCGTATTTAAAAATGTTTTGGTGAAAATATCCAATCTTGTTTGAGTTTGACTTGTCAATCTGTCTGAAGCATTCGTTTGAAATAGCTTCTTTAATTGATTTACCATATACTTTCGAGTCAAACGTTAATTTTATTGGGTCGACTATATTTTCATTGAATTGCGATAATGTAATTTCTCTACGATAGGATTTGACGGTTGCCTTTACATGATCATATATGTCTTGGTTCGAGATGAATCCTAAATTGTAATTTCTCATATTTGCTGTCGGTCTTTTTTTCTGTTCTGTTATCTACAAATTTAGTGTTTTTTTAAGAAAATCCTATGTGTGGATACATATTGTTTATCATATATCAGTTGGGCGGTTTTGCGGTAAAGATAAGAAAAGTTTGTTGATATAGAAATAATACACGCAAATCTTCAGTCCGGAACCAGATGTCCTGCCATTTTACGATTATATGTAAACGCAGTTATATGAAAAACGGTGTGCCAAAATTGAATTTGGCACACCGTAGTGATGGTTTTATGTGTCAAGCTGCGTTGGGCAGCTTGGTGTGGGCTTGATTACTTGCCGGAGAGTTTTTCCTTGAGTTCGGCAAGAGCTTCGAGGTCGCCGAGAGTGGCTTTCTCGATGGGCTGGTTTAGCATGGGAGTTTCCTCAGCGCGTTTGGTGGCACGTTTAGCCTTGCGGGCTTCGTTGCGTTCTGCCTTAGCTTCGTCTTCGAAGATGCGGCTGTGCGAGAGGATGATGCGCTTGCTGTCCTTGTTGAATTCGATCACCTTGAAGTTGAGTTTTTCGTCAACCTTAGCCTGCGAACCGTCTTCTTTAACGAGGTGTTTGGGAGTAGCGAAGCCTTCAACGCCGTAGGGAAGAGCGATAACGGCACCTTTTTCAACCATTTCGATGATTGTTCCTTCGTGAACGGAACCAACGGTGAAGATGGTTTCAAATACGTCCCAGGGGTTCTCTTCGAGCTGTTTGTGGCCGAGAGAGAGACGACGGTTGTCCTTGTCGATTTCGAGAACCTGAACATCGATGTCGGCACCGATCTGAGTGAATTCGCTGGGGTGTTTGATCTTCTTGGTCCAAGAGAGATCGGAGATGTGGATGAGTCCGTCAACGCCCTCTTCGATTTCAACGAATACACCGAAGTTGGTGAAGTTGCGCACTTTAGCTGTGTGCTTGGAACCAACGGGGTATTTGGTTTCGATGTTTTCCCAAGGATCGTTCTTGAGCTGCTTGATGCCGAGGCTCATCTTGCGGTCCTCGCGGTCGAGGGTGAGGATAACGGCTTCAACTTCGTCGCCAACTTTCATGAAGTCCTGAGCAGAGCGGAGGTGCTGGCTCCAAGACATTTCGCTAACGTGGATAAGACCTTCAACGCCGGGGGCGATTTCGATAAACGCACCATAGTCGGCCATAACGACTACGCGGCCGTTAACTTTGTCGCCAACTTTGAGTTCGGGATCGAGAGCGTCCCAAGGATGGGGCATGAGCTGCTTGAGACCGAGTGCGATACGTTTCTTTTCGTCGTCGAAGTCGAGGATAACGACGTTGAGCTTCTGGTCGAGCTGGAGGATTTCCTGCGGATGGCTTACGCGGCCCCAAGAGAGGTCGGTGATGTGGATAAGACCATCAACACCACCGAGGTCGATGAACACGCCATAGGATGTGATGTTCTTAACGGTGCCTTCGAGAACCTGACCTTTTTCGAGCTTAGCGATGATTTCGCGTTTCTGCTGCTCGAGTTCAGCCTCGATAAGAGCTTTATGCGACACAACGACATTCTTGAATTCCTGGTTGATCTTTACAACCTTGAATTCCATGGTCTTGCCAACGTAAACATCGTAGTCGCGGATGGGGCGTACGTCGATCTGTGAGCCGGGGAGGAAAGCCTCGATACCGAACACGTCGACAATCATGCCGCCTTTTGTACGGCATTTGATGAAGCCCTTGATGATTTCGTCTTTTTCCAAAGCCTCGTTGATGCGGTCCCAAGAGCGGGCAGCACGGGCCTTGCGGTGTGAGAGGATAAGCTGACCTTTCTTATCTTCCTGGTTTTCGATGAAAACTTCTACAGTGTCGCCAACCTTGAGGTCGGGGTTGTAGCGGAATTCATTCATGGGGATGATACCGTCTGATTTGTAGCCGATGTTAACCACAGCCTCACGTTTGTTGAGGGCGATGATGGTACCTTCGATTACTTCTTTGTCCTTAACGGTGTTGAGAGACTCGTCGTAGGTCTTTGTGAGCTCTTCGCGAGTCTTTTCGCCCTGAGCATCTCCGTTCTCATAGGCTTCCCAATCGAAATCTTCGATGGGCGAGTTTTTTACTTCTTCAGTCATTTAAATAAGTTAATAAATAAGGTTAATTAAAGCGCATTTCCCACCCACGCACGGGCGCGTGAGGGCAAATGCGCTGCAAAGATAGCTATAATTTTCTATTCCACAATTATTTCGGAGAAAAAAGCTGTGAGTTTATCACCACGATATGGTGATGTCGTCGACGGCATAGTAGGCCGGCAATGAGTATCCGTAGCCATTGTCGGCACCTCCGGCCTGGTTAAGACGCAGTTCGACGATCGGGCCGAGTTCAGAGAGGTTGTCCCATTTGATCCAGCGGTCGGGGACATATTCGGTGGTTGCGAATGTCATGGTCACGGTGCCAACTTCGTTTCCTTTGGCATCGAAGCCGGTGGCATAGTAGGTCACGTCTTCCGACAGAGCCGGGCTGAGGGGATTTCCGGAAACGGCAACGGAGTAGAAATAGCATGTGGAGGTCACATACAGGCTTTCGACCGTACGAGCTTTACCGTCGGCGAACTTGAAAATTGGCCGTCCGTCCCCGTAGGGATATACAAGGTCGAGATAGCCGAAAGTGGTCAGGAAGTTGTCGGAGCCATTGTTTCCGCCGCCTGTTGTGCTCTCGCCTGTGATATTGGGGTTGTAGACATAGAGGTCGTAGGTGAAGTATCCATAGGAATCCTGATCGAGGGAGTTGGCATTGTAGGAGCTTACGAACCAAGGATATCCCCATCCTCCCATAAAGCCATCGGGGCCTTCGGTTGTGAGCTGCGTGGTCTGGTCCACCCACATGTATCCGCTGTTCATCAGCGATGTTGTAGAGGTGGTTCCGGGAGCATAATTATGGATCGAGAGAGCGTCCCATTCGGCACCTTCAAAGGTCAGGGTCACAAGGTTCATAGCTTCGACCTTCAGCTCCGTCATCGTGGAGAGGTTTCCTTTCAGGCCTATGAGGGTAATGGTTCCTGAGGTCTCGGCATAAGTGTTGGCGGCAACGGGGGCGGTCACTGTCATCTCAGAGCCATTGACAGCCACTCGCCATCCGTCGGGCTTTGTGAATGTGAGTTTGTCGATACCATTGAGGGTCAGCTGGTAGGTCTTTGTATCACCATAGTTGAAGCGACCTTCCGGCCCATTGATCAATATAGAGATCTGCTGGTTCTTAGGCACCTGTATCACGCTGCCGTTGGCGAGAGTGAACTCAACATAGTCGTCGTGGGAATTGTCGATGCCCGAGAAGATAGAATCGCCGTCCACGCCCTGAGCCACGACACCGGTCGAAGTCCAGGTCGAGCCGCCGTCGGTCGAGATCTCCCACTGATGAGTAGCGTCGTTGATGCGCACCTCGGGAGCAATGGCATCGCGTCCATCCTCAGCGTTAGCCTTAACCATCTGTCCGCCTACGGTCAGGAACTCATCGTCGAGAGTCCAATACCAGTTCCCGTCCGAGTGTTGCTTCACGGACACAGCCGGAGCATTGACGCCATCAACGCCGTTGCGGATTACAGCTTCCGTTCCGTTTGAGAATGTGATCTTGTATCCATCGGCGTTTGTTGTCACGTCGGTCACATATACATTACTCTGCAATGCATCCACTATTTGCTGTAGCGCCGAGATATTGGTATTGGCCACTGTGACGGCTTCTTCGAGTGCTGTCACGCGCGAATCAAGATCGTCGACCTTGTTCCATAGATCGTCGTCATTGTAACATCCGGTTGTTCCGGTGGCCAGCGATGCAGCCACGAGTACTCCGGCAAGGATTCTGAATGTTCGTTTCATTTCGTTGTTATTAAAAGGTTAAAAAATAAAAGTCCGCTGCAACCTCCCGGGGCGCAACGGCACAACAACGAAAATCCAAAGCCGGACAGGCATCACATCTGCGGAGTCCGGCAGCATGGGATGAAAATCCGGTTTTGATTTTCACCCGTACACCCGCAGGCGGCAATCACAAAGGCAAAAGGCAGGTCTTCTGGCTCGTCCGGAGGATTGCCGCCTTCCCGGCGCATTATGGCACCAGTGGCTTTTCAGCAAGCTCCATCCACCGCCTATAGGCGCGGATAATAATGGACTTACAGCAACGGGTATTGCCGCAGATTCACACTGCGTTCCCTTTTCAGACCGGGAATCCGGTCACCAATTGCGATGCAAAAATACGAAAGAAAAGCAATCTTAACAAATTTTTGCTAACAAAAAGAAATTGTTTTAAATTTGCCACCATGAAAGAAAGAGTACTGATAGTTACGAAATTTTACTACCGTCGCGGCGGTGACTGCATATATGCGTTGAATCTTGAGCAGATGCTCCGGCAACAGGGACACGAGGTGGCTGTCTTCGCCATGGACTATCCTGAGAACAACGGCAGCGAATGGTCCGCCTACTGGCCATCCGAAATCAGCTTCAGCGGAGGTGCCGGACAAAAGCTGGCGGCTCTGAAACGCACTCTCGGAACGGGCGACGTGAAAACGTGTTTCGACAGAATACTGAAAGATTTCAAACCCGACATCGTACATCTCAACAACATCCATTCCTATATCTCTCCGGTTGTGGGGCGCATGGCTCGTCAGGCCGGAGCAAAAGTGGTCTGGACACTCCATGACTACAAGCTTCTCTGTCCGGCCTATTCATGTCTGCGCGAGGGACAACCATGCGAATTGTGCTTCCATTCGAAATGGCCTGTAGTGCGGACAAAATGCATGAAAGGCTCAATGGCGGCAAGCGTAATAGCATTTATCGAGGCCCGACACTGGAACCGACGCAAGCTGGAGAGCGTGACCGACGCATTTGTCTGCCCAAGCGGCTTCATGGCCGAGAAGATGGCTTCCGGCGGCTTCAACAAGAATAGGCTGAAGACCCTGTGCAACTTCATAGCACCGGAGATGGCCGAACGCTATCGCAAGATCGACAACACGACGCCACAAGAGCGCGACTACTATTGCTACGTGGGGCGCCTGTCGGAAGAAAAGGGCATCGCCACTCTTCTGAAGGCCGCTTCGGAGCTGCCATACAAGTTCAAGGTGGCCGGCGACGGTCCTCTGGGCGATGAGCTGCGCCGCAAGTTCGGTGCTTGCAGCAATATCGAATTTCTCGGCATGCTATCCTCCGAGGATGTCAAAACGCTGCTATATGGCGCACGTTTTTCCGTGATGCCATCAGAATGTTATGAAAACAATCCGCTCGGGGTGATCGAATCATTCTGCGCCGGCACCCCCGTAGTGGGCGCTTCCATCGGCGGCATTCCGGAATTGATCAATCAAAGCCGTGGAATGACATTCCGCAGCGGCGACGCCGCAGATCTGGCCAAAGCGATCAACAAAGCGTGGGCCACGGATTACGACCGCGCGGAAATACAACGGGGAGCCCTCATTGAGTTCTCCCCGGAGAAGTATTATCAGAGATTGATCTCCGAAATTTACCGTTGATCATTATTTCATTCCTGATCCTCTTGGGCAGCACCCGGGCGTTTCCAACCGCGACGCGGACGTATCATAGGATCGTCCTTGCGCGGCAAAGCCGGTTTTTTCCCCACAAGCATCTTCAGGGCATGCTCGTTGCGACGGCGTGCAAGGGGATTCTCGCTGTTGTCAGCTTCGGACTTGGGAGCGTCGGGAGCGAAAGGCTTGCGGCGGTCTGAGAAGATGGTGCGGTTGCGCGGCGAGGCGGCTTTCTTGCCACCAAAACCCTCGCGACGGGCTTCGGCACGCCATTCGGAGTCGGCCATACGGCGCGGTTTCTTGCGGTCGTCCTTATCCTTATGTTCCGTCCGGATCGATCCACCCTGCGCACGGAACGACTTGTAATCGCCGTCGAAGATTATGTATTCGCGCAGCTCGCATTCCAGCGCACCGTTGTATAGCGGCAGTTTCACAGAAGGGCTGAGCCCTATCTTGCGGAAATATTCCTCACGATAGCCAATGATCCATGCATGATAGCCACGGAACACGTGCTTGAGCTTGGCTCCGATCATGGCATACAGGCCATCCATATCGTCGGCACTGATACGCTCGCCATAGGGAGGGTTAGTGATCATCACACCGTCGGCAGGAGCGTCAGTCCACTGCGACAGCGGCTTCACCTGCAGATCTATGTATTTTGCCACACCGGCGCTCTTGGCGTTTTCGGTAGCTATGGCGATAGCTTTCGGCGATATGTCGGCTCCGATTATAGGATGCTGGACGGTACGTTCGGCTGAGTCGTCATTGTATATGGAATCGAACAGATCAGCGTCGAAGTCGGGCCATGCCTCGAATGCGAAACGGCGGCGATAGATGCCGGGATTGATTCCGGCAGCGATCAAAGCGGCCTCAATCAGGAATGTGCCGCTGCCACACATGGGATCGACCAGGGGACAGTCGCCTCTCCATCCGCTCTTCAGGATTATACCGGCGGCGAGCACCTCATTGATCGGTGCTTCTGTCTGGGCCACACGATAGCCACGTTTGTGGAGGGATTCGCCGGAAGAATCGAGCGAAACGGTGACGCGTTCACCGGCTATGTGCACGTTGATCATCACATCGGCATCCTGCAGGCGCACACGCGGACGGCTTTCGGGACCGAATTTGTCGCGGAAATAGTCAACGATACCATCTTTGACCCTGTAGGTCACATAGCGTGAGTGGGTGAATTCCTCGGAATTGGACACGGTGTCGATGGCGAATGTCTTGTCAAGCGACAGAACTGAGCTCCAGTCATATTCCTTGATCAGGGAATAGAGCTCATCGGGATCGGCAGCGGTGAACTTATAGATAGGTTTCAGAATACGCAAAGCTGTGCGGCAACACATATTGGCGCGGTAAAGAATCGCCAGATCTCCCTGGAATGACACCATGCGGCGTCCCGGCTCCACATTTTTCGCTCCTATCGAGCGAAGCTCTTCGGCCAACACATCTTCCAGTCCCTGAAAGGTCTTGGCTACCATTTCAAACTCTTGCATACTCATAAAATCAAATATCGCGTTTATTATGGCGCAAAGTTACCATTTCCGACGCAAAAATACAAGCATTTCGGCCCATAGAGGGTGGCTGTTCAAAAAAGAGTTGCAGAAACCATCGGGAATTTGTAATTTTACATCTTATTAGCGACAATCCACCGCAGAGACACCTTCCATCACCAAAATGAAACAGCTGCTGCCAATAACCCTATCCATAGCCCTTCTGTCGGCCATCTCCTGCTCCGGTGGAGCAAGCCACGGCGACAATGCAGAGCCGATGGACATCGGGGATTTCGACCTCGACACGGACAGCGTCAGCCTCTATGACAATCCGCTGGCCGAACTGCCCGAACCCACGATACCGATGCCGTTCAAGCGCATGGGTAACTACGCCAAAGTTTTCAACGACAGCAACTACATCCATTGGAAGGAGGCCGAGCGCATCGGTCTGTCACCGCTCACCGACACCCGTTCCCACTGGAATCTGAACGTACCGCTTGAGAAGATTGCCTCCTGCAAGGACTTCTACGTTGAGCCGCTGACTTATTCACGTCCCTACCTGATCCCACAGGCAGCCGCGATGCTCCACGAGATAGGACGTCGCTTCAACGACTCGATAGCGGCCCGTGGGGGCGGCGATTACCGCATAAAGGTGACGAGCGTACTGCGCACGCCTGAATCTGTGGCGCGGTTGAAACGTCGCAACCGCAATGCGGTCGATTCGTCCGTCCATCAGCTTGCCACGACGTTCGACATCTCCTATTCGCGGTTTGCATGTTTCAGCGACCGCAAACCCCGTGCCATGGCCGACCTCAAAGGCGTTCTTGCCGAGGTTCTGCTGGCTATGCGCGACGAGGGCAAATGCTGGATCAAGTATGAGATCAAGCAACCGTGTTTCCACATCACTGTCCGTGACCAAAACAAATAGCCATGACCGATCCGAACCTTACAGACCCAACCGACAAGCAGACCCCGTCCACCCCTACCCGGCCTAAAAAGCCGCTGTGGCGCAGACTGATCCGATGGATCTGCCTGAGCGTGATCATTGTCATGGTACTGCTGGCCGCAGTTGTCACAATAGGCTTGTGGTATCTCACGCCGGAACGCCTGACACCGCTTGTCAACCGATATGCCAGCGAATATCTCAACGCCGAGGTCAGAGCCTCCCGTGTGGAGCTTACTTTCTGGTCCACATTCCCACGTTTCGACATTGCTGTCGACAGCCTTGACATCGTGAGCCGCAGTCTTGACGGCCTCCCGGAAATGGAGCGCGACAAGCTACCGGCCGATGCCGACTCCCTTCTGAGCCTCGAACGCTTCTCGGGTGGGATCCACGTCATGAAAATACTGACAGGCGACGTTGAGCTCTACGATATCGAGCTGACCAATCCGCGTGTGAATCTGGTGGTGGCCAACGACTCGATCAACAATTTCAACATCGTGCCCCCATCGGAGGAATCGTCCGAGCCCTCGGCAATGAAGATATCCTTCAACCGGTTTGCGCTTAATGGATCGATGCCCGTGCGCTACCGCGCCCCGGCCGACTCCATCGACTTCACCCTGACATTGGACCGCACGGAGCTTTCCAACGAGACATCGCCGCTCTACGACATAGCCCTGTCCGGCAACACCGGAGCCAGGATCTCCAGCCTGAACATACCCAAAGTGCCGTTCAGCATCAACGGCAAACTGACTCTCGACATCAATGATCCGCGCCAGATCGAGCTATCCGGTTTCACGCTGGCCTTGCTTGGCTTCCGCGCCGAATTCAATGCGAAGATCAACATGTCGGACGACTTGCTCGTGGACCACTTCGACATACGTCTGCCACAAGTCGAAGTGGCGCGGCTGTTAGACTTGCTGCCGGAGAAAATGACCGGGCCTCTGAGCAAAATCGACACCGACCTGACCATCGACCTCGCGTTGCGGATGCTCGAGCCCTATCGTCCGGCATCCTCGTCGGGACTGCCTCGCGTGCAGACAGATATCGAGGCCAAGGCATCGCGGCTCAACTTCGGCCAGATGCACCTGACGGATATCGACATGTCGGCCTCGGCGATGATCGACCCCGATGATCCCGACCGCTCAACCATCGACATAGAGCAACTCAAGGTGATAGGAAAAGCCATGGGATTCAAAGTGAGCGCAAGGATAAGCCAGCCAATCTCCGACCCTTATGTGGAGGGCAATTTCAGCGGCGGACTGTCGTTCGACCGCTTGCCGGCGCAACTGCTTCAGAAGCTTCCGGCCACGATCCACGGTTTGCTGCGCGGTGACGCCGATTTCCGTCTGCGCATGAGCCAGCTGACCCCCAAGCAGTTCCACCGCGTGAAGATCGACGGCGAGCTGAGCCTGACCGATTTCAGTGCAGCCATGAACGACGGCACCGCCGACACCTATATCCACTCGGCCACTTTCAATCTCGGCACCAATTCCCGTCGTCAGTATGGCGACAATCTGGTGGACTCTATGCTGACGGCATCGCTCAACATCGACACAATATCGTTCCGTATGCCCGGTCTGCAGTTGGCCGGACGCGGCCTTTCGGCCAACGTAGGATCCAAGAACGTCGGCTCGTCGTCCGACACCACTCAGATCAACCCCATCGGAGGTTCAATACGTGCCGGACTGATCACCCTCAATGCCGACAGCGCCAACACGCGAATCCGCCTGCGCGAGGCCGTGGTCGGAGGATCGCTCCGCCGCTACAACAGCGATGCACGCAGTCCGCAACTCGATCTTCTGGTACAGGCCCGGCGAATGTCGCTGCGCGATTCGCTGATGCGTGCCAGCGTGAGCAATGCCCGGGCCACTCTGCGACTGAATCCGCGCACACGCCATCAAGTCTCGCCGCGATTGCAGGCTCGGATCGACTCCCTGGCCGCCATACATCCGGAACTGTCGACCGATTCGCTGACTACTCTGGCTCGGAAATCGCTCCGGAGAACCCGTTCGCACAATGCCGGCATGGACGAGCGAGAGAACATTGACTTCGGCGTTGACAACTCACTGGCATCATGGCTGCGCCTGTGGCAACTGTCGGGAACGCTGTCGGCCGACCGCGCACGATGCTACACACCGCTGTATCCGGCACGCACCTCGCTGACACATCTCGACATGTCGTTCTCCACCGACTCCGTGATCCTGCGCGACACCCGTCTGGAGACCGGCAAAAGCGACTTCACAATCAATGGCTCGATCCACAACATATCCCGAGCGCTGACATCACGCGTTGGTTCGCCCATCGACATTCGCTTTGATGTGGAGTCCGACACCATTGACATCAATGATCTGACCGCCACCCTGATCCGTGGCGCAGCCTATTCCGAAGGCCTGACTCCCGAAGGCATGGCAACCGACGATGACGACAACGACAACATCGACCTGCCGGAAACCGCCGATGACACCGAAGTGGCTGCCGTGGTGATCCCGTCAAACATCAATGCCGAACTGCGCATGAAAGCCCGTCATATCCACTACGGTGACATGTGGCTCGACAACTTCGACGGCGATGTCAACATCTACGACGGGGCCTTGTCGCTCGACCGGCTGCAGGCATTCACCGACATGGGCTCCATGCAGCTGACAGCCCTCTACTCCGCACCCACACGCCACGACATCTCTTTCGCCGCCGGCATGAACATAGCCAAGCTCAATCTCCACAAGGTTCTCGGCATGATGCCGGAGATCGATTCCATTATGCCTATGCTCAACTCCGTGGAGGGCATAGTGGATGCAAAACTTGCGCTGACAACCGATCTGGACTCGCTGATGAACATCCGCTTCGAAACACTCGACATGGCTCTGCAGCTCTCGGGCGACAGCCTTGTGCTGCTCGACTCCGAAACGTTCCGCACCGTGGCCAAATGGATGCTCTTCAAAAACAAACAACGAAACATGATCGACCACATGGACGTTGAAGTAATGATCCACAACGGCTGGCTCGATCTCTATCCGGTGGTGTTCGACATGGACCGCTACCGCCTCGGCATTGTAGGAAACAACGACATGAACCTCAACCTCGACTACCACGTGGCCGTTTTGAAATCGCCGCTGCCATTCAAGTTCGGAATCAACATAAAGGGCACCCCCGACGACATGAAGATTCGCCTCGGCAAAGCCCGTCTGAACGAGAAATCAGTGGCCTCACAGCGGTTGCTGACCGATTCTATCCGCGTCAACCTGCTGTCGGAGATCCGACGCACTTTCCGCCGCGGTGTGCGTAAGGCCGGGACCACGGGACTGAAGATGCAACGTGCAGCCCACTCATCGGCTGCCGGCGACGACGACCTCGACACCCTGTCGGCCGCCGACTCCGCCGCATTCATCCGCGAGGGGCTGATTGAGGCGCCCGAAGGCTACATTGACCCCGAAAACGCCCCGGCCGACGGATCGTCAAAGCCTGTCGGCAATCCGGCGAAACCCGACAGCAACGCCACAATCCCTTCATCAAAAAAGAAACGCTGAACAATGTATAATTCCGCCATTCAACGATACCTCCTGCGCCAGTCCCAGATAACACTAACCCCACGTGTAGCTCTGATCGACATGGACGGCACGCTCTATGATTCCATGCCATCCCATGCCCGTGCGTGGCAACAGATGATGCGCGAGGTGGGGGTAGAGGTGCCGATCGACGACTTCTTCATGTTTGAGGGACGCACCGGTGCATCCACCATCAACATCCTCTTCAACCGCGCTTTCAACCGCGATGCCACACCCGACGAATGCAAGCTGCTGTACCGGCGAAAGACCGAGCTTTTCGCGGAAATGCCGCCAGTCAAGCCCATGCCCGGTGCCCGCGAGTTCCTGGAGTTCATGCAGCAGGCCGGAATACGCCGTGTCCTCGTCACCGGATCGGGGCAGCGCACTCTGATCGACCGCCTTGAGCGCGACTTCCCCGGGGCTTTCTCCCCCGACTTGATGATCACCTCGCGCGATGTGACCCACGGCAAGCCGGATCCCGAACCCTATCTCGCTGCCATGCGCATGGCCGGAGCGCAGCCAAACGAATGCATAGTGGTCGAGAACGCGCCTCTTGGAGTGGAATCGGGCAGTCGTGCCGGAGCATTCACAATAGGCGTAACCACAGGGCCAATCCCGGCAGAAGCTCTTGAAGAAGCCGGTGCCGACATCGTGTTCCCATCCATGCCCTACTTCGCCGATAGCCTACCAATGCTGATCTATGGCATGATAACGACAATGAACAACTATAACTGACCAAAAACATTCACCCCCCGACATGTCCGACACCTCACTGATATTCACCGATTGCGTGGCATCCTCTCTTGCCGGCATCATTGAGAAAGAGAAACCAAAAGGCATATTCATCATCGCCGACAGCAATACCTCACCGCTGATAGCTCGTCCGCTGATGGATAATTGTCAAGCTCTCGACTCCGCACGGCTGATAACTGTCGACGCCGGTGACGAGAACAAAAACATTGATGCCCTGGCCTCGATCTGGAGCCGGCTGTCAGCTGAAGGCGCCACACGTCATTCCATGGTGGTCAACATAGGCGGCGGAATGGTGACCGATATGGGAGGATTTGCTGCCGCCACGTTCAAACGCGGAGTGCGATGCGTCAACATACCCACAACCCTGCTCGGAGCTGTCGACGCGGCTTTAGGCGGCAAAACAGCCGTCAACTTCGCCGGACTCAAGAACGAGATCGGAGTGTTCGCCAACCCGTTGGCCGTGATTGTCAACGCCAGATTTTTCGCAACGCTCCCTGCTGCCGAACTGCTCTCCGGCTACGCCGAACTCCTCAAACACGCCCTGCTGGAAGGAGCTGACGCCTTGGCCGAGGCTCTCGACTTCGACCTCTCAAACCCCGACTACGACCGACTGCAACAGCTGCTCGAACGCAGCATAAAGGTCAAACAGCGCATAGTGGCCGAAGACCCCCACGAACACGGAATCCGGAAAGCCCTGAACCTCGGTCACACCGCAGCCCATGCATTCGAATCGCTGGCAATGGAAAAGGACTCCCCCGTACCCCATGGCCATGCCGTGGCATGGGGGCTCGTCGTCGACCTCGTGCTCTCGCGCATGCTCAAAGGTCTCGACACACAGATCCTGCACGCCGTGGCATCATACGTCGACACACACTACCCATCGCCATCAGCCCTTTGCTCCGACTACGACCGTCTCCTGCAACTGATGCGCCATGACAAGAAAAACATCACAGCCGACTCCATAAACTTCACCCTCCTGCAAGCCGCCGGATCGCCGGTGATAGACTGTGAGGTTGCCCCTGCCGACATCACCGCAGCCATCGACATCTGCCGCGATCTGCTCCATGCCTGATCAGCGACCGCCAACCCCCTGCCGCAACAGACCATAATCCCCCCTCGCCTGTAGGGACTACTCGGGGTCACCGCACTCCGTGCGGTTGGCCGAAATCATCGTCAATGGAATGGTTCGATAGGCCGGTATCATCGCCAATGGGGTAGTAATTCCCCCTCTCGCCTGTAGGGACTGCGGCATGCCGCGTCCGGATAATACCCGGATAACACCCGGATAATCAATATGTTTGCACGGATGGACGAAGCCGGACGCGCCATGGCGCAGTCCCTACAGGAGAGTCCCCCGACAGGGCTGATGAATGTGGCGAGTGAAGCCGGACACAATCGGTTGATGCGAATTATCGATGAAATGATGAACTTGTATGTACCGTTAACAGGAATTGCCGTATAACTAATTATTTTGTATATTTGTGAAAAGAAGTCTACAGTATGGGCTTGATTTTATTCATAGGAGTTGTTATCCTGATGCTATCGCTGATACCGACATCCGGATGCAAGGTGGAACGCAAGTCGTACACTCGTAGTTCGCGCTCCAAAGTCCTGCCGTGGCTTGATAAGAAACGCAGGAAAAAACATTCCAGATAAGGCTGGACGCGCCACAGGGGAGCCCCCGACAGGGCTGATGGATGGGGCGAGTGAAGCCGGATGCAAATCACCAATGCGGCAGTCCCGACAGGGTGGTTGTGCTTTAGTCATTTTATTCGCGTTATTCACTTTAGTCATGTTAGTCATGGTGACTAAAGTGACTAAGGTGACTAAGGTGACTGAGGGATGTGGATGGGGGTGGGGTCAGTCGGTGAGCTGGCATATGATCAGCAGGAGCATCACGCCGGCTACCAGGGCGTAGGTGGCTTGTTTCTGGAATCCGTGGGCGTGGGTTTCGGGTATCATCTCGTCGGAGAGGACGTAGAGCATGGCACCGCCGGCGAGGCCGAGCAGGAAGGGGAGCAGGGCTGTGGATATGCCGCCGATGCAATAGCCTGTGTAGGCTCCGGCAATCTCGATGGCGGCGATGGCGAGTGCCACCATCATGGTGCGCAGACGGCTTACGCCGATCAGGAGCAGCGGAGTGACCACAACAAGGCCTTCTGGGATGTTTTGCAGGGCTATGGAGATGGTGACGGCCCATGCGTTGTCAATGTCGTGGCCGTCGAATGTGATGCCTGTTGCCATGCCTTCGGGAAATTTGTGGATGGCGATGGCGGTGACAAAGAGCAGTACGCTGCCTGTGGTGCGGTTGCCGGCAGGGTGGCTTTCCATCTCTCCGAGTCCGGTCAGCGAATGGAGGTGGGGTGTCAGAATGTCGATGTAGCTGATCAGGACCACCCCGGCAGCGACTCCGGCGGCCACTTGCCACCATCCGCTGTTGCCGGCGGTCTCGAGTCCTTCGAGGATGAGGCATACGATGGCGGCTCCGAGCATCATTCCGGCGCAGAAGCCGAGGAAGATATCGTTGAGCTTATGGGGGATCCGGCGGAAGAAGAATCCGACCAGCGATCCCAGTAGTGAGGCGGCACCCAGTGCGAGCGCGCTAATTGTTATATCGGACATCATAGTGTTGGCAAAGTTAATGATTCGACATCGTTAAAACGGAAGTCAGGCCATAAATGTTGCGTGAAATCTTGCGACGGCATGTTTCGCTGTGTTGAAAAAAAATGCTACATTTGCCGGCGATGAAGCAATGGCGCGAGCGGAGAGTTGCAATGGCGATGGCGGTGATGGCTGCCGTCGCTCTGCTGTGTGCTGCCGGATGTCTGCTGACGGGGTCGGTAGATATCCCGGCTGCCGACGTGTGGGGTGCCATGACCGGCGGCGACGTTGCCAAGGGTACATGGCGTGTCATCGTGACGGAGACCCGTGTGCCTATGATGCTGACGGCGGCTGTGGCCGGAGCGTCGCTTGCCGTGGCCGGACTGTTGCTGCAGACCTGCTTCAACAATCCTCTGGCCGGTCCGTCGATACTGGGCATCTCGTCCGGGGCATCGCTGGGTGTGGCTATCGTTGTGCTCGCATTCGGCGGCATGGTGGCCGAGCAGTGGGGGCAGTACCTCAATGTGGTGATCGGAGCCATAGCCGGAGCTGCCGTCGTGCTGGGACTTCTCATGCTGATGGCGAGGGTGGTCCGATCGGCGGCCATGCTGCTTATCGTCGGGATCCTTGTGGGCTATTTCGCCTCGTCGGGGATCTCCCTGCTCAACTACTATTCCACGCAGGAGAGCGTCTATTCGTTCACTATATGGGGGCTCGGCTCCTTTGCCGGAGGCTCATCGGGGCGAGTGCTGGCGTTTGTGTGTTTCGGACTGCCGGTGGTGGCAGTCGCGATGCTGTTCGTCAAGCCCCTTAACGCCATGCTGCTTGGCGAGCGTTATGCCGCCAGCCTCGGCATCGACATGCGCCGCACGCGTCTGCTGCTGCTCATAGTCTCTGGATTGCTCACCGCCGCCGTGACGGCCTTCTGCGGCCCGATCGGTTTTCTGGGGCTTATCGTGCCCCATATATCCCGGATGATGCTCCGCACCTCCAACCATGCCGTGCTGCTTCCTGCCACGGCTCTCTGCGGCGCGGCCACGGCGTTGCTATGTGCCTATATCTCCGTGGCGGCAGGTCGCGGTGGGGTAGTGCCTATCAATGCCATAACCCCGGTGATCGGAGTGCCAGTGATAATCTACGTTATTCTCAACCGCAAAAAGCTTCACTATTTTGACTGACGACATTCAGGATACGGCTCTCGCCCCGGCACTCTCGGCCAGGGGGCTCGTCATAGGCTACCGCGATGGACGGCGACCGGCCGTGGAAGTGGCCACCGGGATCGACGTCTATCTGCCGCAGGGATCGGTGACCTGTCTGCTGGGTCCCAACGGAGCCGGAAAGTCCACGCTACTGCGCACTATCTCCGGTCAGCAGCGCCCCCTGGCCGGCGAGATCCTCGTGGGTGGCAGCCCTTTGGAGGCAATGAGCCTTGGCGAGGTGGCACGCCGGATGAGCGTGGTCTACACGGATCGCACCAATGCCGGAGCCTTGACCGTGAGAGAGGCCGTGGGGCTTGGCCGCCAACCCTACACCGGGTTCTTCGGGCGGTTGTCCGACGGCGACCGGCAGATCGTGGACGAGAGCATCCGAGCCGTCGGCGTGGAGGCGCTGGCCCGTCGCCACATGGCAACGCTCAGCGACGGCGAACGTCAGAAAGTGATGATAGCCCGTGCCCTCGCGCAGCGCACACCGGTGATGATCCTCGACGAGCCGACCTCGTTTCTCGACGTGGCGAGCCGTCTGGAGATCATGGAACTGCTCCGGATGCTGGCACGCGATTTCAATACGGCAGTTCTGCTGAGCACCCACGATGTGGCCTCGGCGCTGACCGTGGCCTCGCGCCTGTGGCTCATGCCCGGCAACCGGAGGCTGATAGCCGGAACCACAGATACGCTCCTGGCCGACGGCAGCCTTCCCTCGCTGTTTGCCGGACGCAATGTGAGATTCGATGCCGTGGCCATGGACTTCCGGCTCGGTCAGTGACGGGGATTCGGAGTGTTATGTTTTGTTAATTAATCATTGTTTCGTATCTTTGCCGGGCAATGGAACCGAAAAAAGCACTGTTGATCATCAATCCAATATCCGGGACAGGCCGCAAACAGGGGCTTGACCGGCGTGTCGCCGACCATCTCGCCCATGCCGGGATCTCGGTCGACACGGCTCTGACCCGTGGAGCCGGCGATGCCACGATGCTTGCCGGCAATGCCGCCCTGCACGGATACGACATTGTAATTGCCGCCGGAGGCGACGGAACCGTCAACGAAACGGCCATGGCCCTCTGCAACACGGGAGTGACACTCGGCATAATCCCCTGCGGATCAGGCAACGGGCTTGCAAGACACCTGAACATTCCGGTCGACATACGGTCGTCGCTCGACGTGATAGCCGCCGGACGCAGCGAGATATGCGACAACGGCGAGGCCAACGGACGCAAATTCTTCTGCACATTCGGCATGGGCTTCGATGCCACCGTAGGTCACAAGTTCGCTCAGTCGAAGCAACGCGGACTGATGACCTATCTGAGCACGACGTTTTCGGAATACCGCAACTACGTGCCTGAGGAATATGAGATCACAGCCAACGGCCAGGTGCTGACCGAAAGGGCTTTCGTGGTCGCCGTCTGCAACGCCTCGCAATATGGCAACAACGCCTATATAGCCCCCCATGCCTCGATCAACGACGGACTGCTCGACGTGACCATAATCCATTACGGCAATAAGCTGACAACCGCGCTCGTGGGCATAGACCTGATGGCCGGCACCATAGAGAAAAACATGCTCATCAATACTTTCCGCGCCGACTCGCTGCGCATACGCCGCCGTCAGGCCGGTGCCGTTCACCTCGACGGAGAGCCAATGATGCTCCCCGACACCATCGACATCCGTTGCAACAAGCATTCCCTGTCCGTGTTCACCCCCGGACCTGACGCGGAGATACGCCCCCTGCTGACACCGATGATGGCAATGGTCAACGGGATCGGAACAACTCTGCGCTCCCTTATCCGCAAATAACCCCTGCCGCGCATCTGCAACAAGGCTATTTTTTGAAATGCCGCCATTATTTGCTACCTTTGCCTAACTTTTTAGTAACGAACCAGATCATACATTAAATATTATGGCATTACAATGCGGTATTGTCGGACTGCCCAATGTAGGCAAGTCGACCCTTTTCAACTGTCTGTCAAACGCTAAGGCGCAGTCGGCCAACTTCCCCTTCTGCACCATAGAGCCTAATGTGGGAGTCATCACCGTCCCCGACGACCGCCTGACACGCCTTGTCGAGATGTGCAATCCGCGAAGCGTCGTTCCGGCCACGGTGGAGATCGTCGACATCGCCGGACTGGTCAAAGGCGCTAGCAAAGGCGAAGGCCTCGGCAACAAGTTTCTGGCCAATATCCGCGAATGTGCGGCAATTGTGCAGGTCGTGCGTTGTTTTGAAGACGAAAACATCACCCATGTGGACGGCAGTGTCGATCCGCTGCGCGATGTGGAAACCATTGAAACTGAACTGCTGCTGGCCGATATCGAAAGCCTGACGAAACGTCTGGAACGTCTTCAGAAACAAGTCAAGGGGGACCGAGAGCTGGTCAAGGCTGTGAATGAATGTCAAAAATTACTCGCTCACCTGAACGAGGGCAAACCGGCCTCTTCCTATGAAGTCCCGGAACTCAACGAGCCTTTCCGCCAGACCTGGCGCGAGCTGGCCCTGCTCACGGCCAAACCCGTGATCTACTGCGCCAATGTGGACGAGGACGGCCTGACGGAAGATAATGCCCACGTTCAGGCCCTGCGCCGCCTCGCGGCCTCGCGGGGAGCCGAATCGGTAAAAATCTGCGCCCGGCTGGAAGAAGAACTTCAAGGCCTTTCCGACGCGGAACAAAAGGAAATGCTCGACTCCTACGGGATAAGCGAAAGCGGTCTGATCAGCGTCATCCGCACCGGCTACCACACACTGGGCCTGGCCAGCTATTTTACAGCAGGCCCCAAGGAAGTACGAGCCTGGACGTTCAAACAGGGCTGGAAGGGGCCGCAGGCCGCGGGAGTGATCCATACTGATTTCGAAAAGGGCTTCATCCGGGCTGAAGTTATCAGCTATGCGGACTACATGGAACACAAAAGCGAAGCGGCGTGCCGCGCCACCGGCACCCTGCGCGTGGAAGGCAAGGAATATGTCGTGCGCGACGGCGATATCATGCACTTCCTGTTCAACGTGTAGCGGAATTGTTCGATATGCCGAGCTTTCATATCATTTCCCGAAAACCGTGGATTATCCATTGCTACAACTTCGGAAATGTCTTTTCACCCGTAAAACAGCTCGCGCCATACCTGCTCAGGCCCGTTGAAGGAAGAATCCATTTTGTTCTGACACTGAACTGGTCAATTTTACCCAAACGTAAATTTGATGCTTTTAACCGGGCCTACCACCGGCACGCCGAAAAATATCCCTACCAGATTGTTACTGTACTGGCTAATGAGCCAAAAGAATTGGAAATCTTGCGTGCTCACAACATCCGTTC
>OFHB01000582.1_pt1 | contig 23545 bp, 22 predicted proteins | sample 1521881 | NCBI WGS metagenome assembly OFHB01 (sample SAMEA3504090, study PRJEB24116) | mouse gut metagenome | biome: mouse gut; feature: mouse-associated habitat; material: faeces | place: Denmark | collected 2011
ATTAAAAAGAACGATCTGGTTACATGTATATGATGAGGGAATAGGAGGTGTAAAGTCATAGCAGCGCAACAACCACGTTAAAATGTCTCCATGACGGTGATATGCTTTCAATAGCTAGACACCATAATCTGTAGAAGAACTACCAACTGTTGAGTGATGTAGTGACGGCAGCAAAAAAACAGCAGGTGATCCAGCATTGATTAAGCCTATCTTGGTACAATTTTTATTAGCATTCGAAAAAGAAAGGACGGATTCTCATGAAAAAAACTTACTAAAACGGTGGCTCTCATTCTGACTGCGATGATCGCACTTTCAGTTTCAGCATTGAGCATTACAGCATCAGCAATATCAAGTGATATAGAGGAAACCGAGAAGGGGAATGTTCCCGTAACGTATATTCCTGGCAGCGAAATTACCTTTGACGCAGACGGCAGCTTTGAAATCACCCATATGGCAGACCCGGCCCCTATTTCGCAGAGTGTTGGGCAGGAAATCGGTGGAAATCTGCTGGACGAAAATCCGGAATTCTATCAGTCAGTCAATCAGGCCCTGCTTGACCAGGTCGGAGAATTACCTGTTTACAGGTATGAGGAATACTATATTGCCCATGAGGGAGCGGTTGCTCTTTATGATGATTTGGGGGAACTTATCCGTGTTCGAGGCGATTATGAATATCATAGCACGTTGGATCAATATATGATTGACGGTTCTTTGCCAGACGGAAAGTATATTGGTACTTACTCGGAATTTTCACAGATCAGCAACCAGTCTGCTAATCCTAATGCACGATCGCTCACAAGAATGCAATCGGGAAGATTCACGACATACGGTGATTATTGGCCGGTGATTGATCCAAATGTTTGGCCTGACTGCGATACAGACCCTGTCAAGAACGGCCCCAAGTACGGAGATAGAATCGGTACACAAAACAATAAATTATATGTTGGTGATGTAGCTCTAAAAAAAGAAACAAATGTACCGTATGATGCAACACTGTATGTTACAGTAAAGGCTACCGATACCAACGGAAATGGTGATGTCAGCAAATACATGCGTGTAAGAGACATGATGAGTTCTTCCGCAAATTCAGTAATGGATATTTGGAGATGGAGAGCCCTGAAAAATTTGTGTAAAAGAGAATAAAAGACAGCCTTTCAGTCAAGAATCGGAGCAGGAAAGAAACTTGATTGAAAGGATGTAATATTATGGAAAAGACACCGAAGGAAATGCTGAAGGCGTATGTGAACAGCCAGAAATTCAACAGCACCACCGAGATCATGAATGCGATGAAGGAAATGTTCCGGGACGTTTTGCAGCAGGTGATGGAAAGCGAGCTGGACACAGAACTGGGGTACGAAAAAAGTCAGCGGATGTCGGATTCTGGAGGCGAAAATAAGCCCCGAAACTACCGAAACGGATACTCGAAAAAGACTGTGAAAACCCAGCTTGGAGCGGTGGATGTGAAGGTACCCCGGGATCGGAACGGAGAATACGAGCCGCAGATCATCGGCAAGTATAGCCGGAATGCGGACGGCATGGAGGAGAAAATTCTGGGGCTGTATGCCTGCGGGATGAGCCAGCGTGACATCTCGGAACAGATCAAGAGCCTGTACGATGTGGATATCTCGCCGGAGCTGGTGAGCAAGATCAGCGAGAAGATCATGCCAGAGGTCACGGCGTGGCAGAACCGGCCGCTGGAGGCGGTGTATCCCTTCGTGTTTCTGGATGCCATCCACTACAAGGTGAAGGAAAACCATCAGTACCAAACCAAGGCGGCCTATGTGGTTTTGGGCATCACCATGGACGGCACAAAGGACATCCTGGGCGTGTGGATCGGGGAGCACGAGAGCAGCAAATTCTGGCTGAATGTGCTGAATGACCTCAAAAGCAGGGGAGTTTTGGATGTTTATCTGTTCTGTGTGGACGGTCTGAAAGGCTTCGTGGAAGCCATTGGGGCAGTCTATCCCCACAGCCAGGTACAGCGGTGCATCGTCCATCAGATCCGCTCCTCCACCCGCTTTGTCAGCTATAAAGACATCAAGCCGCTGATGGCGGATTTGAAGAAGGTCTATACCGCTGTCACCGAGAATGAGGCTCTGGAAAACCTGATGGCATTCAAAGAAAAGTGGGGCAAGCAGTACCCCTCCTGCGTCAAAAGCTGGGAGGACAACTGGGATATTCTGAGCGCCTTTTTCGCATATCCCACCGAGATTCGGAAAATCATATACACGACGAATATCATTGAGGGCTTGAACCGTCAGTTCCGCCAAATCACAAAAAACAAGCCCAGCTTCACCAACGACGATTCCCTGCGCAGGATGCTCTATCTGGCCAGCAGGAAAATTGTCGAGCACTGGACCGCCAGATGTCGAAATTGGGACATGGTTTTGTCCCAGCTCCAGCTCATGTTCCAGGACCGCCTGACTGCCTGAACCCGGCTTCCCCTTAGCGTTTCCGGGCGGGGAGACGGCATTCGCGCTGTGCGCGCATACTGTCTCTCCGCTCGGAACACAGGTGGATAAGCCGAGTTAAGCCGGGTTGTGTCCAGCCAGGGAAATCCTCTGATTTGCTCCTGTTCCCTTGACTACAGCTTGTCTCCTTTTACACAAAATTTTCTGCCAGGCCCAACTTTTGGCTCCCATTCAAGCACTTCTTTCGCCAATGTGATTTCCGGTCTCCTCTGTGTGGGATCATCCGCTGGCAGTGGACAATGCATAATCCTACTGCTGCTCCCAGTCATCGCAATAACCTTCTCCGCCAACTCCAGCACCGTAAATTCGCCCGGATTTCCCAGATTGACAGGCCCCATAAGATCATCCCGGCTTTTGTTCATCATGCGATAGATGCCTTCAATCAAATCGTCCACATAGCAAAAGCTTCTGGTCTGGCTACCGTCCCCGTAGACCGTCAAGTCCTTTCCCTGCAAAGCCTGTACAATAAAATTGCTGACAACTCGCCCATCGTTCGGGTCCATCCTGGGTCCGTATGTATTGAATATCCGAACTACTTTAATTTTCGTTCCAAACTCCCGATAATAGTCAAAGCACAGGCTCTCGGCGCACCGCTTCCCTTCATCGTAGCAGCTGCGGATCCCGATTGGATTTACGTTTCCTCGATATGCCTCCACTTGCGGGTGCATTTGCGGTTCGCCATAGACTTCGCTGGTTGAAAATTGAAGCAGCTTTGCACCGTATTTCTTCGCCAGTTCTAACATGTTCAGAATACCCAAAACACAAGCCTTCGTGGTATCTGTCGGACTCTTCTGATAGGCTGTCGGGCTCGCCGGACAAGCTGCATTATAGATTTGATCCACAGGTAAATCTATGTACTTCGTAATATCATGTTCTATAAAAGTGAAGTTGGGGAGGCTCATTAATTCTTGAATATTTTCCATTCTCCCTGTGAACAAATTATCCAACGCAATAACCTGATTTTCTGGGTCATTCACCAGACGCGCGCAGAGATTGCTCCCCCAAAAGCCTGCACCGCCAGTTACAAGTATTTTTATCATACCGTCCCAACCCCTATCTGATAGTACTCAAATCCCGCTTCCTTCAATATTCCGGCGTCATATTGATTACGCCCATCAAAAATGACCGGATTTTTCATTCTCTTCTTCATCTCCTGGAAATCCGGACTGCGAAACTCCTTCCACTCTGTTACCAGAAGTAGTGCGTCCACATCCACCAATGCAGTATATTTGCTCCGCACATAGTCAACGGATATATTCTCTTTTAAGTAGAATTTTCTGGCCTCTTCCTCTGCCTTTGGGTCATAGGCCATGACTTTTGCTCCTCTTTTCGTCAGTTCATTGATGATTGTAATTGCCGCAGACTCCCGCATATCATCCGCATCAGGCTTGAATGACAATCCCCACACCGCGAATGTCTTGCCGCTCAGATCCTCTCCAAATCTTCTACACACCTTATTGGAAAGGATCAGCTTCTGGCGGTTGTTGATATCTTCCACCGCGTGAAGCATTTGGGGCTCGTATCCCGCGCCGTGGCTGGAACTAATGAGCGCCTTCACATCCTTTGGGAAACAGCTGCCACCGTATCCACATCCGGCATAAATAAAGTGATACCCAATCCTCTTGTCGCTTCCAATACCCAGCCGGACCTGATTCACATCTGCACCCAGCCGCTCACAGATATTAGCAACCTCATTCATAAAAGAAATTTTTGTTGCTAGCATGGCGTTCGCCACATACTTCGTCATTTCCGCGCTGGCAATATTCATAAAGATAAAATTGTCATTGTTCCGAACATGATGCTTGTACAATTCCCGCATCACTTTTGCCGCATTGTCATTGTCTGTCCCAATAATGATTCGGTCAGGACGGCTGCAATCGCTGACCGCTGTACCCTCCTTCAGGAACTCAGGATTAGAGATGACATCAAATGTTAAATCGCTTCTCCCGCGGTTGTCCAATTCCTTTTGAATAGCAGCACGGACGAGTTGAGCCGTTCCAACTGGTACGGTAGACTTGTCCACAATGTACATATGGTGTTGCATTCCCTGGCCAATCTCCTGGGCTACCGCCAAGACATACTGTAAATCCGCACTACCATCCTCCCCCGTCGGCGTCCCAACCGCTATAAAACAGATGGTTGCCTGGGCCAGCGCCTCATTGATATCCGTTGTGAACCGGAGGTTTTCTGTTCCAACGGTTTTCTCCACCAGTTCTCTAAGACCGGGCTCATAAATCGGGATATTGTCTTGTTTTAGATTCTTAATCCCTTTATGTCAAAAAAACCAAACAAATCATTAAATACCAAAATGATATAAATAGCCGACAGCATATATACTGGCAGTAAAAGTCTCGTGACCCACCCCTGCCACCTAACAAAAGCAAAACCGGAAAGAATTGTCAGTAATAGGACAAGCTCCAGATCGAAATGCCTCGATAACTTTCTTTTAGATGCAAGGCAATATCCTGTCAGTAGTGCCCCAATGACAATTGCGATAAGAAGACCAATACCAACTGCCGGGGCCGGAGCCATATCACAGTGATAGGACGGGGAAAAGTATGCGTCAAAGGTCCCACCACCACTATAAGTGATTAACGGATCATTCAGATCTACACAAATTGCATCTGCGAAAGAATAAACAAATTCTCGAATATACGTATTTACTGCAATACTTGTATGCGTAACTGATGTTTGTGCCCAATTTTTCAGTATATTTAAGATTACATATTGGGGCTTCCATGTTCCTATGGCTATGGTACTAAAATGGTCAGCTGCGAATATGTCACCTGCAAATTTGTAATTTCTTATCAAGGATGGAAGTACAAATGGTATAGCGCTCATACCCGCGATCCCTGCAAAGCCAAGAAGGTTTATGGCTTTATCTTTTTTAAAGAGCCGTACAGCAAGCAACCAAATCGCTATGAAGAACATCTGAACACAAATTTGGCTTTTGCTGATATAACCGATCCCAGCTATGCTTCCCGCCAAAATCGCTTCCAATATTTATTTTCGCGTCCACCTGATTTCCTTGTATTCTGAGAAATCAATTGCTAGATAGACAAAGGAAAGTAGCCAGACTCCCGAAAAAAGATCGACTTGGGTTGCACTGCTCTCTGCAATAGCAATTGGCATCGTCATCATCAGAAGGGAGCCAACCAAAGCTATTTCTCTTTGCACGTTCAACTTTCTGCAGATAAAATAAATCATCGCCGCATCAATTGTGTAGGCATACCATTGCACCAGATTAAACGCAACATCAGAGCCCAAAAGAAAATATGTTTGCATGACAACATATTCCGCCATAGGAGGACTATACAATTGCGTAAATATATTTGTGGGGTAGTAATCTACAGACCTGTTTTGAATCCAATGTAAAATACGTGCGCAGTGATATGCCATCGAATCTGCATTATATGGAGCGATTTTCCGTGACAAGAAGCCCAGAACCAAAATCAGGCCAAGAGCAATTGCGACTTGAGCAGTCGCCGTTTTTTGCTTATGAAGAGAGATTTTCAGCCTTTTTGTGATATGAGAAGCTGATATTTTCTGGGTGAGTAACAGAGCGCATATAATGCAAAGTAAAAAAGCCGCCCAGGAAATAAATACATTTCTACGAGTAAGAATAGTAAATGCGCCCAGAATTTCTGTGACAGCAAAAATATAGATAGCAATCACAGTATTAATATAAACAATTCCCTTTCCAATGCGATTTTCCACGCTCTCATTATCCGACAGTACACGTTTTTGGGGTATTACATCATCCGAATAATGCAATGCTGCCGAGGAACGGCTTTTTAGTCCCCGGATCCAGCGCTCCCGAAAATTTACCGATTGCCGCTCCTATCGTGGGGAAGCAAAACGCTTTATCGCTTCCGTAACGCCCCGGCTTGTCCGGGCCAACAGCACCGCCAGTAGCGCCGTAATCACCAGATAGATCAGAAAGGCAAAATACACCGTCCTCTTGGGCAGATCGGGCAGATAGAACCGCATGGACATATAATCGCATACCTGATGGTGAACCAGGAAGATTGGATAGGAATACCGGGCAATCCAGGACACCGGGCGAATCAGCCTTGGATTTCGAGCATCCTGAAAGAGCAGTGCCAGCAGCAGAAATGTCAGGGCGCAGATCCCCATACAAGTCCCCAGACCATATCCCGCGGATACCAACTTTGGCCCTACCGCGGAAAGCGCCATAATACCGGCCAGGGTTCCCCCGGTCCAAAACATCCGTGCCTTCCCGTGCTGGGGGTGGAAATATCGGTCAAAGGCCATGCCAAAAACCACCTCAGGCACCCGCCGCAAAAAGAAAATATTCGATGTCTCTCCATGGATCAGAATGGACACCGTGACGCTGAGCCCCAAGGTGAGGAGAGGATGCTTTTTCATCCCCTGAAGGAGCAGGGGCATCATCAGATAAAGAAGGATCATGCAGCCCAAGAACCACTCTCCCACTTTGTAAAATGCGCCAAGTCCACCATACCCCAAGGACAGCAGGTAACCGTCCATCCCCGAAAAGGTGGCAAGTAGAGCTTTCGCTCCGCCGGAGCCTATCCCTCCGTACACCAGAACCCCCACCGCAGCAGCCGCAAACCAGGCCAGCCAGAACATGGGGTACAGGGACAGAAACCTCTTCCGATAGAACGCTCCCAGAGAGATTTCCCGTCCTCCATAGGTACGGAACATGGCCGCGCCGGACAGAATGAAAAATAAGCTCACCCCGAAATCGCCCAGATAGACACTCTGGTTGAAAATAAAGTTTGGAAAAACCGCGTTGGGATAGGTAAACACACCTCCCGACCACGCCGAAAAGGAGGCGTTGAAGTGAATGATTATGACGCTCAGACAGGCTACCGCCCGGATTACATCATAATATAGGATACGGTTTTTACTCTTTTCCATCGATTAGGTGCTCCTAATGTTTTTTACTCAACCGACCCACTTTTTTCCGCCAAAAAGGTGGTAGATTCTCTTAAAAAAATTCCAAAGTCCCTTGGGTATTTTGGCCTTTATAATTGTTTTCAAAGCCTTTCTCGCCATTTTCAATGTCATTTGACTTTCAGCAGATGTGTGATATCTAATTACTTCTTTTGTTAGTTCATAATTTGTCACCCACTGGTTATTAGCTATCAAAATATCCACTAATTGATACAACATATACTGGTAGTTAACTAAATCACTTCGTGCATCATCGTTATTTATTACCTCGGCATAATAATATCCTGAATCCTGGGCGCAAAATCCGTATATTCTTTCTATTGCATGCATAAACGTTCCGTCTGCTTGATATTTAACATCAAAATCTTTATAAGACATTCCGTGACCAACAGCTTTTTTTAGTGCTTCTGCTCTGAACCAAAACATATCTCCATATGGTGCCACTGGAATAACATCTTTTTTTATTGGAACGCTAAGCTTCAGCCTGTTCGCAAGCTTCACGGTGTTATCATAGTTAATTCTCCAACCAGATATATGTGCTCCAAAATATTGGCCGTGATAAACCACAGGAACACCTAAAATGCCAAGCCGCTTATTTTTCTCAAAAAGATTAATTATATTCTTTACGACCTCTTTTGTCCCAAAAAGGTTGTCATAGCATCTTGTCGCAAAAGAATCCCCATGCATCGTATAATCCAAATAAGGGGATTTTTTATCATGAAAATAGCATATGTATTCGTAATCGCCGTGAGTCACGATATCTGCGTATGTAACCCACAATGTTGACATTGCAACTCCCACATTTGGCCTAATTTTCGAGACAAAATGTAGCTGTCTTTCATTAAATTTTTTGAGAATTTTTTCATTAGTTTCTTTTGACGTTGTTGTAATAAAGAAATCCGTATTTTCGGTGAAGTTTGTGCAGTAGTCAGCAATCCTCTCAACTTGATCCGTATAATATATGTGCAGGATCACAGCGCACTTTTTATTATACTTAAAACTATTTTCTACAATATTTTTCGGAATAACATACTCAAGTTGCAACTGATAAAAAATATCTGTGAGGTTTTTTGTTCTCAGTAGGTAATCCCATATCAAATTTACGTCATAATCGGTATTTTCAGTTATAAACTGAATTGTTTCTCTGGGATCTTTTGCATATCCCATTGAAAGGGCTTGATACATTACATCCGAACCGAATGACCGAATTCTCGCAAAAGGAATGTTTTCATCTCGAATTAATTTGGTCATATTATGCGATAAATTATCAAAGAAATATCCCCTTAATTTATCCGTCTGATATGAATCCACTTTAAATCCAGCATCAACAACGTATTCATAGAAATTTATTTCAGCATAAAAATATGTATCCCCGTCTTGGTGAACTTCTGGCATTTGCCTCCAATATTTTTTGAATTCAGGAGAATGTAAAAGGCGCCTTCGTATTATGTAAAAATAGCATATTGAGCCTTGTATATGACCATGTTTCAAACTATGTCCCCAACAATTTGTAATGTTCTTATCTTCAAAGTTGCGCATAGCACCATAAAAGTCCGCATCTGATGCTTCCATGGCATCCATCAAATTTTGCAGCGGATAAAAGGGCCCAAAAAAGCTATCATTAAGCATAAATAGCTCATCGTAATGCTCAAGATTATCCCAGCTGATATGAGCAATCCCGTCAACCCATGCGCCGGCTAACAGGCCCTTATTTTCACGGACATAGATTTCGTCGACTATTTTTTCAAGCTCATCGCGGCTTTCAGGGGTAAGCATTCCACATACTACTGCTAAAACATAATCTACCACCTTATTTAATTCGGTCAGGTAATATTTCCGGAAGCCATCCAATTCCCCATCTTTATCATAGATCACATAGATGGCAATTCGCCTGGGATGTGCTGCGAGAAAAGATGTTTTCACCTCTTGCTGATGCTCCACGTTTCCGATCTCCTTGTTCTTTTATTCGCCTGTACTTTGTAGTCTTTCTTGAATCTCTCGAGAGACATGTAAAGCGCGAAGGATGCAGTCATCCATGTTGTAATATCGAAACTCTGCCAGACGGCCGCAAAGGAAAATATTTCTATACCATTTTGCTTCCTGCCGATACTTTTCATATCTATCCTTTGTCTCCGCCGTAATAACAGGGTAAAAGGGGTCTTTTTTTCCTCCTTTTTCATAGGGAACAGGATATTCTGTAGCTACCACACTTCCCTTCACCCGGGATCTGTCATACATCATAAATTTATACTCTGTTTTTCGAGTGTACCTCTTTGCCTGCGGGTAGGAAATAATTTTTTCTGGATAGACCTGCTCTTCGTCAAACCATTCATATCGAATATCCAGGGAACGATAGGGAAGTTCTCCGTACTTCATCTGGAACAGCTCATCTACTGCGCCCGTATAGGCTAGTACGTCCACCGGTTCGCCATCATAAAAAACCGTCCCGCATTCATTCAGCCTGATGTGATCCAGCGCATCGCAGCCACATTCCACCGAGATATTGGGATGATTCAGCATGCTCCTAAACAACTCTGTAAATCCATTTCGAGGCAGGAACTGAAAATCTTTGTTCATATACCGTTCGTCGTAGCTCAAAGCAATAGCGCTACGGCCCATAATAGACTTGTCCAACTTCTCTGGCGGAACGTCCCATTGTTTTGCACAGTATGTCCGATAGGACTTTTCAAATAGCAAGTTTCCGAAAGAGGAAATATCTATGTCCTTATGGTTTACCAAATCCAATACAGGTACCCGCTCTACTCCCGGAAACTCTCTTCTCAATTTCCGAATCACTGTTTCCGCCTCTTCATAGCCCAGCAGTTGTTGGATGGACTCAAAGTTAAAGGGCAGACGGACATATCGTCCGTCGATCTCACTCAACTCTTTCACGGTATGGGGGAACATTTCGGAAAATTGAGCGAGATAGGCAATAACACTCCACTCGTCAGTGACCAACACATGAGGTCCGTATCTTTGCACCAGGATTCCGTGCTCATCCATCTCGTCAAACATATTCCCGGCAATGTGGTCTCTTTTTTCTACCACAGTCACCGGCATATCCAGCTTTTCCGCAATCTCCCGGGCAATGATGGAGCCGGAAAAGCCAGTTCCCACAATAACAATACGTTTCACACTGTCTTTCATGGTCACGTCCTCATGATTTTTCTGATTTTCTCCGCATCTCCCCACACCCCCGGCGAATCATAGGGTCTGTCCGGGAATGCGCCATAATCCAGCCTGATGTTGTATCCATGATCCTGAATGAACTGCTCCACCTTGTCTGCCAGACTGACCGGTTGTCCGGAGCAGCAGTTGATGACCCCGCTTACCTCAGACTGCATGACGCAGGCGGCGAGTTGGCGGGCCAGCTCATCCACCGTAATAAAATCGTACTTGTTTTTACCGGTATTAAACGGGAAGGTCTCTGCCCCCAATTCCGCTGCTTCACAGATTTTTGTGAAAATGGAGTGATTGCGCGCGTCATCCCCATATATGTAATAGGCCCGCAGCCATTGCAGGCATACGTCATGCTCCTGCGCCAGCAGAAACGCACTGCGGCGCAGCGCGTCCTTTGCTATGCCATACATACTGCGCGGGTTACAGGGGGTATTTTCATCAATAGCTCCCTCCCAATAGCCCACCTCATGCATAGTTCCCATTACCGCCAACTGTTTCAGCCCGCCACGCATCATTCTGCGTATAAAGGAATAATGATGGGACAGGTCCGCCATATGTGCGTCAGACTGATGAACAAAGCCATCCCGCCAGGCCATGTGCAGGCACGCATCCGGCGCCCCTAATTCCTGATAAATATCTGTCGAACCATTAAAAATATCGAAAATCCGGCTCTGAGCCCGTGAATCAATTCCCTCCGTGCGGAAATCCACCGCTAGCACCTCTGCCCCCAAGTCACAGAGAGCCGTAACTACATGCCGTCCAATATAACCGCCGGCGCCTGTTACCAGGATTCGTTTGCTCATACTCATGCCTCCCTTATTCCCCTTTGTTTTCATATGCGTCACATACAGCCTGGGGTTCGCCAATCATTTTTACTTTCCCCTGCTCCAGCCACAGTACCCTGTCGCACATCTCCCGAATCTGGTCTATGCTGTGCGAGACAAACAGGACCGTGGTTCCTCCTCCCATCAGCTCCAGCATCCGTGCCTTGCTCTTCTCCTGAAACTGCGCGTCGCCTACCGCTAAAATCTCGTCCACAATAAGGATGTCCGGATTGACTACGGTTGCAATGGAAAAGGCCAGACGCATTAGCATTCCGGAGGAGTAGTTGCGAATGGGCGTGTTGATAAACCTGCCAAGCTCTGAAAAGCTGCATATTTCATCATATTTTTCTTCCAAGAATGGCTGAGAATATCCTAAAATTGCGCCGTTAAGAAAAATATTTTCCTGTCCGGTCAGGTCAAAATCAAATCCGCTGCCCAGCTCCAGCATGGGAACCACCGTACCGTTAATCTGTACCTGCCCGCCGGTAGGCTTTACGATTCCGGAAATCACCTTGAGCAGCGTAGACTTTCCCGCCCCGTTCTGTCCGATAATCCCCAATACTTCGCCCTTTTGTATGGACAGACTGATCCCCTGTAATGCCCAGAACTCCTCATGGCCTACTTTGTTCTGAATTCGCTGCACCAAGTATTCCTTCAGGCTTTTCACCCGGTCATAGGTTATCAAATAGCGAATGGAAACGTCCTCAAGTCTAATCATTCTATCCCTCATAGATTCAGTACAAACTTATCCTGATTCTTCTTGAATACTACCGCACCGATAATCAATGGAACAGCAGAGGCAATGATGCAAAGCCCGTATGCCTTTGGCTCCGGAGAGATGCCATCCATTAAAATAATCCGGATAAAACGTATAATGTGGTACAGTGGATTACACTTATACAATGTAAGAAATTTAACTGGAATAATACTTTCCGGATAAATGATGGGGGAGAGGTACATCCACAACATGCTCACTACTCCCCACAAGAACTGCGTATCCCGGAAAAACACCATGGCAGTCGACAGAAGCAACCCTATGCCCAGGCTGAAAAGAAACAGACAAATCAATCCAAAGGGCAGCAGCAACAACGCTGGTCTGAGCGGTGCGCCGGTTATCAGCATAACTGCCAGAAGCGGTATTAAAGAAAAGAGCAGGTTAATGCTCGAGGAAAGCACTCTGGAAAGTGGATAAATATACTTGGGGACATATACTTTTGTAATTAGAGGAGCATTTCCTACTATAGACATGAGCGCCATGGACGACGCCTCGCTGAAAAAATTGAAACAGACGATACCGGTTAACAGATATAGCGCAAAGTTCGGTATATCCGACCGAAATATGGTGGAAAAAACGATATACTGTACCGTCATGGTCAGCAAAGGATTTAAAAAGCTCCATAATATTCCGAGTACTGACCGCTTGTATTTTGTCTTGAAGTCCCGCAGGACCAACTGCTTAATAAGAAATTTATATCGCTGAAAGGCCGCCGCTACCCGCAGGACCACCGTCACCCGGCCTTGCTGAATTCTCCGGAGAGTATCCCAGCCATAGGCTATCAATGCGATTCCAATTCCGATAGCAAGGTGCCAGTATATCTGACCAATCCACAGTGTCTTTTGCGTAGTCAGACGTACGCAGAGTTTCCCCTCCTGCGATACCCCATTGACCTGGATCTGCTCCTCCGCCGGTATGTCCAGCGGCATCTCCCCGCGCGGCAGGGCCATGCTGTTGCCATACATCAGGGCAATCGTGTTGCCGCCGGTCCCATCCGGAGAGGTAATAATCAACTCATATGTCGCGCGGGGCGTGATTTCAACCGGCGTCAGAAAGGTGATTTCTGAAACTCCGTTTGTAAGCCAGGAGGAGGAAACGGTTACCTGGCCAGCTTCCACTCCATTTTTATCTACAACTGCCACATTCAACAGAGCGGTATTTGTCCTGTCATATGTTGCTGTGAGGAGGGATAAACTAAGGAGTTTATCTGCGTCAGCAGTGAACGCCTGACGGACTTCCGTGCCGCTGACCAGCTCCCCGGTTGAACTGTTGGCCTGAGGCATCTCTGTTTGGTCAACGCGGAATTGCAATTGATCCTCTGCAATCAGGTAAAACAAGATTACAATCAGAATATAGCAGGTCATGATAAAGTACCCACCTTGCCGGACTGTATGTCTATCCACTAATCAAACCTTCTTCCTTCATATAACGGGTGAGCGCGTCCTGCCATGGAGGCAGCTTAAAAAATCCCGCCGCCTCTAAGCTTGCCGTACTCATCCGGGAATTCAAAGGCCGCCGCACCTTCCCGCCATATCTCGCGGACGTAGTCTCTCTGACTCTCACCGGACAGCCAGCCTGTCTGATTATTTCTCTGGCAAACTCCGCCCGGGAGCAGACACCTGCATTCACTGCATGATAAGTCCCGTAACAATCCGTTCCCACCATAGTACACAGCAGTGATGCCAGATCCACCGTATACGTAGGGCTGCCAATCTGGTCACAAACTACCTGTAATTCTTCTCTGCTCCGGGATAAGCGCAAAATAGATTTAACAAAATTTGAACCATTTGTACCGAACGCCCAGGAAGTTCTGACAACAAACCACCTGTGTAGCAATTCTTTTACCACAAGCTCCCCCTCCAATTTACTCCTGCCGTATACATTAATCGGGCAGGCCGGGGCATCCGGCGCATAAAAGCGGCTTCCCTCTCCGGAAAATACATAGTCTGTAGAAATATATAGCAACTTCGCACTTATCTCACGGCAGGCCTCTGCAACATTTTGTGTCCCCCATACATTCACTGCCCAACACTGCTCCGGGTATTTTTCTGCCTGCTCCACATTTGTATACGCTGCACAGTGGATAACAGCATTCGCCTGATAGGCACATATAGCCCGTCTCACAGCTTCCCTGTCTGTAATATTCAATTCTCTGGAAGATGTGCCGCAATATGGGATACCGCGGCGCGCCAATTCCCTGCACACATCATGCCCTAGTTGTCCGCTGCTGCCTGTTACGAATACTTTCATTACATTCCTATATCCAGTTGCGCCGGCCGATATGGATACAAAATCTGAATAGTCCCTCCGGCATATTCACTGCAATCAGCTCAAACAGGGACGTGAGTAAACTGTACCGGCGGTATTTCCAAACCTTCTCTCCACCGCCCTTATGCTGCCAGTTGTCCTCTCTCCCCCGCACCCAATCCAGGCCCCGGCTGATCTCTGCGTTCAGACCATCACCACATGGAAAATATTTCTGCAACCAGCGCAGCCGTTCCAGCATCCCGCCAATACGTATGGTACCGTAGCTGATCTTATCGTGCACACCAGCCAATAAAAGCGTTTGGTTGTTATCATGAATGCGGTAACGGATTAAAGGGCGTTGCACAGAGATTACCGCTCCTCTTTCTGCGCACCACAGCGCCAGGTAATGGTCGTGCACCATATAGGGGCAGAACGGAATCGCCGCTTTTGCATCCATACTCTTTACAAGAGCTGTACAACCGGTTACAAAATTGTGAAAAAGCAGTCCGTACGAAAGTCCCTCGCCTGAATGGAATACATGGTGCCGTCGGGCTTTTGTAATACTTTCCGCCGTCTGCTTTCCCTCGCCGTCAATGATGTACATATCTGAGCAGACCAGCAGCGCGCCGGTCCGCTCCAGCTCCTCCTGCAAAACCGCCAGCTTCTCCGGCAGCCACACATCGTCCTGGTCACAGTAAGCGAAGTACGTCCCCTCCGCCTCCTCCGTCAGCCGCTGGAAGGTCCTGTTGGAGCCCAAGTTCTCCTCATTGCGTTGTATCTCATAAGGAAAGGACTGGATACATTCTCTTATGCACCGCTCAATTTCCGTAAACGGCACCGTTTTGGAGCAGTCATCCCGAACATACAATTTCAGGTTAGGATAGGTCTGTTTTTCCAGGCTCTCCAGCTGCTCCCGCAGCCAGTCCAGCTGCGGCTCATAGACCGCCATCAGGATTGCAATCAGCGGCTTACCGGTTGCTGTACATCCGCTCATAGTAGCTCTGGTACTCCCCGTTCACGATGTTCTCCCACCAGCTCCGGTTGTCCAGATACCACCGGACCGTCTTCTGGATACCGTCCTCAAACCTTGTCTCCGGCAGCCAGCCCAGTTCCTGATGGATGTACGCCGGATCAATGGCGTAGCGCATGTCGTGGCCCTTCCGGTCCGTCACGTAGGTGATGAGGCTCTCCGGCTTGCCTAGAAGCCCCAGAATGCGTTTCACAATGTCGATATTCTTCATCTCATTGTGGCCCCCGATGTTGTAGACCTGCCCCACCTTCCCCTTCTCCAGGATCAGGTCAATGGCCGCGCAGTGGTCCTCCACATACAGCCAATCCCGCACGTTCAGCCCCTCGCCGTACACCGGCAGGGGCTTGTCCGCCAAGGCATTTGCGATCATCAGCGGGATCAATTTCTCCGGAAACTGGTAGGGGCCGTAGTTGTTGGAGCACCGGCTGATGGTGATGGGCAGGCCGTAGGTCCGCTGATAGGCATTGCATAACAGATCAGCGGATGCCTTAGACGCGGAGTAGGGACTGGAGGTGTGCAGCGGGGTTTGCTCGGTAAAGAACAGGTCCGGCCGGTCCAGGGGCAGGTCTCCGTACACCTCGTCCGTGGACACCTGATGGTAGCGCTGGATACCGTATTTTCGGCAGGCATCCAGCAGCACCTGGGTGCCCATCACATTGGTCTCCAGGAACACCGCCGGGTTCTCGATGGACCGGTCCACATGGCTTTCCGCCGCAAAGTTCACCACAACATCAGGCGTCTCCGCCTCAAAAATTCTGTAGACCGCCTCCCGGTCTGCGATATCCGCCCGGATGAACCGGAAATCGGGCTGGTCCATCACAGATGCCAGGGTCTCCAGATTTCCGGCGTAGGTCAATTTATCCAAGCATACCAGCGTATCATCCGGATGCTTCCTCCGCATATAGAAGATAAAGTTGCTGCCGATAAACCCGGCTCCGCCGGTCACTAAAATCTTCATACTCACCACTCCTCAAAGCCTGTTACGGCATCCTTTAAAAACGGCGATCTGCTGTCCTTTTCGGATAAAACCGGATTTTCTACGCCCCAATCCACGCCGATATCCGGGTCATTCCACCGGATGCCGCCATCCGCTTCCGGGGCGTAGTAGTTGTCCGCCTTGTAGAGAAACTCCACATCGTCCGTCAGTGTCACAAACCCGTGGCCGAACCCACGGGGGATCAGCAGCTGCCGTTTGTTCTCCTTGCTCAGCTCCACGCCTACCCATTTTTTATAGGTAGGGCTGCTGGGCCGCAGATCCACTGCCACGTCCAGCACCGCGCCTCGGGTACACCGTACCAGCTTTGCCTGGGCCTTTTCCCCCCGCTGGAAATGGATACCCCGCAGGGTACCCCTCACCGTGGACGAGGAGTGGTTGTCCTGGACAAATCGGTACTCCAGTCCTGCCGCCTCAAAGTCCCGCTGGGACCAGCTCTCCATGAAGAAGCCCCGGTGGTCACCGAACACGGCAGGCTCTATGATGTACACCCCGGCAAGCTCTGTCTCTGTCAGTTTCATTCCAGCCACCTCAATAGATGTACTTTCCGTCCGCCACCTTCCGCAGGTGGGCCCCATAGGGGGACTTGCCGTAGGCTGCTGCGGACCGCTCCAACTGTTCCCGAGTGATCCACCCGTTCCGGTAGGCAATCTCCTCCGGCGCGGAAATCTGGATTCCCTCCCGAGACTCGATCACACGCACAAACTCCGACGCTTCTGACAGGGAGTCCACCGTCCCCGTGTCCAACCAGGCGTAGCCCCGGCCCAGGGTGATGACGTTCAGACTGCCCTCCTCCAAGTAAATACGATTCAGATCCGTAATCTCCAGCTCGCCTCGGGGCGAGGGCTTCAGTGCCTTTGCTCGTGCGCAGACCTTTTTGTCGTAGAAGTACAGGCCGGTGACGGCGTAGTTGGATTTGGGGTGGGTTGGTTTCTCCTCTATGGACACCGCCCGGCCAGTGTCATCGAATTCCACCACGCCGAACCGCTCCGGATCCTCCACGTAGTAGCCGAACACCGTGGCACCATCTTCCTGTTCTACCGCCCGGCGCAGATGGGCAGTCAAGCCCGCGCCGTAGAAAATGTTGTCCCCCAGGATCATAGCGCACCGGTCATCCCCTATGAACTCCTCCCCAAGGATGAACGCCTGGGCCAGGCCGTCCGGGGACGGCTGCACCTTGTAAGACAGCCGGAGACCGTACTGGCTCCCATCCCCCAATAACCGCTCGAAATTGGGCAGGTCCTGGGGTGTGGAGATGATTAAAATGTCCCGTATCCCCGCTAACATCAGGGTGGACAGGGGATAGAAAATCATGGGTTTGTCGTAGATGGGCAATAATTGTTTCGATGTCACCATGGTCAGCGGGTATAGCCGCGTTCCACTGCCGCCTGCCAAGATAATTCCTTTCATTCAGTCACCAATCCTTTCTCATCTCTGTGTATCGGACACTGGGCTTTGTATCACGCCGCTTTTCAGACACGCCGAATGGGAACGGCGCTCTGTCGTCCCCATCTGCATTCTTTACTGTTTTTCGTACATATCCGCATAGTATTTCTGATAATCGCCGCTGGTCACATTTTTCATCCAGTCCTCATGCGCAAAAAACCACTCGATCGTTTTCCGGATCCCCTCCGCAAACATTGTCTCCGGCTCCCAGCCGATCTCAGCCTTAATCTTGTCCGGCGCGATCGCATAGCGTCTGTCATGTCCTTTGCGATCCTCCACATATGTGATCAGATCCCTGCTCACATGCTCTCTGCGCGGATCGCTCTCCGGCAGCATTTCGCGGAGCGTATCAATAATAATATTGACAATCTCAATATTCTGCTTCTCATTGTGCCCGCCAATGTTGTATGTCTCGCCCAGGCGCCCCAGCTCCTGCACCATGTCAATTCCCTTCGCGTGATCGTCCACATACAGCCAGTCCCTGACATTCTTCCCGTCGCCATAGACCGGAAGCTTCTTTCCCTGAAGCGCATTGTTGATAATCAGCGGAATCAGCTTCTCCGGAAACTGATACGGCCCGTAATTGTTGGAGCAGTTTGTAATGTTGGCCGGAAATCCGTAAGTGTCAATATACGATCTCACCAGCATATCCGACGACGCCTTACTGGCAGAATACGGACTGTGCGGCGCATACGGCGTCGTCTCGTAAAAGTAAGTCCCGTCCTCCTCCAGGGAACCGTACACTTCATCCGTAGAGACATGCAGAAACTTTTTTCCCTCTTTAAAAGTCCCGTCTTCCTTTTCCCAGGCAGCTTTCGCACAGTTTAACATCACCGCAGTCCCAAGTACGTTGGTCCGTACAAAAACCTCCGGATTGCGAATGCTCCGGTCCACATGGCTCTCCGCCGCAAAATGTACCACCCGGTCAATCTCATTTTCCGCAAAAATCCGTCCGATGGCCTCCCGGTCCGTAATATCTGCTTTTACAAATGTATAATTATCACGTCCCTCAACTTCCGCCAGATTCTCAAGATTCCCCGCATATGTCAGCACGTCTACATTGATAATGCGAATCTCATCCCCGTATTTGCGAAACATATAATGGATATAATTCGAGCCGATAAAACCAGCTCCTCCCGTCACCAGATACGTTCTCATAGAATCCTCCTTAATCAGTCTGTACTGATAGTATACCTGTTTCAGCAAAATTTATTAAATTCTACCATATTTTTCCGATGTGCACAAGCATCTTTCCATACACGGCGGCACCGCCGCGGGTCCGGATTCAGACGCCTGCGGATGCATTGCAAAATGACACGTCCGCCCTGCTCCACCGCCCGCACCGGAAGCACTCACAAGCCTCCTGTGCGGGAATCCGTAAAAACAGGATCCAGACGTGCCACTCACTTAGCCGGAAAAGGGCTCTCTCTTTCACTCAGTTCCCCGTTTCCCGCATGTATTCTTCCAGCGCCTTCTGCCAGTCCGCCATCCGGTAATCGCTTGTCAGGCGCATCATATAATTATCCAGAATCGAATACGCGGGCCGCTTTGCCGATGCCGGATTCATCTTCGCGTACTCATCGCTGGTAACGTGGTTCACCTGTGTGCGCTTCCCCGCCAGACGGAAAATCGCCTCCGTGAACTCCGCCCAGTTCGTATCGCCCTCACAGGTAGCGTGATAAGTCCCGTAGTTTTCCGTCGGCTCAAAATAATGGATGACCCGCGCCAGCTCCGCAGCACTTGTCGGCGTACCCAGCTGGTCGTCCACGACATTTACCGTGTCATGCTTTTCCGCGAGGCCCAGCATGGTTCTCACAAAATTTTTCCCATCCCCGTAGAGCCATGCTGTCCGGAAAATGAAATAGCGCTGTGCAAAGTCCCTGACAAACTTTTCCCCCTCCAGCTTTGTCTTCCCGTAAGCGCTGACCGGAGCCGGCTCATCAAACTCAGTATAAGGGCTTGTCCCATCCCCTGCAAACACATAATCCGTCGACACATGAATCAGCTTTGCGCCCGTCTCACTCGAAGCAATGCTTAAATTCCGCGCCCCGATGGCATTAATCTTATAAGCCGAGTCCCACTGCCGCTCGCAGGCGTCTACATTCGTATGCGCCGCACAGTTGATCAGAATCTGCGGCTTCCTCTCCCGCACCATTTTCATCACAGCATCAATGTCCGTGATATCAAGCGCGCTTACACCGTCTCCTGAGACAACATCCGTGTTGATAAATTCCACACCATTGCCGCTGTGTTCGCCGTATTCCCTGCGAAGTGCGCGTCCAAGCTGCCCGTTGCAGCCTGTCACCAGTATTTTCTTCATAGTTTTCTCCTCACTCGCCCAGGCCGTCCTCAATCGCCGTGACGAGGGAGGACAATGCCTCCGTCTCGTCCTCTCCGTCACAGATCAGCTCGATTTCATCTCCTGATTTGATACATGCCCCAAGGACGCTCAGCACGCTCTTGGCATTCGCAGTATTCTCCCGATACTGAAATGTAATATGCGACTTAAACTGCATCGCTTCCTTGCACAGAATTCCGGCTGGCCGTAAATGTAATCCGGTTGGATTCTTGATCTTTACTTTCTGACTCACCATATTGCATTCCCTCCAAAACATAGATTTATACCTGCTCCGCTTCATTACAGCATAATTTTTGTAATCAGCCCGGCAAGTTTCTGTGCCTCGTCATCTATAACTTTCTGATCCTTCCCCTCGATCATCACACGCACAAGCGGCTCCGTTCCGGATGGCCTGATCAGCACTCTGCCTTCCCCGTGAAATTTTTCCTCCACTGCGGCGACGGCTTCTGCAATCTCCGGATAATCCATAAAATGATCTTTTTTGTGGTTTGGCACTTTTGCGTTCACCAGCGCCTGCGGCAGAACTTCCATCACCTGAGCCAGCTCTGAGAGCGGTTTTTTTGTCCCCCGCATAACCTCCAGCAGATGCAGGGCGCTCAAAAGGCCGTCGCCCGTCGTATTATCATCCAGGAATATCACGTGGCCTGACTGTTCCCCGCCAATGTTATAACCGTTTTCCCGCATATTCTCAAGTACATAGCGGTCGCCGACCTTCGTTTTCTCGATATGGATTCCCTCTTTCTCCCCCATCAGAGTAAATCCAAGATTCGTCATAACGGTGACCACAATCGTATCTTTTTTCAGCTTTCCGTGCTCTTTCATATATTTGCCGCAGATCGCCATCACCTGATCGCCATCCACCAGATTTCCACCCTCGTCCACCGCGAGCATCCGGTCGGCATCCCCGTCAAAGGCAAGCCCGATATCCGCCTTCTCGTAGACAACACGGGCTTTGAGCTCATCCATGTGCGTCGAACCACAGTTGGAATTGATATTGGTTCCGTCGGGATGTACATGGATTGCGACGAGATCTGCCCCCAGGTCTTTCAGCACTTTTACAGATGTATAGTGCGATGCCCCCTCCGCACAGTCCGCCACAATTTTCATGCCCGTAAGATCGACCGGAACACATTTTTTGATAAAATTTACATATTCATCCCGCAGGTCAAAGCGGTAATCAATCTTTCCGACACCGGAACCGATCGGAAGCACCACGTCTTTCATTTCATTGCGTATCAGCGCCTCGATCTCATCCTCCAGCGCATCCGGAAGTTTATAGCCCTCTCCGTTAAAAAATTTGATCCCGTTAAATTCCACTGGGTTGTGAGAAGCGGAAATGACCACCCCTGCATCCACTTTATATTTCCTGGTAAGGTATGCCACTGCCGGGGTGGGGATAACGCCTACATATACTGCATTGGCTCCCACGGAGCAGATTCCCGCCATCAGCGCATTTGCCAGCATATCCCCGGAAATTCTGGTATCACACCCTACCATGATAGTGGGCTTGTGCTTGTTTTCTTTGGTCAGTACATAAGCGCCTGCCTGCCCAAGCTGCATGGCAAGCAGCGGCGTCAATTCATCATTAGCCACCCCCCGTACACCATCTGTACCAAACAATCTGCTCATCCATAACCTCCATTCCTGCCCAACCTTACATTGGACGCCAAAACATTTTCTTTATTCCTCCCCTAACTCCTCCAGGTACAAAGTGGCCCTGGCCGGGTTGGGGATTGCCACTTCCTCCGGCAGGTTAAAGGCTACCTCCACCACATAGGTGCCAGGTTCTATTACCTCTATCCCCTGGCTACTAAACCACCCCTTAAGGTCTATAGTGCCGGTGATATTATCTGCCTGGAGCGCGGATAAGTCCTCGGAAAGCCCTACCACATTGATATCAATGCCGCCTTCCTCCTCTGAAAACTCCGCCCTGTAGCCTTCCGGAATATTGACCAGCCTGATCCTTTCTTCCGGTATCTCCATTCTTCTGGAGGCTTCTCCCTGGATACGCACTGTAACCGTCTGTGTTGCTTCCTCAGCATTGGCAAGGAATACCCCCTCCGGCAGGTAGGGACGGATATCTACTTCCGCCACATAGTCCTGCGTCATATCCGTAATATCCAGCACACCCTCCGGCACCTCTATGGAAGTGAGATTTCTCAGCGCCCCTGGCTTGCCCGCTACTGTCACGGCAGCGCCATTGCCTTCCACTTCACCGGTGCTGCGGTATCCCTGTGCCGGCTCACCGGTAACACTGAAATTAACCGGCACGGATGCTGTCTGCCAGATGCTCATCCTTACCCCTACTGTCTTGATATTCATGGTAATATGGTTTGACTCAAGATCCACCACCTGGTTCTCCCCATCATAGAGCCGGATCTCCGCATTGGTCACAATGTCGCTGCTAAGCCCGTCAATCTCCAGGTTAACGGAGGCCTTCGTCACTTTATCCACCACCGACTGGGGGCCGGATATCCTTACAAGATTCTGGTCTGTGGTGATATCACCCGGAATATAACCCGGCGCTACCTGCCCGGAGGTGGTGGCCTTTAAGCTTAATGCCTTGCTCTTTTTGTTTTCGATCTTCAGCTTCACCGTATCAATGCTGCCCTCAATGGTGTTAATCTGGTTGTAGGACACATTCGTAGTCAGCTTAATGGATATTGTATCAAGGCTGCTGATCTCGTTTACATCCGCAGTGGCAATGATATTTTCCGCCGTCAGCTCATTATTCACCGAACGGGGGGCTTTCACAGTTACCCTGCCAATCACATTGGTGCCCTCTATAAATTCATATACCCTGCCAGAATCCGTAATCAGGTCCGCATTCAGGAGGGTAACCGGAATATTATAGTAATAATCGGAAACCACCGGATTATTCATGCTGGTGACCACAAGCCAGAGTATCACCGCCAGAAGCACTGACGCCAGCTTTAGCCCAATATTGTTTGTCAGCTTATTTTTCAACTTTAGACCGCCCCTTCCACCAAATTCTTTTCCGGGGTTCTTCTTCCGGCTTATTCTGTATCTCCCTCAGCCGTTCTTTCAGATCCTCCCCGCTTAATCCCCGGGAGAGCGCCCCTTTGTAGGCTACGCTTATTTTGCCTGTTTCTTCAGATACAATAACCGTAAGGGAGTCCGTTGCCTCTGAAATACCTACCCCTGCCCTGTGCCGGGTCCCTAAATCCTTGCTGAGCATCATATTGTCCGAAAGGGGAAGGTAGCAGGTAGCAGAAGTCACCCTGTTTCCCCTGACGATCACAGCGCCGTCATGAAGGGGG
>OFHB01000586.1_pt1 | contig 23426 bp, 22 predicted proteins | sample 1521881 | NCBI WGS metagenome assembly OFHB01 (sample SAMEA3504090, study PRJEB24116) | mouse gut metagenome | biome: mouse gut; feature: mouse-associated habitat; material: faeces | place: Denmark | collected 2011
ATATCTATACAACAAAGCCGGCAAGCCATGGCAGACGGCATATTACGCATCGAAGGTGATGCATGAGCTGTACTTCAATGCTCCTGCCGGACTATGCGGCAATGAGGATTGCGGCCAGATGTCGGCATGGTATGTGCTCAGCGCCATGGGCTTCTATCCGGTAGATGCGGTAAGCGGGATGTATGAAATAGGCACCCCCTTGTTCAAAGAGATGAAATTGCATCTCGACAACGGCAATACGTTTACAGTACTCGCGCCCAATGTGAGCCGCGAAAATATATATGTGAAATCCGTCAAAGTCAACGGCGAAGAATACCGGAAGAGCTATATCACTCACTCTCAGATAGAGAACGGGGCTGTGATAGAACTCGAAATGGTATCAGAACCTGGGTCGAAATGGTATGACGACTGATAAATGGAGGTTTGAAATTTGTTTTTGACGGAAATTTTCGTAACTTTGAATAAGAAAATCAAATATAGAACATTTTATATATGAATAACGATTTCAGGAATTATGCAGTAAAGCATCTTGGTATGAATGGATTGGCACTTGACCAATACGCATCATCCATTACCTCGAGCTATATTTCACCTACTATTATAGAAGAACGCCAGTTGAATGTGGCGCAGATGGATGTATTTTCACGTTTGATGATGGACAGGGTGATATTCCTCGGCACTGACGTGAATGATTATACCGCCAATGTGATACAGGCCCAGCTGCTGTATCTTGACTCCACGGATCCCGGTAAAGATGTGAATATCTACATCAATTCTCCCGGCGGGTCAGTGTATGCCGGATTGGGGATATATGACACGATGCAATACATATCGAGCCACAATATGTACCGGCATGGCAGCTTCCATGGCAGCTGTACTGCTGGTTTCGGGTGCCCAGGGGAAGAGATTTGCGTTGAAACATTCCCGTGTGATGATCCATCAGCCGATGGGTGGCGCGCAAGGTCAGGCTTCGGATATCGAAATCACCGCCCGCGAGATACAGAAACTAAAGAAAGAGCTGTACACTATCATAGCCGACCATTCAGGACAACCATTTGACCGCGTGGAACGCGACTCCGACCGCGATTACTGGATGACCGCAATAGAGGCTAAGGAATATGGCATGATTGACGACGTGCTTGTCAAGGCAAAACACTAATCACAGAAGTTAGCTATGTCAAAAAAACGTAATACCGGCGACAATAACGGTATACATTGCTCATTCTGCGGACAGAGTGCTGATGACGCCAATGTGGTAATGGTGCCGAGTCCTTACAGCGAGAATGCCTACATCTGCTCGGAATGTGTAGACCACCTTCACGATGTGATTGCCGAATTCAAGGTTGAGAACGGTCTGGCTCCCGCTAAAGGCGCAAAAGATTCCGGTTCCGATGTGAAATCCCTTAACGAAATCCCTAAGCCCCAAGATATATGCCGCTTTCTGGACAGTTATGTGATAGGGCAGGACTCAGCGAAGAGATATCTGTCGGTAGCTGTGTACAACCATTACAAACGATTGGCGCAGCACGATGACGATGTGGATATTGAAAAAAGCAATATCATACTTGTGGGCCCTACAGGTACCGGCAAGACATTGCTGGCAAAAACGATTGCCCGACTGCTCGATGTGCCGTTTACCATCGTTGATGCCACAGTGCTGACAGAAGCCGGATATGTGGGCGAGGATATAGAAAGTTTGCTGACCCGTCTGCTTCAGGCATCGGACTACGATGTCGAAAAGGCTCAACGCGGCATAGTATTTATAGATGAGATTGACAAAATAGCCCGTAAAGGCGACAATCCGTCGATAACACGTGACGTGAGCGGCGAAGGCGTGCAACAGGGGTTGCTCAAACTCCTTGAGGGTTCAGTGGTGAATGTGCCGCCACAGGGTGGCAGAAAGCATCCGGAACAGCGCATGATACCCGTTGATACAAAAAACATACTGTTTATTTGCGGCGGGGCGTTTGACGGAATTGAGCGCAAGATAGCACAGCGACTGAACTCCCACGTGGTGGGCTACAGCAATACCGCCCGCAAGGGTGTGGACCGCAACAATTTCCTGCAATATGTGGCTCCACAGGATTTGAAATCGTTCGGTCTGATTCCTGAGATCATAGGTCGTTTGCCGATATTGACACATTTGGAACCATTGGATCGCGATGCGTTGCGTCGGGTGCTCACTGAACCAAAGAATGCAATAATCAAGCAGTACGAGAAATTGTTTGCAATGGATGGCGTGAAACTGACATTTACCCCCGAGGCTCTTGATTTGGTGGTAGACAAAGCCATTGAATACAAACTTGGAGCCCGAGGTCTACGCTCAATCGTGGAAACGATAATGATGGATGCCATGTTTGATATCCCGTCAACAGAACTTACAAGCTTTGAAGTTTCATCGGAATATGCTTTGGAGAAACTCAAGGCGGCGAATTTTGAAGTTAACAACATATAATGATAAAGTAAACACAGTATATCCCATAGCTCTAATACTCTACCTCCATGGCTACTAAAACCGTGCTCACCGATGCCTTGAAACAATATTTCGGGTTCGATACATTCAAGGGAAACCAAGAAGCGATAATAACCAGTCTGCTTGAAGGTAACGACACATTCGTGCTCATGCCTACAGGTGGCGGGAAATCGCTTTGCTATCAACTTCCATCGCTTATGATGGACGGCACGGCAATAGTAATATCACCGCTCATTGCATTGATGAAAAATCAAGTGGATGCGATGCGCAATTTCAGCGAAGAGGATGGTGTGGCGCATTTCCTGAATTCATCACTTAACAAATCGGCGATAGACCAGGTGAAGAGTGACATCATCTCCGGGAAAACCAAACTGCTTTATGTGGCACCGGAATCGTTGACCAAAGATGAGTATGTAGAGTTCCTTAAAACGGTCAAGATATCGTTTTACGCCGTGGATGAAGCTCACTGTATATCTGAGTGGGGGCATGACTTCCGTCCGGAATACAGACGAATACGCCCGATAATAAGCGAAATCGGCAAGCGTCCTGTGATAGCGCTTACTGCTACTGCCACTCCTAAGGTACAGCATGATATACAGAAGAATCTCGGTATGCTCGACGCGAATGTATTCAAATCGTCGTTCAATCGTCAGAATCTGTATTACGAAATACGCCCTAAAACCGCATCGATAGATAAGGACATTATAAAGTTTATCAAAAGCATGGAAGGTAAGTCGGGCATAATATATTGCCTCAGCCGTAAGAAGGTGGAGGAACTTGCCGAAATGCTTATTGTGAACGATATAAAAGCGTTGCCTTACCATGCCGGAATGGATGGAGCCACGCGCTCTGCCAATCAGGATGCATTCCTGTATGAGAAGGTGGATGTCATTGTTGCCACAATAGCATTTGGTATGGGTATTGACAAACCTGACGTGCGATTTGTGATACATTATGACATGCCCAAATCTCTTGAAGGATACTATCAGGAGACAGGCAGGGCCGGTCGCGATGGAGGTGAGGGGCGTTGCATAACTTTCTATGCGGCAAAGGATCTGCAAAAGATGGAGAAATTCATCCAGAATAAACCTATTGCTGAACAGGAGATTGGCCGGCAGCTACTATTGGAGACCGCAAGCTATGCAGAATCAAGTGTATGCCGCCGATTATCGCTGCTGCATTATTTTGGTGAAAAATACGAGATAGAGAATTGTGGGAACTGTGACAATTGTTTAAATCCCAAGAAGAAAGTGGAAGCTAAAGATGATTTGTGTGCCGTGCTTGAAACAATAGTGGCACTGAAAGAAAAATTTAAGGCCGACCATGTTATAGATGTATTGAAAGGGAAGGCTACAAACGATGTTAAGTCTTACAAACACGATGAACTGGATGTGTTCGGTTGTGAAGAATCGGCTGATGCGAAATTCCTTAATGCAGTGATTCGTCAGGCTGTCATAGCCGGATATATCGAACGTGACATAGAAAACTACGGATTGCTGAAGGTGACATCCAAGGGTACATCATTTTTATCAAAGCCGGTATCGTTCAAGATCGCCGAAGATACTGAATTCAATGAAGAGGAGGATACCGAGATGGTAAAGAGTGGTGCCGGTTGCGCCGCTGACCCTGAGTTGTATTCAATATTGAAAGATTTGCGCAAGAAGGTAGCCAAGAAACTGGAATTGCCACCATACGTCATATTTCAGGATCCATCTCTTGAAGCAATGGCCACTACGTATCCCATTACCATCGACGAGCTGTCGAACATAGCCGGAGTAGGGCTGGGAAAGGCTAAACGTTACGGTGAGGAGTTTGTGAATGTGATACGCCGCCATGTGGAGGAAAATGAAATAGACCGTCCGGAGGATCTCATTGTGCGTAGCGTTGCAAGCAAAAGCAATGTCAAAATCGCGATAATACATGCCATTGACCGGAAAATCCCACTTGATGAAGTAGCCCGTTCAAAGGGTCTCGAGTTTGATGAACTACTTGACGAAATAGAAGGCATAGTTAATTCCGGAACAAAAATCAACGTCAACTATTACATTAATGAACTGCTCGATGATGACCAGCAAGATGACATATTCGAGTATTTCAAAGAAAGCGAGAGCGGGGATTTGAATGACGCTTATAAAGAGCTGGGCAACGAATACTCCGAGGAGGAAATAAGGCTTGTGCGCATTAAATTCCTGTCGGAAATGGGATATTAACAGCTTAATGCTTGATTATTATGGGCATAATCGTAGAATATAAGGATGTGGAGCTTCACCGCAACGATATTGTGGCGTTGAAGCATGTAAACCTGACCGTTTCGGATGGAGAATTCGTGTATCTCACCGGAAAAGTGGGAAGCGGCAAAAGCAGCCTTATGAAATCTATGTATGCCGAGATACCCATTGCTTCCGGACAAGCAGATGTATTAGGGTATGATATGTGTGCGTTGAAGCGTAAGGATATTCCGTATCTGCGCCGACAGATAGGCATAGTATTCCAGGATTTTCGCCTGCTTTCGGACCGCTCGGTTTATGACAACTTACGGTTTGTGTTGAATGCTACCGGATGGAAAAATAAAGTAGACATTGAGGAACGTATAGAACAGGTCCTGAAAGAGGTGGGTATGTCCAATAAGAGTTATAAGATGCCATACGAGCTGTCAGGCGGAGAACAACAGCGTATCGTGATAGCTCGAGCATTGCTTAACCGCCCCAGTCTTATATTGGCAGATGAGCCCACGGGGAACCTGGACCAGAAGAATTCCAAGGAGATCATGGATATGCTAGGGCTCTCCAACCGCAGCCTGAACCAGACCATTCTGCTGATCACCCATGACGAAAAGGTGGCCCTGGAGGCGGAGCGCATCATCACCGTCCAGGACGGGCGCATCGTAAGCGATGAACGAAGGGAGGTGAAGACGCTGTCCGCAGAGCTGTGACGGCATATCCTATGTGGAAAGAATATTCATCCGATTACCTGAAAAAAAATCCCTCCTCCAGCCTGTCCGTGCGGATTTCAGCTTTTATCTCGGCACTGCTCCTGTCCCTTTTGTGCTGTCTGTTCTATAATATTTGGAAGTATGAGGTGGAACGGATATCGCTGAATGAAGGCGGCTGGCAGAGCCGGCTGGTGGGGGAGATCGATGGGGAGGCCCTGGAAGCCATCCGAAATTTCGCCACTGTGGAAGAGGCCGTGGTAAACGAGGAAAAGAGCCAGGACGGAGAAATGGTGACAGACCTCTATTTCTACCATTATAAAGATGTCCTTCAGGACACGCCCCGCATCGCCGAGCTGGCCGGGATTCCCCCGGAGAACACAGCCTACCATCATGAGCTCCTGGCGCTGTACCTGGTACGCGATCCCCAGGACACCGCGCCCAGGCTGCTGTTTCCCCTGTTCCTCCTGATCGTGGCCCTGGCTTCCTTCTCCCTGGTGATCATCATACACAATTCCTTTGCGGTGTCCATGAACGCCAGGATCCATCAGTTCGGCATCTTTTCCAGCATCGGCGCTACGCCGAAGCAGATCCGCAACTGCCTGCTGCAGGAGGCTGCCTCTTTGTGCGCCCTGCCCCTGTTCGTGGGGAGCCTCCTGGGCGTAGCGGGCGGGATGGGGCTGATACTCCTGACCAATGTGCTGTTGAGAGACGCTGTCCAGGGCCGACATGAGTCCAGCCCCGGATACCACCCCCTGATCCTGGCCGCCACCCTGCTCGTTGCCGTGGCGACCATATGGCTCTCCGCCTGGCTGCCCGCCCGGAAGCTGAGCAGGCTCACGCCCCTGGAGGCCATCAAGAACACCGGGGAGCTGCAGCTGAGGCGCAGAAAGTCCTCCCCCATCCTCAGCCTCCTGTTCGGCGTGGAGGGAGAGCTGGCGGGCAATGCCCTGAAAGCCCAGCGAAAGGCCCTGCGGACGGCCTCCCTGTCCCTTTTGTTCTCCTTTATGGCCTTTACGATGATGCAGTGCTTCTTCTCCCTTACGGCAATCAGCACCAGGGAGACCTATTTTGAGAGATATCAGAACGTCTGGGACATCTATGCCACCCTGAAAGACACCCAGGTGGAAAGCTTCCCGGAGACGGAGGAGCTCCAGGGGCTTGCAGGGGTGGAGAGCGCCATCGTGTACCAAAGGGCAGCGGCGAGGCGGCTCATCACAGAGGCACAGATAAGCGAGGAGATGAAGTCCTTCGGCGGGTTTTCCCAGGCTCCCGGGCAATATGTGACGCAGGTACAGGACGGCTGGATGGTGAACGCGCCCCTGGTCATCCTGGATGACAACAGCTTCCTGGCCTATTGCGAACAGGTCGGCGCCGCTCCCCGGCTGGACGGGGCGGTGGTCATGAACCAGATCCGGGATGTGACCAATCCCGATTTCCGGCATCCGGTCTACTGTCCTTACCTGAAAAAGGATTCCTTAGGGGAAGCCCCTGTAAGCGTCCTGCGCCAGTCCGGCAGCGAGGATGTCACGGCGGAGGTGGCGGTCTTGGCCTATACGGAGCAGGTCCCGGCCCTGCGGGAGGAATACGCCACCCTTGACTACTATGAGCTGGTACATTTCATCCCTGCCTCCCTGTGGCGGGAAATCGGCGGGCAGCTTGGGGGCACGAATGAGGAAGTCTGCATCTGCGTGCTGGGGAGAGAGGGCGCCGCTCTGGAGGAGCTGAACGCCCTGCAGGCACAAATCCATGCCATCGTCAGCAAAAACCATGCCGCAGAGAGCGAAAACCGCATCCAGGAATATGACTCCAACAATACCATGTTTCAGGGGATGATGGCGGTCTTCGGCGGCTTCTGCGTGCTGCTGGCCCTGATTGGCATGGGCAATGTGTTCTCCAACACCCTGGGCTTCGTGCGGCAGAGGAAACGGGAATTCGCCAGGTACATGTCCGTGGGGCTGACGCCGACCTCCCTGCGGAAAATGTTCTGCATCGAGGCATTGGTCCTGGCGGGGCGCCCGATTCTGATCACCCTTCCCCTGGCGGTGGCGGCCGTAGGCGCCATGCTGAAGCTGAGCTATGTGGATGCGGGAGAATTCCTGGCCCAGGCGCCCCTTGTCCCAATCGCCGTCTTCATGCTGGCCATCGTGGCCTGCGTGGCGCTTGCCTATTCCCTGGCCTGGCGCAGCATCCGGAAGATCAGCCTGGCGGAGGTCCTGAGGGACGATACCATGCTGTAGGAAGGCCGCACAGCGCCTGTGCATATTTCTAGAGGCTGCCCTAAGGCAGCCTCTTTCCTTCCAAAATCATTCCTGCCCGGTTTCAACGGCATCCGTCCGGTATATGAATTCCATCTGTCCAGTTTCCAAATCCGGCCGCAGGTATGGAGGACTTCCGAAATCCCTTAAAGTATATCCTATCCATTGCCTGAAAATAATTTCATTGCAAAAGCTCCTCAGAACTCCTTCCGCTCCATAATCTTGATGCTGATATGGCAGGAGAGGAGCAGCAGGGCGATGCAGACGCCCAGAGCCACCACGATGCCTAACCGAGCGCTCATCACCGGCATCCGCTCCCCCAGGGCTTCCAGGTCGATGCCCAGCCTCTCCGCAATCTTTGTTCCCGCGATCACCACCGCGAAGATGCCTCCCATAATCACAATCTGGGCTATCCTGCTCTTCTCCGCCTCGAATTTCAGCCGCAGCGGCACCAGGAGCACATTCAGGCACATCGCCACAGGCAACAGCACTAGAGCCGTCATCATGCCCTCCATGGGGTCGAGGCCGCTTCGGGCTGCCCCGGCCACAATGGAGATGACGCTCCCCAGAAGCCATCCGCCGCCACACATCAATATGGCGAACAGATATTTTTCCAGCACATAGTCCTTTCTGGACACAGGCAGGGAGAACAGGAACGCGTTCCCATTGTCGAATTCATCATAGCTGATGGTGCTGGACGTGAACGATGTCCCGATGATGGCCAGGTAGATAACGATGAAGCTCATATCGCTGCTGTAGAAGGACATGCCCACCGCCACCAGGAGGATGATTGCCAGGGAATTCCCCATATTTTTCATCAGTCTCAAATCCTTAATCAGTAATCCTTTCATAATGTCTCACCTCGTATCATCATCATAATCACTTCGTCAATGCTGCCCTTCAGGATGGCGATTTTCGGATAGTTCTCGCTGTAGAAGCGCTTCTGGTTGGTCAGGCAGCTATATCCGAAGCTCTCCTTCCTGCTGCGCAGGAGATAGCGCTTCTCAATCGTCCGGTACTGCTCCTCGTCCACCTTCAGCACTGCGTAATCATCTAACAGCACGTCCGTATCCTCATGGAGGATGATTTTCCCCTGATGTATCATATAGATGTCGTCGCACAGGGTCTCCAGGTCGCCGGAGATGTGGGAGCTTATCAGGATGCCCCTGTCCTCGTCCTGCTCCATGAATGCCCGAAGCAGCTCCAGAAGCTCGTCCCTGGCCACCACGTCCAGGCCCGCCGTGGGCTCATCCAGGATCAGGAGCTGCGCCCTGTGGGAAATGGCCGTCAGGACCTTCAGCTTGGCCTTCATGCCCGTGGAGAACTCCTTAATCTTCTGGTTGTCGGGAAGCCCGAACCGCCTGACCTGCTCCAGGAAGAACGCCCTGTCGAACCGGGCATAGAGGCTGGCCATGACAGGGACGATGTCCTTTATGGTCAGGTACCCGCTGAAGCCCGCGTTGGACAGGACTACGCCCAGCTTCTCCTTATCCTTTGCGCCGAACTGTGCGCTGTCCTTCCCCAGGATCTCTATCCTGCCGCCGTCGGGCCTGATCAGCCCCAGCACTGCCTTGAACGTGGTGCTCTTCCCCGCCCCGTTCTGCCCCACCAGCCCTGTCACCCTCCCCGACAGGACTTCCATGGAGCAGTCCAGCCGGAACGTGTCGTAGCTTTTCCGTAAATTTTCAATCCTCAACATAGTCATCCCTCCAAAATAAGGTCAAATAAGATTCTAATGTCCTCATCGCTTATCCCGTATCTCCTGCCTTTCTGGACAGCCATCTCCAGATCCGCCTCCAGCTCCTTCTTCTGCCCCTCCAGCAAAAGGCCCGGATTCACTGCCGCGACGTAGGTTCCCTTGCCATGGACAGTCACGGTAAAGCCATCCTCCTCCAGGCTGTCATAGGCCTTTTTCACGGTCAGCGCGCTGATCCGCAGATCCCTTGACAGCACCCGGACAGAGGGCAGATTATCGTTCTCCTTCAATTCCCCGCCGCGTATCAGGGTCTTGATCTGGTCTGTAATCTGTTCATAGATGGGAACCATGGAAGAACTGTTTATAATAATGCGCATTCCTTTTTCCTCCTTGCAAACAGTATATAACAGCGCACAACTGTTGTCAAGTGTTATACACTGTTTATCTAAAGTTTTTGCATAAAAAAGCAGCGGAGCCTCCTTCCTCCCGGGCTCCCGCCGCTTATGTACTGCGATTTACTTTCCGTCCCCCGCCGGGCGGCGTCTGCGCCTCCCCTGTACACGGTGGTCTCAGCGTTCTTTTTCCAGCATCTGCTTCAGCCTCTCGTCAGCCCAGACCACCCTGTTGCGCCCATGCCGCTTGGCGTCGTACAGCTGTGTGTCCGCGAACTGCAGGTAAAACCCGTAGCCGTGCTCCACCGGGGGACAGACGGTAATGCCGCCCATGCTGACCGTGACCCACTGGGCTACGGAGGGGTCATGGGGAATATGGAGGTCCTCTATGGCCTGCCGGATCTTTTTCATATGCCCGAATATCTTATCGGCCTGGTCCCCCATGGCAATCGCCACAAATTCCTCGCCGCCATAGCGGGCCAGGAAGTCCGTGCTGCGCTGCAGATAGGAGGCCGCCGTCTGCGCCACGGCGGAAATCACTTTATCCCCGGCGGGATGGCCGAAGGTGTCGTTATATACTTTGAAGCGGTCGATATCGAACATGCAGATGGAGAACGGGATTTGCAGCCGGTTGGCCTCATTCCACCTTATGATGCTGTATTCCTCATACCTGCGCCGGTTGGCGATCCCCGTAAGCTGGTCGGTCATGGACTGCTGTTCCACCTGTTTGCGGTACTGGTACAGCTTCACATGGGTATTGACCCTCGCCCGGACAATCAGGGGGTGGAAGGGCTTCGTGATATAGTCCACGGCTCCCAGGATAAGCCCGCGCTCCTCGCTGGCCACGTCGGAAAGGCTGGTGATCAGGATCACCGGCACGTTCTTGGTGGCATTATCGTCCTGGAGCTTCTTCAGCAACGTAAAGCCGTCCATCCCCGGCATCACCACATCCAGCAGGATCAGCGAGAAATCCCCCTCCCCTGCAAGGCGCAGCCCCTCCTCCCCCTTCTGTGCAATGGTGATGTCATACTCGTCCTTGAGGATGGACTTCAACTGGGTCGCCTGCAGGACGCTGTCGTCAACAATCAGAATTTTTTTCATACTTCCTCCAGAAAATGTAAATAAACGTTCACTATCATATGGTCAAAAACAAACCGCCCTTCAGCGGCATGTATTTATTTCCGACTCAATCTTGAGAGCCTCTCCGGCTTCAGGTAACCGCTCAGCCCGGTGGTCAGCAGCCGGAACACCGTCTCCTCGGTCTCCTCATTATTTGGAAGGATTCCCTCCACCACATATTTCGCGTACAGCAATGTGGACGTGAGGACATGGAGCCACAGCATGTCCTGATTGATTCGATCCAGGCTGGGAAACACCTTTTTGAAAATCCGGACCATCCCGATGAAGGTTCCGAAGTATGTCACGTCCCGGCTTCTGTCATAACTGGGGAACGCGGCGCTGTCCCGGAACCGGTAGTAGAAGACCGTCTCGTCCGGGCGGGACGTCCAGAACCGGAAATAGGGCAGCCACAGCGTCTTTACCGCTCCCATCGGGTCAGTGAGCATGACCAGAGGATTGAACTGCAGATCCTCGAAAATCGCCGCGGCCTGTCTGTCCACATAAGTGAAGCACTCTGTCAGCAGCTGCTCCTTGCCCTCAAAGTGCCGGTAGATCGCGCCTGAGGAAATCCCTGCCAGCTTGCTGACATTCTGGATGCGCACCCCTTCCAGGCCATACTGCCGCACGGCCTTTATCGTCGCATGGATGATTCGCGTTTTGGTGTCGTCCAGTGTTGTCATATCCCCCTCGTCATAGGCGCTTGCCGGCATCATCTGTTCATCTGTAAATTATATATGATATTACGGTTTTTGACAATATCCTTTTTCCCATCTTCTGCCATTTATACTGCGCATCGGTTAAATTTGCAGCGCCAGCCAAGCACTTTCCCGGAGATGCCACTGTAAATCCTGGCGGTCTGCAGCATAAACTGACAATCACCAAAATCTGCCAGGCAGCCCGGCTCACAGGCGAAAGCCTATGGGGACATTGCGGCAGATTTCATCGCTCGTGAGTATATCTGCCAGTTGCGCTGTCAAAACGGCTACTTGCGCTATGGCCGTTAAGATTTGTCCGTTTCCTTACGATACAGGAATTGAAGGCCCGCGTCCCGGCCGGAAAGTCGGCACGGGGAATGGGGCGGAAAGGGATGGGAAAAATCAGGATCGCGATATGTGATGACGAACAGAATATCCGCAGCTATCTGGCCGCGCTGATCCGGCGGGAGGATTCTTCATGCCGGATTTCGGAGTATGCCTCCGCGGAGGCCTATCTGGCTGCGGGAGAGGATTATGATCTGCTGTTGCTGGATATCGAGCTGGGAGGCGGGGCGGGGAGTCCCGGCTCCATGGACGGCATGGCGCTGGCCAGGAGGCTTCGGAGCCTTCCTCAGGACAGGCAGCCCCTCATCATCTTCGTCACAGGCTATGAAAGCTATGTGTACCAGGCCTTTGACGTGGAGGCCTTCCAGTATCTGGTGAAGCCCGTGGACGAGGGGCGCTTCGCGGATGTCTTCCGGCGGGCGGCGGAGAAGCTCTCGGTTCTGGAAAAACAGCGCCAGAGGACGCTGCTCGTCCAATACGCCGGGTCCAGCCGTGTGATACCCCTGGAGAACATCCGCTATGTGGAGAGCCATGGGCATAAGCTCCTGCTGCATTTAAAGGAAGGCACAGTGGAATACTACGGAAAGATAGGGGAGCTGGAGCAGGAGCTGGGCGGACAGTTCGCCCGCATCCACAAGGGCTATCTGGTGAACCTGCGCCATGTGGAGGAATATGCCCGGGGACAGGTCACGCTGACAGACGGCGAAAAGCTGGTGATCTCCAAATATAAATACGATGCTTTCGTGAAGCAGCACCTGCGCTTCCTGCGACAGTAAACGCTCCTTCCCTGCGGACAGGCCTATGGCCTTGTAGTCTCGTCAGGGAGGCGGAGCCGGAGGGAGGCGAAATTGCGCGAATCAGATTTCATACTGCTCTACCGGATAACCGCAGGGATAGAGGTAATCCTCTATGGGGCCTGCATGGCGGCTTTCCTGCGCCCCTTCCTGGACGAGGGCGCGGGAGGCGGGCGGAGCACGCGCCGAAAATGCCTGTTCGTGCTGGTTGACTACATTTTCATCTTTTTTCTGGGCGCTGTGCTCTCCTTCCGCGGCTGGCTGTGCATGCTGCTTCTGACGGCGCTTTTGGCTGTTTGCAGACGGTTTCTGGGCATCGGGCGTGAATCCCTGTTTTTGCTGGGAGTGCTGTTCTTCTGCACCCGGCATCTGAGCCTGATGGCCGCACAGAGCCTGAACCATTTTACCTATCGGCTCTTCCTGGCGGGCGCCAATACCCCGGAGAAGGTCTTCCTGGGCGCGGCGCTGAACCACATCTGCATCGAAGCGCTGACGCTCCTCCTCTTTGCCCTCATGCTCCGGGGCCTGGTTCTGGTGCTGGGGAGACGGCCCTTTGCCCTGCATGTCAGGGAGCTGTGCTACCTGCTGCTGACGCCGGTGACGGGAATCCTCTTCGTCCGCATCACCCTGCAGCTCCTCATCGTGGCAGACGGGGATTCCATTTTCCAGCTCTACGAGCAGGTGCCGATGGCCGTGGGCATCGTGCCCCTGCTGGCCGCCCTGTTCTATGCGGGGACCCTGGCCGCGATTGCCCTCTGCCAGAAGAACATGGCCCTCCAGGAGGAGCGGGGCAGGCATTTCGTGGAACAGCAGCAGCTGGCAGACATTCAGGAGCGGCTGGCCCAGGTGGAGCAGCTCTACGACGGGCTGCGCCGGATGAAACACGATCTGCGGGGCCATCTGGCCAACATCAGGGGCCTGGCGGAGAGGAACTGCTGCGGGGACATGGAGCGCTACATGGCCAAGATGGAGGAGAGCATACAGGCTCTGGAGCCCGGCATGTACACAGGGAATGCCGTCTCGGACGTGATCCTGGGCGATGTCGGGCGGGCCGCGGCCAGGCTGGGCATCCGCTTCCAGGCAGATTTCACCTTTCCCGCCTCCGGAGGCTTCGATTCCTACGACATGGGCATCATCCTGAACAACCTGCTGCGCAACGCCCTGGAGGCCTGTGAAAGGGTGGAGCCCGGGAAGCGGTATATCTCCCTCTCCGGGAAAAAGAAGAACCGCTTCTATCTGCTGGAAGTCCGCAACTCCTTCCAAGGGGATCTCCGCTTCCACCGCCACACCGGACTCCCCGTGTCCACCAAGGAGGCGCCCCCCGGGCCGGGCTCCCCCCGGACTCCCCTCATGGCCCTCCACGGCATCGGCCTGTCCAATGTGAAGCGGGAGGCCGAGAAGTACAGGGGGAGCGTGGACATCCGGGCTGAGGGGAATGAATTCCAGGTGACTGTATTACTGCAGGAAAATATCTGATTCACTGCGAAAAGCAGAAGAACAGAAGGATTCGAAAGGAGAGATTATGTACTTAGACGATTTCAGCATCAAAGAAGTAAACACCTATTATGCCCGCCGGGGCGGCATTCGGACGGCAAATGTCAAAGGCTATGCCAATGTGGGCAGCTTTTCCGGCCTGATGCAGCGGGCGGCGGCACAGGCCGGAAGGGCAGCGCAGACGGCTACAGACGTGGCCGCTGCGGAAAGGGACTCCCAGGCCACCGGGACACGCAGCACTGCCCCCCGGAACACCGCCGCGCAGACCCGTTCCGCCCTGTACGATGCCGCCACTGCACGTCAGGCCATCAATTCATCTTCGGCCAGGCAAACAGGTGCGGCGGCAGGGCCTGGCAGCGCCTCCGGAGAATCCGCCGCACAGGATGTCTCCGCCTCCGGCAACACCTGCTGTGACCAGTGCGATGCCACCAACCAACTTATGCTCCAGATGCTGTCCCGGAACCTCTACTCCCAGAGCGCCCTGAATTATCCCCTGTCCGGTTACAGCCCCTGGACGGCCTACCAGAGCATGGCCGGCATGCTGGGCAACAGCCTGTTCTGACAGCAGCCCCCGCCGGGCCTGGCACACAAAGACATCCCGGATATCCTGACAGAAGCCTACATTTCAGGCTGCCATCAGGAATCCGGGATGCTCTATCAGGGGCATCCTGTTTCAGGAGCCGCTCTTACGACCTCTTTCCGTTCTTTCTTTCCCCTGCCTTCCTCTCCGGAGCCTTCGCCTCCGGAACCTTCTTCGCCGGAGCGTCCGTCCCTCCGTCCTCTTTCATTACTACATCTTTGTCTTCCAGCCTGTTCCCCTTCCTCTGCGCCGCCTGCATCCGCCTCCTGGCGTTGCGGTCGTTCACGCTCTCCCGCAGCAGCGCATAGCCGGAGGATGTCAACGGGATGAAGAACAGCATCCCGGAAATCCCGAACAGGCTGCCGCCCACGCTCACCGCCACCAGCACCCAGATAGCGGGCAGTCCCACGGAATTCCCCACTACCTTGGGATATATCAGGTTCCCCTCTATCTGCTGCAGCACCAGGAACAGTATCACGAACCAAAGGGCCTGCAGCGGATTGTCGATCAGTATCATGAAGGCTCCCACAGCGCAGCCGATGAATCCGCCCACGATGGGAATCAGCGCCGTAAACGCAATCAGCACGCCCACCATCAAAGCATAGGGCATTCCGAACAGGCTCATGGCCACCACGAACATAGTGCCCAGAATCACCGCCTCCAGACACTGTCCGGTGATGAAGCTGCTGAAATTCTTATGCAGGAGGCTGAATATCTCCAGAGTCTTGGCTCCCACCTTATCCGGCAGATAGGCCGAAAGAATCCGTCTGCCCTGCTCCGCCAGCTTTTCCTTCTGGGTCAGCACGTACAGTGCGAATATAAAGGCTATCACCGTGTTCATGATGCCCGATATGATGCCGCTGGCCACGCTGACCGTGGAGTTCAGCACATCCCCCGCGCCGTTCTTCAGGAAATCGATGACGCTGTCCAGCATGGAATCCCAGTTGATCTCCGTCAGCTCCAGCTGGTCTATCTGCCTCGTCAGCTCCGGGTAGTCCTTCGCCAGCCTGTCCACTCCCTCCATGACCTCTTCCGTAAAGGCCGGAATCTTCCTGCCGATTTCAGAGGCGGTGGACACCACCTGGGGCACCACCGTGCCCACCACCAGGGCCAGCACCACTGCAACGGACACGATGGACAGCGTCAGGCACAGGGGCCTCTTGACCTTTCCGGCGCTCTTCCCCTGCCACCGGCCCAGGACCTTCTCCTCGAAGGCCCGCATGGGGATGTTCAGCACGAAGGCCATGACCCCGCCCACCAAAAACGGCGATACGATGCCGACCAGAAACGCCGCCCCCCGCAGCACTTCCTGGCTGTATATGATCGCCAGCACCAACAGCGCCGCCAAAACCATCAAATGTCTGATCTGTCTGATTTTTCCTCTGCTGAATTCCATATGTCCGTACCTTCTGCTTAAATGCTTTCCTTTCCTGATAGTTTGCTTTTGCCGCAGGTTCCGCGCCCTGGGGGCGTCCCGGATTCACCCGATCAGCACTGTCTTTCCCTCAAAAGCAAATCCATATCTGTGAATCCTCTCCGCGGGAATCCCCTTCTTCCACAGAACTGTTTCATACCGCATTTCTTCAATCTGCTTCAATGCGGATTCCACACATGCTTCCAGAGTCTCCCCGTGCCTGGCGTCAGCCACCTTAAACTCGATCAAAAAGGCGTCCAGATCGTCCTTCTTCGGTTCCAGTATGATATCATACCTGCCATAACCGCTCTCCCCGTTGGAGGAAATGCCGTATCTGTCCTTCAGCTCTACCAACAGCCCCAGGACGAATCCATGGTAGAATCGTTCCGGGCGGGCTTTTTCGGAAGGCTTTCTACCGCCGTCAAAGCTGCTGAAAAGCTCAGCAGCCAAATCATTCATATACCCGTTCATATCATCCAGATTGCCCGAAAGCAATGCGCGGATGAACCGATTGTAACAGCCCGCGCAGGGCTCGAACCACCCCTGCACCATCCGCTCGAAGGCAATGTGCACTTCCCTGTTCGTCAGAGACAGCACATACTCTCCGCTGTCAGCCCCGCCCTCCGTCCCACGGCTCTCCACCTTCAGGTATCCGCCAGCCAGCAGGAGGCTCCAAACAGACACCTCGCTTTGGCCCAGCTGGCTAAAGACAATCTGTTCGTCCACCCGGGTGTGGAGCACCTCTCCTCTCAACAGGCCCTCCATGTCCATCTTAATGTCAGGGCTTCCCTGTCGGACAAGCTTTCCAATCAGGCTGTTGGAACTGGTATTGGCCCAATAGGCCGCAAACCGTCCCGGCTTTCCCACCATTCCCTGATGAAAGCGGTCTTATCTACGTAGAAGCAGTTGTTTTCGATTATTTTACTGAAATCCTGTATGCCGATGCCGGTCTGCCTTACCATGGGGAACGCCTCCGTGTGGGCCACTTTTCGAAAAGCACAGGTTTCGTTTGAAGCCAGGAAGAGCAGTTTCCTATTAAAAACGGCTCTTCCATGCGGCTTCAAAAGAGTTTATGCTTTTGAATGCAGTATAGCAGAGCCTGTGGTATTTGGCAAGGGATTTGCAGAAAGCGGGTAACAATTTCATCAGCCCCGCCTTACCGGCATATAAGGCGAACCTTTTTTCAGTCGATACCGTCGATGCAGTCTTTCTTCTGGCGCATGGAAGTGTGTACGTAGAAATCCATGGTAGTCCGTATCGACGCGTGGCCCAGGATGGCGGACACGGTCTTGCAGTCTACCCCGTTCTCCAGACATGCCGTGGCGAAACCGTGGCGCATGGCGTGGAAATTGCAGTCCTCCATTTCGCAGCGCTTCAGGATCGTCTTGAAGCGTTTCTGGACATTCCGCGGTTCCGTGCAGGTGCTCCGCCCGGTCAGCACATAGAGGTCATCCCCTTTGCGCAGCCGCTTCAGGGCGTTTATCAGGTATCCGGGAATGGGGATTTCCCGGGAGGATGTGTGGGATTTGGGCGTCCTGATATAGAGGATGGTCCTTGGCTGCCCTGCGGAGGTGTCCGGATTCGGAATCCTCGATACTGTACGCTTGATATTGAAAGTACATGCTTCAAAGTCGATATCGCCCCACTTCAGGCCGCACAGCTCTCCTATGCGTATCCCTGTGCCCCGGCACAGCAGGATGGCCAGGGGGAAGATCGTCCTCTTCCGCAGCAGATATTCCTTCATCTTGGCGCTGTCCTGTATGGCCAGCACCCTGGATTCCGTCCTGCGGCAGCTTGCGTGGCAATACTCCAGAATCTCGCGGCCTATCAGCCCGCTGCGGATCCCGTATTTTATGATGAACTTGAATACCACAAGGATGGACCTGGTGGTGGTGTCCGCAAGCTCCTTCTCCTGTATCTTCTGGACAAAGGCCATGACCGCCTCCCCGTCCAGTTCCGCCAGGGGCATATCCCCCGCCAGGGGCAGGATATGCACCTTTACGCAATAGCTGTAGGTGGAAAAAGTGCTTTTCTTCACCGCCTCCTGCCGATCCTGCAGCCAGCCGGCGCTCAAGTCCTTCAATGTGCCGCAGGGCATGGCCGTCTCCCCTTCCCGGGGCTGCCCCTGGGCCGGATGGGGCTGCTCCGTTTCTTCCAATACCGTTTTCCGCCTCTGGTTCAGTTCGCTGTCTCTGGATGCCGTCTCATTCATCTTTTGTACCTCCTTGGAGTGTTATGTTTCATCCATAAACATACAGGAGTATCCCGAACCATGGTCATTTTTTCTGAAAATATGGAATTTCGGAGCGGAAAATCACCAAAAACTGTCAAAACGTATAAAAAAAGTTCGCCTTACTTGCCGGTAAGGCGAACTTTTTTGTCCGGATCCCCTCTCATCTCCATTCCAGCCGATGCAGCTCCCCCTCCTGCTGCATGCCCCCGAAGCCGTTCTGCCGCAGCGCCTCGTACAGCACGATGGCCACGGAGTTGGACAGGTTCAGGGAGCGGATGGCGGGGAGCATGGGGATGCGGATGCAGCTGTCCTCGCGCTCCACCAGGATCTCCTCCGGGATGCCCGCGCTCTCTTTGCCGAACATGATGTAGTCATCCGGCCCGTAGGACACCTCCGTGTAAGCGTGCCTGGCCTTGGTGGTGGCCATCCAGATCTTCGCGCCGGGATGAAGCTCGGTGAACGTTTCGAAATTCATGTACCTGTGGACCTCCAACTGATGCCAGTAGTCCATTCCGGCCCGGCGGATAGACTTTTCGTCCAGCCGGAAGCCCAGCGGCTCTATCAAATGCAGGGGCGTGCCTGTAGCCACACAGGTACGCCCTATATTTCCCGTATTCCCCGGTATCTCCGGCTGATGCAGTACGATATGCATCTGTCCATTCCCTCCTGTGTCAATCTATGCCTGCTGGCCACAGTGCATGAATCCTTGAGCGATCAGCCCTGGCTGCCCACTCGATTACAGCTCTGTCGTCATCTGGCGATGCCTTGCCCGTCTCCTTCCTCCGCCTTGTCCGGCGCGGACGTCAGGCACTGATACCCGGGAATTCATGCACTGATGTACAGGCATCCGCCAGGCGGCATGCAGACCGGTGGGGCAGAGCCCGCGAGCCGTAAGCCTCCGGCCTCCGCCGCAGCGTCGAATCAAAAAATCCAGGCGGACGCGCTCAGGGGCATACGTCAAAGCCGCCTAAAAGCGCCGCGGCCTGCTCCGATGTGGCCTCCGCATATGTGATGGTGATGATCAGCGCCCTGTCGCCCGATACCCGGAAATAGTAGTCCTGAAAGTATTCGCCGCCGCTGTCCACCCTGGTGTTCACCACCGCAAAGGTCTCCCCCGCGATCTCCGCGGTGCCGCTGTCGTCCAGTATCTCATAGACCGGCTCCTGCATCATCCTCAGGTGCAGCAGCGCGGCCTTTTTGTAGTCCTCCGTGTCCATGCCCCTCACCATGAGCTTCTCTACGGTCACAGCCACATTGGCGTCCCCCTCGGCGTTCGTGCCCAGCATTTCATACAGGGACGTCATTTCCAGGTATTCCCGCTGCTTCTCGCTGTAGTTCTCGGAGATGATGTCCTCTCCGATCCCCATCAGGGCCTCCATCCCCTCGTCGCTGAGCATGAAGACGCCCTCCGGGGCCGTGAAGCGCAGGTTCCAGTATTCGCTCTCCCATCCGTTGTCCGTGGTGACGCCCTTCACATAGGCGCTGTCCGCCTCGCCGCTTTCGTCATCTCCGCTCTCCACGGCGCTTCCCGTCCGGCTACCCTCTCTGGAGTCCTCCTCGCTTTCCCCGCCATGGACGACCAACACCTGTTTATCGTTATCCCGTTTCTCTTTCAACTTTGTTGAGCCTTCTTCCGGCCGGCTCTCTGTCTCCGGAGAAGGGCTTTCCGCAGCGCTGTCCCTGTTCCCGCTTCGGGCAATCTGTTCCAGGATTTCCATGGGCATCGGGACGGTGCAGCCGGACAAAAGCAGCGCAATGGCGATCACCGCAATGCCAATCCTCTTCTTCATAGCCGCTCCTCCTTATCTGTCCCCCCGCTCCCCCCGCAGCTTCTCCAGGAAATGTCCGAGCCTCTCCATGGCAGTCCGCAGGTTCTCCAGGGATGCGGCGTAGGAGATGCGCAGATACCCCTCCCCGCAGTCTCCGAAGGCAGTCCCCGGCACCACGGCCACGCCCTCCTCCTTCAGGAACCGCATGGCGAAGTCGTCGCTGCTCATGCCGAACTCCCTGATGCAGGGGAAGATGTAGAAGGCCCCGTAGGGCTCGAAGCAGGGCAGCCCCATCTCCCGGAAGGCATGCACCAGGAAGCGCCGCCTCTGGTTGTAGGCCGTGCACATCTCGGCCACGTCTCTGTCGCCGTTCCGCAGGGCCTCCACAGCCGCGTACTGGCTGGTGGTGGGCGCGCACATGATGGCGTACTGGTGGATTTTGGTCATCTGCTCTATGATGGCCTGCGGCCCGCAGGCGTAGCCCAGCCGCCAGCCGGTCATGGCGAAGGCCTTGGAGAAGCCGTTGATCAGTATGGTGCGCTCCTTCATGCCCGGCAGTTGGGCGATGGAGACATGCTTCTCCTTGTAGGAAAGCTCCGCGTAGATCTCATCGGACATGACATAGATGTCATGTTTCAGGATGACCTCCGCGATGGCCTCCAGATCCTTCCTCTCCATGATGGCACCGGTGGGGTTGTTGGGGAAGGGCAGCACCAGGATCTTGGTCCTGTCGGTGATGTTCTCCTCCAGCTCCGCGGCGGTGAGCCTGAACTCGTTCTCCTCCTTCAGGTCGATGATCACGGGCTTGGCTCCGGCCATCACGGCGCAGGGCTCGTAGGACACGAAGCTGGGCTGCGGGATCAGCACCTCGTCCCCGGGATCGATCATGGCCCGGAAGCCGATGTCGATGGCTTCGGATCCGCCCACGGTGATCAGGATCTCCTCCATGGGATGCTCATAGCGGATCCCCTGCTTTCTGTACAGATATTCCGCGATCTCCTCCCGCAGCTCCTTCAGGCCTGCGTTGGAGGTATAGAAGGTCTTCCCCTTCTCCAGGGAGTAGATGCCCTCGTCCCGGATGTGCCAGGGAGTGTCGAAGTCGGGCTCGCCTACCCCCAGGGAAATGGTATCCTTCATCTCCTGGGCGATGTCGAAGAATTTCCGGATGCCCGACGGCTTGATTTCTACGATTCTGTCTGCTAACGGATTTCTCATGGGGTGATCATCTGCCTTTCGTCTTCTTTTTTCCTGGAAAGCACCGTGCCGTGGTCCTTGTATTTCTTCAGGATGAAATGCGTGGCCGTGCTGATGACGGACTCCAGGGCGGAGAGTTTTTCCGACACGAAGGAGGACACCTCCCGCAGGGTCTTCCCCTCCAGGATGATCATCAGGTCGTAGCCCCCGGACATCAGGTACACGCTCTGGACTTCCGGGTACTGGTAGATGCGCTCCGCGATGCTGTCGAAGCCCTGTCCTCTCTGGGGCGTCACCCGCACCTCGATCAGCGCGGACACCTTCTCCCGGGAAGTCTTCTCCCAGTCGATCATGGTGTGGTATCCGCAGATGATGCCCTCCTGTTCCAGGGCGGACAGCTCGCTTACCACTTCCGCCTCCCCGGCCCCCAGGAGCACTGCCAGCTCCCCTAAGTCGATCCGGCTGTTCTTCTCAATCAATGCCAACAATTCTTCTCTCATTTCCTGTCCCTCTCTTTTCCAATTTTTCACCCGGGGTCCGGCATCTGATATACGGCATCCCTCCGGGGTCTGTCCAGGTAGCGGATTTCCTCCCCGCATCTCAGTATCCGGCTTCTGCCCCCGGTCAGCTTCCCAATCACTGTAGCCGGGATATGGGCCGCCTCCAGCGCCGCAGCAAGCCCATGTCCGTCCCGGGCCGTCATGACCAGGCACCCGCCGCAGAGCAGCTCGTAGGGGTTCGCCCCGCAGCACTCGCATACCTCCACGGTCTCCTGGCGCAGGGGGATACCGCGCAGATCCGCCTCCAGCCCCAGGCCAGCGCCCTCCGCCAGCTCCCAGAGGGCTCCCAGTATGCCGCCCTCCGAGGCATCGTGCATGGCGCAGACGCCGTGCTCCCTCGCCACCCGGGCCTCCGGCAGCACGGACAGATACCGCCCGAAGCCCGCCGCTTCCTCCACCAGCCAGGCGGGATAGCGCGCCAGCAGCTTCTCCCGGAAGCGCCGCGCCAGCAGGGCGGTGCCCTGGAGGCCCATCCTGGCCAGCATGGCCTCCCGCTTCTGGTCGATGCCGCGCAGGGAGAGGCTCAGGGTCTGCTCCCGCTTCATGCAGGCGTCCACCGCGCCCAGGTCGCCGCCGCCGTGTCCTACAGGACAGGGCGGCCCTTGATCATGCTCTGCGCCGATGAGAGCGAGGCCGGCCGCTTGGCCGGCGACCTGGAGACGCTCCTGGGAGAGGCTGAAAAACCCGCCCGGGTTTTGAAGCTCTTTGCCCGGGAGCTCTTCGTCCGGGCCGGAACCGTGATCTCCCGCCAGTGGGAGCATGGGCGCATTGCCGCCCTCCACGAGCTCGTCTCCGGGAACGGCGGCGTCCTGGTGACGACCGCCGAGGCTTTGCTGCAAAAGACCAGCCCCCCGGAAAAACTCCGGGAGGCCGTCATGGCCCTGGAGGCCGGCGGGCGGTACGACTTGGAGGACCTGCCCCGCAGGCTGGTGGACGCCGGCTACAGCCGGGCCGACCAGGTGGAGGGCGTGGGGCAGTTCGCCCTCCGGGGCGGCATCCTGGACGTCTATTCCCCCCTTATGGAGGAGCCTGTGCGGTGCGAGTTCTTCGACGACGAGGTGGACTCCCTGGGGGCTTTCGATATCCTGACCCAGCGGCGGACCAGGAACCTGGACCGCGCCCTGCTGCTGCCCGCCGTGGAGCTGCTGCCGGGGGTGAAGCCGGCCCCGGTCTTTGACTACTTCCCCGCCAACGCCCTGCTGTGCGTCAGTGAGACGGGCCGGGTGGGAGAGCGGGTGAAGAGCGTTCTGTGGCAGGCCAGGGAGGATACCGAGTCCCTCCTGGCCGCCGGGGAGAAGGACGGGGACCTGACCGCCCTGCTCCTCAGCCAGAGCGAGTGGCTGGAGAAGCTGGGGAGCTTTGCCCTGTGCATGCTGGAGTCCCTGCCTACCTCCCGGTATCCCCTGCCCCCCAGGACCCTGCTGTCCATCAGCGCCAAGCAGCTGAGCGCCTACGGCGGCAGCATCGAGACCGCCGCCGGG
>OFHB01000587.1_pt1 | contig 23420 bp, 24 predicted proteins | sample 1521881 | NCBI WGS metagenome assembly OFHB01 (sample SAMEA3504090, study PRJEB24116) | mouse gut metagenome | biome: mouse gut; feature: mouse-associated habitat; material: faeces | place: Denmark | collected 2011
AAATTTCTCCGTTTTGCACAAAGTCATCCCATGTATTCCGGCGGTTCCACCGGCCGGACCGATTTCTTCGGGGCGATCGTCAGCCCTTCCATCAGCCACCGGAACTGCTGCGGCGTCAATTCACGCACCTCCTCCGGGGTGCGCGGCCACTGGAACCGGCTTTCCGAGAGCCGCTTGTATAACAGGAGCCAGCCGTCCCCTTCCCATACAAGTCCCTTGATGCGGTCTGTGCGTCTCCCGCAGAAAAGATAGAGTGTATCCGGGATATATGGCCGCTTCCCGGTCTGTGTTTCCACGAGTGCCGCCAGCCGGTCCATGCCGGCACGCAGATCGGTGTAGCCGCAGACAATGTAGACGGCTTTAAAGCAGGTGGCGTCATTAAACATCCCGCACCACCCCCAGGACTGCCGCAAGCAGCGGCATTGGTGTGGATTCCGTTACGTAAATGGAAAAACCATTTGCAGAAACGGAAAGCCCCTGCTGTATGCCGCTGCCGCTTTGTGTTTCCTGCTGTAGCAGACAGGTATTTACCGGCACAATCTGCTGCATCAGGGCCTCTGGCGCAAGGGATTCCAGACACGCTTCCCTTACGCGGCGCAGTCTGTAATAATAGTTTGCTTTCGTAATGCCGTGACCGGCACACCAATCGACGATGCTCATGCCTGCGGGACGGTTCTGGCATTCCCTGATCTGTGCGGCCCATTCTTGTAAACGGTACTGTACAGCCACTGCCGTTGTTTCTGAACTCATAGACTTACCTCCGTATAGCGGTATCAAAAGTTGAGACTTAACTTTTAATGCCCATGATAGAAATATAGTCTATTGTCACACATTTTGCCGCCATAGTCGAGGTACGCACTATCTACCGTTTACCCGGAATCCGCACCGTCCTCCCCTGCCCCCACAAAAAAACAGGAAACTTTTTCCTGATTTCCTGTTTCAATGTTCGCCTGTTAAGGACAAGCGGTTATTTTGTTTTCCTCCCCTCAATGCCCCTTGCGGAGCCAGAATGTCTTCACCAGCTGCCTGATGCCGGCCCCGAAGGCCACCACCTGGTCCGTCTCTCCCAGGACAATGGGTTCCTTGCCCGTACTCCATGGGAATCAGATATACCCTTCCGTCCTTCCAATATGTTCCGAGACTGTTCATCGTCCCCAGGTCAATTCCTATGACTGCCATAATCTCCCTCCGCCTTTTTGGCAGATCTGTCAAGCTGCCGGGCTTCCTCCTTTGACGCCCCTTTGCAAAAAAGAGCGCATAGACTGTCTCTACACGCTCTGACATTGTTTCATTATTCTGTTGGCCTACAGCAATGATTCGTTAGGCAAACCATAATTTTGATAGAACCTTATTTATTGCATCGGCCCTCAATGATGGCACCCATGGCCGGACTGCCGATGGCACCCACCGTTTCCATGGCTGTGTTCTCCGGTCAGCGTGCAGCCTGCTACGCCGCAGGTGTTGTGCGTATGGCTCCCCACCTCTGTGCAGCCCGCTACGCCGCAGGTGTTGTGCGTATGGCTCCCCACCTCTATGCAGCCCGCTACGCCGCAATCATGGTATGCGTGTCCGTCGTCCGCACTGTGGGGATAGCAGTACTCTCCGTTGTGCATATGCACTCCTGTCTCCGTACAGCCTGCCACACTGCATACGCCATGGCTGTGCTCTCCAGCCTGCGTACAGCCGTCTATTCCGCAAAGGTCATGATGGTGGACTGCCGTCTGTACGCATCCTGAAACCCACTTGGAAAACGTCATCGCGTCTGCCTGCACCGCGGCTACAGCTTCCATCTGCCCCGCGTCCTTGGTCTCCAGCGGACCGCTGTTCGTCCCATACGAGACGATGCCCCCGGTTGCCATCGCAATCATCAACGCAATGGCTGTTGCTACTTTTTTCATACCCATCCTTCTCCTTTCTAAACATTTTTAATGCTTAAGGATACCATAACATAGATGTAGTTGAAAAGCAACCTATATCGCCATGTCAATCCTACTTTTCAGGAATCACAATCCGCTGGCCGCCAAAGATATGCCTCGGGTCTGAAATCAATTCCCTGTTCGCCCAGTAAATCCTTTCCCAGAGCCTTCCGTCCCCATAGAACTTCCTGGCAATCGTCCAAAGATTCTCTCCCGGCAGAACGACATAGACCTTCCCCCTGGCACTGCCGGATGCGGCACCGTCGGCGTCAGGCCTGCCTGAATCCGTCAGGCGTAACAGGAGCTTCTGTCCCGGGTAGATTCTTCCGGGATTGCGTATCACGTCAGCATTGTCATGGTATATCCTGCGCCAAAACCCTCCTGTGCCGTAGAACCTGGCCGAAATCCTCCAGAGGCTGTCGCCGGGCATCACCGTATAGACGATGGTCATCTCCTCCACTGCTTCGGCGGAATCTACAGTGTTGTACAATACGTTGGCCCCAACATTGCCGTTTCCGCCATTGTCTGCACTTCCTGTCCCGGTGCCGCCTGTCCAGGCGCTCCCCCCGCCATTGCCGGAACCGCCAACGCCGCTGCCGGGATTCCTGTTCTGCGCCACCGTATAATTCTGAGCGGCACGCCGTAAATCATTGGTATCCCGAGTCCGGAACTCAATGCCAAGGGTATGGTGCCCCACGCCCTTGCCCGCAAGCGTCTGGTTCTGAATCGTGATCCTGGTGCTGCCGGGTTCCGAGGTATAGTCAGCCCCTTCCACCAGCTTCTCGCCGTCCAGATATACATCCAGGAACTCGGCATACTCGCCCAGCGAGACCATGGTCTGGCTGCCGCTGTTCCACATGCTGTCCAGAACCATGTCCTGTACCCGCTGCACCAGGTCATATCCCGGATCCGTAGCCACGCTGACATTCCCGTCTGTATTGTCCTTTACGATCAGCGTAAGGTCCGCATAGGCGGGAAGGAACTCGGGCCTGCTGAAAGTGGCTTTCACTGTGATTGGGAACTCCCCTGCCTCCAGCGGGACGCCGTATATCTCGCCGGTGTCCGGATACATCTGCAGCCCTCTGGCCAGCTCGCCTTCCTCTATAGTGAACGTGACTTTGTTCCATTCATATTCATTGTTCGTCTCCACAGTGTAGGAATAGGGGACGTATTTGACCCTGATGACATCATCCATGTTCAGGTCGGTGGTGGTGGTGACGATCTTGGGGTTGCTGGAATAGCCCGTCAGCTTGATATAGACCGGCTCCTGTCCGTCGGCGGTAATCTTCAGGGTACCGCTGATTTCCCCTTCCCCGTCCGGAGCCAGGCGGACTTTGCCGAAATTGGACATCACGCTCCCGGCTGCCTCGCCCTCACCGGGCACTTTGGTGAAAGCGTCCAGCGCACCATTGACGATATATGCGTCATCAATTTTCACGTTCACGGCATCCAGGAGCTCCGCTTTGATTCCGGTCAGCTGCGCGTCGCCTACATTGGCGATGAGGATGTCGTGCCGGTTATTGAAGTAGTCCGTCAGGAATATCTCCCGCTCTTCCGGGCCGTTCACGAAAAGCCTGGGGCCGGATTCCCTCTTTGCAAAGGCCACCGAATAGTCCCGCCCTCACCCACAATCATTCCTCCATCTATGATAATCAAATCTCCCATCGTTGCATTGCCCATGTCGAAGCTACTTAAGTCCAGGCTTGTTAGGTTAATGCAATCACCAAACATGCCATTCCGCTCATGTCTGTTATATTACTGGTATCAAAGCCGCTCAAATCCAGGCTCGTCAAATGCCATCCAGAAAACACCCCGCGTACATTTGTCATTCCTGTCACATCGAACTTAGCCGAAGTAATGGAGTCCCTATAGTCTTTCCACAGGTTGGGATTTTCAAAGGGTCTACTACTAAAATCCCCTGTCCCACTGACAGTCAACAGCCCATCGGAATCCAGCGTCCATGTGATATTCCCATCTGCGCCACTGGCTACAATGTTCTCTGCAATCAGGGTTTGTCCGGTTTCTGCCCTTTCTTCCATCTGGCCTTCCCCAGACAGACCCTCCTTCTGCTGCAGGCCTTCCCCGCTGTCTCCTGCTTCATTGCTACTGCCCGGCTCTGATTCCTCTACAACATCTATGCCTTCTGAATTCTCTCCATCTTCCATCTTCTCTTCTGTCCCATCCTCCGTCTGCGCCTCCCCGCTCCCAGTATCGGAATCCCTCAAAGATTCCCTATCGTTTTCGACAGCAAGTGCTTCCCCGGACACCCCCCTCATCCGTCAGCCCATCTACCGGATTCAAGGTTTCCGCTTCAATTGTCTCTGCTCCTGTTCCCCCTATCTCCTCTGCCGCTTCCGTTACCAGCATCCTTTCCATGGACACCGGCGACCCAGGCACAATCAATAGCACTGCCAGCAATACCGCCAGCCATTTCTTCACAGACCTCATTTCTAGCCCCTCCTTGTTTTCTTTTTATCTGTTCGGTTCATATACAGCTACGAACATAATGTGCTTCTGCATTTTCCTTCTACCTGATGTCCTCCTTAGGATGGATCGCTCCGGGATTCCCGAATCAGTTCCTCCCCCATATCAACCAGCTCCTGCAAGGAATACACCCGGCTCTCCCGCAGGCTCCCGTCCCCGTAGTCGAACACCAGGGTATCCCCGACCACGTCGCACAGCCCCGGCAGGCGGGCGACCACCTCGAGCCTCCCGTCCAGCAGCAGGCCATACCGCTCCCCCTCCGTGTCGATGTATTCCGTGACAAGGTAGTCCCCCAGCTCCGTCACATAGGTCAGGTACCCGTCCGCTTCCAGCCTGGCCACCTCCCTGCCGGAGCCGGCCTCGTACACCACAGGCGCGTCATGCAGGCCGGAGGCGATGCGGTATCCCTTCACATAGAACTCCTCATACAGATCCTTGCCCGGAGCCTCCCCCGCCTCCTCGGACAGGAGTCCCCCGTCCGCCGCGCTGTAGCAGCGCCTGGTGCCGTCGTACCAGATGACCTCCAGGAAAGAGTCGTCCCCCTCCCTCCGGAACTGCTGGTCATAGATGGCGCCCGCGTCCGGCAGCTCCGCCTCCGCCAGGAGCCCCCCGTCCATGCCGTAGACGGAGAAGCCTTTGTAGTCAAAAAGCATCACGGACTCCCTGTCCGCGCTGACACGGGCTTCCTCATGGGCATAGCGGGCATCGTAGGCAGCGACCTGCGCGTCCTCATGCCCCTCCAGCCGCATAATCCGGAGCCTGGCCTCCGTGCGGTTCCCGATGACGGCATATCCCCCGGCCAGAGCCAGGAAGTCGGCGTTCAGGTTCCCGGCCTCCGTGGACATCAGGCTGGCCGCGCTGTCATAGAAGGAAAAGCAGCCGTCCTCCGTGGCCACCAGCGCATGGGAGCCGCCCACTGCGAAATTCGCCATGGCAAGGCTGCCGGTGTAGGCCACCTCCAGCTCCTCCAGGGTAGCGGAATCCAGCTCTATCAGCACATTGCCGCTCCCCAGGTAGATGCCGCCCTCGTCCGCCTTCAGGAGGAACCCGTCCCTGGACTCCAGGCTGCCTATGAGCGCCGCGGCCTCCGTGTCCACCAGCCCGAACCGGTCCGTCCCCCCATCCGCCGCGAAAGCGAAGTACTTCCCGCAGAAGCCCCCCTGGAACCGCCCGTACTCCGATTCCTCATAGATGACCATATCGCCATCGCTGTCCTCCAGGTCAAAGACCGTCAGCCCGCCGCCGGAGAAGCTCACCGCCAGCAGGCTCCCGTCCCTGTTCAGGGCGAAGACGCCGTTCTTCGGGTCGGCGAAGATGTCGTTCGCCGCCACCGCCATATGGGCTCCCTGGAAAGAGCATTCCTTCCTCACGGAGCCGTCCGCCGCATCGTAGATGACCGCATGGCCCGCATCCCGGTCCACCGCCGCCACGGTGCCCCCGTCCCCGGACACCGCCAGGGTAGTGGCCACCTCCCCTGTCCAGACGTCACGCCCCGCCGCCAGGTCATAGAGCGCCACGCCGCCCTGCCCGGCATAGGCCACATGGTCCTCATCCGTGAACAGGCAGTCCGAAAGCGCGGATTCCTGAATCTGCAACGTGGCTATCCTGGATTGACTGGACAGGTCAAAGACGGCCGCCTCATACCCGTATACCACAGCCAGCCTGGTCCCAGCCGGGGACACGGAGATGTCAAAGGGCGCGCCTGGAAGCCCTATGGCATCTGCCGACTTGAATCCGTCGGACAGGTCATATACCCCCAGGGCATCCGTCAGAGCCTTCTGCGCCTGGGCAGTGACAGGAGCCTCCAGGATGCCTTTCCCCTGGGGGATGGCCTGCAGCGCCTGATCCACAGCAGCCGACACATCCCCCTGGGCCAGGGCGTTTGCGGAGTATTCCGCCAGCGTCAGGGCAGCCTGGCGCTGTTCCAGCTGCTTCAGGCCTACGAAAGAGCTGCTTCCCCCTGCCAGGAACGCAATGGCCAGCACAGCGGCCGAAACCCTGATGCGCCGCCTGTGCCGGACTGCGTCCATGTCATTCTTCGGTAAATCCAGAAAAGCCAGCCGCATCTCTTCCGCTGTCTGATAGCGCTTCCCGGGATCCGGATCCATGGCTTTCGCGATGATGGCGGCCACTTCCGGGCTACAGGCCTCTGGCCCCAGCGGTTCTACTTCCCAGGCATCCTGTGCCGGACGGCGTCCCGACAGCAGATGATAAAAGGTCGCTCCCAGACTGTAGATATCCGAGCGCACGTCCAGAAGGATTCCGCCTTTCTTCCCTGCGGTGTCCCTGCCGGTCAAGCCGGATGTCCCGGCTCTCTGCGAAGAACTGCCGATATTCCGGACTCTTCCTGCATTTCCCCTATGCCCTGTGTCAGAATTCCCTCCAGTCCCTTCATCTATCGCCGTCCTGTCGGCATCCTCTTCCGCCGGACTTCCGCCAACTCCTTCCTCCACCCATGTGGCATCCGGATCTGCTGACGAATCTCCTCCCGAACCTTCCTCCACCCATGTAGCATCCGGATCCGCTGCCGGATTTCCTCCCGAGCTTTCCTCAGCCAATGTGGCATCGGAATCCACTGCGGGATTTTCTTCTGAGCCTTCCTCTACCCATGTGGCATCCAGGTCTTCTGCCGTATTTCCGCCGAAGCCTTTCTTTATAGAAATTTTGCAGGATTCTGTCTTCGCCGGATTCCTGTCAGAGGCTTCCTTATCCTGTACGCTTCGGGAGCCTGTCTTCCCCTGCTCCGATGCGCTGCCTTCCGGGCGTTTTTCTGTCCTGTCTGTCTGCCAGGAACTTGTCGTGCCCGAAAGCTGCCCCACCGCCGCAGGCCTTTTGCTGCTGATATAGTCCGCCCCATAGTGCTCAGGAGAGGCGTATCCCCTGCTGAACCCCACCTTCACGGCTCCATCCTCGCCCAGGGCCAGGGCAATGTTGAAGTCAATCAGGCACACATCCCCGTTAGGGCGCAGCATGATGTTGGCCGGTTTGATGTCCCCGTGAAGGATTCCGTGAGGCGGACGCTCATGGAGATAGCTCAGGGCCTCCAGCAGCTGGCAGGCCCATCTGATGACCTGGGGCTGGGAGGGAAGCTCCTTCCGTCCCAGGAGCTTGTCCAGGCTCTCTCCCTGGATAAAGTCCATGACAGTATAGACGATGCCGTCCTCTTGTACGAAATCGTACACTTGCGGAATGTAGGTGTGGCTTAAATCCTTCAACATGTCCACTTCCCGCCGCAGCGTCTCCGTGCCTGCTTTCAGGGTGCGCTTGTCCGCCTTGAGCACCACCTGCTTGTCAAGGCGCAGATGTCGTCCCAGATAGACGATGCCGCCACCTCCGGCCCCTATTTTTTCCTGTATCTCATAGATTCCCGCAATTACCTGAGCCATTTTCCGCCCCTGCCTTTTCCCTTCCTCAACGCTTTAGTTTCCCGTATTTCTGCTCCAGTGTCCTTTTCAGTTTCCGTCCCGTGCTGCAGAATACCGCCACACAGGCTATCGCCGCCACCGCAGCCACTGCCATCACCGCGATTCCTCCATACAGCAGCATCTCGCTTCCCGACAGACCAGCCATATCATACCTCCTTTGCCCATCCTTCTCCGCTTACCGTCTCCGGCTTTCTCTGGCAGCAGCCAGCCATGCACGGCTCTGCCCTCACATGTCGCCGGACAGCGTGCAGCCCTGCGCTTCACTGCTTCCGGCCCAGATTCCCTCAATCCGTCAGGGCACAGCGCACACCAAAATACAGGACACATTGTCCCGTTCCCCTCTCTCCAGCACCAGCTCCAGAAGCCTCCCGCAGGCTTTCCCGGCATGGCGGCTGCTTTTGACGCGCCCTATGGCCTCCGCCACATCCTCATAGGCCAGCTGCTTGAACAGGCCGTCAGACCCCATCAGGAAAGCCGCTTTCCCCTCCAGGGTCCCCGTCAGCCTGCTCATCCACAGTTCCCTGTCCTTCCCCACGTAATTCGCCAGCCTGGGCTTCACCCGTCCGCCTGCCTCCTTCATGACCACCTCGTCCCTGGTAATCTGCTGCATCCCGTCCCGGACAAGATAGATCCTGCTGTCTCCTACATGGAACACATGGTAGTTCCTGCCCGCCAGAAGAAGCAGGGACATGGTGCATCCGATGTCGATTCCATGTTCCCTGCGGTATTCATATGCCAGTTCGTTCAACTCCCTGACCGTGATGTCCAGATCCTCCACCAGCGTCTCCTCGTCCATGGTGTCCGGATAATAAGCCTTCATCCCCTCGAACCATCTGCTGACTCCCGCGGTCAACATCTCCGACGCGATTTCGCTTCGGGCAAAACTGCCGATTCCGTCGCACACACAGGCCACCGCCAGCAAGGCTCCTTTCCGGTCCGTCATATGGCAGACTGCCCGATCCTGATTCTTCTCTCTGTAATTCCCCTTGTCCGAAATGCAGCCAATATATGCTTTCATATCCAGTACCTTCCCGCTGCCAGATCATGGTCGCTTCTTCACAATACCTGATAGGTCAGGCGGCGTTTCGCGGATATCATGACAGTGTCGCCGGAAAACAGAGGGTGCCTCATATTCGGCAGCAGCGCTTCCCCGTTGACGAAAGTGCCGTTCCCTGACCCAAGGTCGATGATGACCCAGTGATCCCCCTCCCGCTCCACGCGGAAATGTCTTCTGCTGATGAAGGAGAGGGAGGCGTCAAAGCTATAGTCCGACTGGGCCTGGTTGTTCTTGTCCCTTCTCCCCACTGTGGCAAAGCCCTGGCTCAAATCTATCTCCACCAGCCTGGGGCAGTCGTACCCTGCCCCGTCCACCAGCCGCAGACGCAGCGTCCCGTCATCACCGTCCTGCTCCTCCGCGCAGATCTCCGTCACGTCATCCGCCACACCTGACGCCGGAGCCAGGGGCGCGCTGCTTTGGCGGAAGGTTCTGTCCGGCTGCGCCTCCCGCCCATAGCCATCCGCGGCGGCAGAAGGAGCAGACTGCTCTGCTTCTCCCTTTGATTTCCCTTTGAAGATATCCAGCAGGCCTCCGCTTTTGGCCGGTTTCGCTTTTCCCTTTTCCTTGGCAGGCCTGGTCGGTTTCCCTTTGGACTTCTTCTTGTCCGGCTCCTCGTCCTCTTCCTCGAACAGGCTTCCCACAAGCTGTCCCTGTACGTCCTGCTTGCCGAACTCCCCCGTTGACTGCCCTGGTCGGGCCGGGCTGTCTGCGCTTCTTTCTTTTTTCTCGAAAGGCTCGGCTTCATGGGGCGGCTCCTTTACGGTTTTCTGTAGGGAAGACAGCGTCTCCTTCACGGTGGAGGACACTTTCGCCGATATGCTTTCCTGCCTCGGTGCCTCCGGAGCCTGCTCTTTCGCCGGAGCAGCGCTGCCGCGGGAAATGAAATCCAGAAGGGTCATCAGATTGGAATTGTCCCCTTTCAGCACCCGCAGCAGCTCTATGCAGAAGCGGGAATCGTCCTGGATGTCCGCCTTCAGGACGAGATTGCTGAAGAAATCCACGATTTCCCCGTCATTGCGGGCATACTCCGCCACAGGCACATAGATGTACTTCACGGAATGGTCGTTCCTTCCCAGAAGGATATAGTTGGCGTCCAGCAGAATATTATGATAGTCCAGGAACCAGTCGTCGCATACCTTGAAGGGCATGAGCATGTTCTCCAGCAGGGCTGTGAATTCCTTTTTACTCATCTTCAGGGAACTGTAGCAGAGCCTCACGCCCTCCTGCTGCTCATAACGAATCTCCATCTCGCCGTCGATTTCCAGCGTCCTGATAGGCAGCAGAAAATCCGGGCAGTCCTGTTTCATCACTTTCAGCGCGATTTCGTCCACTGTCTCATTCTCAGCTACACTGAGCCTGGTATAATTCCTGTTTGCAATCACCACATCTGTCAGCATCGTTTTCCTCCTATTCCAGTTCCGCATCTGCTGTTTTCCAGTTCCGCATATCCCCACCCGGCATCTTCTTAAAATAAACTATAATATTTCAGTTTCAGCACTTTGTAGTTTCCCAGGTCGTCTGTCACCAGGCTGCTGCCTGCCAGGAAGGGCCAGGCCTGCTGGAACTGCGCCTCGATGACCATCGTGCCATATTTGTTGACATATCCCCATTTACCAGCGTATTTCACGGCGGCCAGGCGGTTGGAGAAGGAATACGCGTCCTCATATTGGTAGTCCACCACCAGCTCCCCCTTCTCATTGGCGAATCCCCATCTCCCAGAGCTGTCCGCCACGGCGAACAGGCCTTCCTCTATCCCTTTCGCATCGGCGAAGCGCTCCTCGAACCAGGCCTCCCCTGCTTTGTCGATCAGATAATAGCCCCCTTCGTCCGCCACCACGGCATAGTTCCCATAAAAGACCTGTCCCTTGCTGTTCACCGCCACGTCCGTGAACCGGTACTCTGTGACCTGCTGCAGGTCCTCATCCAATATGGCCCATCTGCCGTCCTTCTGCACGGCCACCAGCCCATTGTCGCTTAAGTAGGCCTTGTCGTAGGTTTCGCTGCCTTGCTGTACGAAGGTATTGCTGTAGACGGCATACCGGCCGTCCTTCACGCCGATGATCCTTCTCCCGCAGATAGCAGTCACTTCGTCCAGCCCGTTTTTGTCCACCGCGTTCCAGTACCCGTCCTTATCAATCAAAATGTAAGTGCCGTCCAGCCTGACCACGGCGTAATTCCCCGCAAAGCAGGTGGCCTCCTCATAGAGGAAATCCAGGAGCGTCTTGCCGTTGGTTCTGATGTAGCCCCAATGCTCGCCGTCGAAAGCCGGGATATACCAGTCCGACGAGGGCATGCCCACCTGGCTGAAGGCAGTTCCGGAGATTTCATATCCATAGCAGAGGGATTCATAGAGATCCACCAGAGCCTGGTCCCCGTAAGCTTCCATGCCCTGCCGCAGGACGGGTATCGCCTTGTTCACCGATTCCTCCCGGGCGTAAGCCCCCGCCAGCTCCAGATACTCTTCCATGGCAGCGTCCCCTGTGCCTATGCGTTTCCTGATCAGCGCATAGTACTCCTCCGTCATGCCGCCTTCCTGATACAGGGCAAGGAGCTCGCCCTCGTAGCGCAGGTCATTCTCCGTGTCATAGGCCGCCAGAGCCGACTGATACTGAGCCGCCGCCCGCACATACAGCTTGTCTTCCAGGTACTCCCTGGCCACGGCGATCATCGCGTCCTGCTCCCGCACTTCATCGTGGGCCAGCGCCGTATAGGCCGCCATCAGCCACCCTGCGGCAAGCATTGCCGCCAGAATCCCCCCGGCAGCGCCCTTGGTCCTTTTCACTATGCTTTTCTTCTTCGCCATACTCTCACCTATCCTACCAAATATCTGATGATCAGCCCCAGGTACAAAAAAGGCACAAAAGGAATCGTGTCCTTGCGGGACAGTTTCTTCCGGGCCAGCTGCACCAGGGAATACGCCGCGCTGGCGATGCAGCCGTAGAAGACCGCGCCCACCACGTACTCCCCTGTCAGATACAGCCCCATGACCAGGGCAAGCTTCACGTCCCCCGCCCCCATGCTGCCATGGCTGAGCAGATACCCCAGGCCGAATGAAATCATGCTGAACAGCAGCCCCAGCACAACAGAGGGCAGCAATCGGAAAAGCGCCTCTCCATCCCGTATGCCCTGCCAACCCAGAATCAGAAGGAACACCAGCATCAACAGGAGCAGCATCCTGTTGGGCACAATCTGTTCCCAGAAATCCGTCATACAGAAAAACGTCATCCCGGCCAGCATCACGAACAGGAGCTGGAACCGCACTTCCAGCACGGAGCACTTCCCCAGGGTCCACCACACCCGCACAAGCGCCAGCTCCCCCAGCAGCATCACCGCAAGCTCCCTCCCTGTCCGAAGCGGGATTCGGCTCCGGTTCCTCTCCTCCTGAAAGGAATCCCGGTACAACACCATGCTCCCCCCATAGAGACAGGGCAGAAGGATCATCCCCAGAACCAATGTCATATAACCCGCCATCTCTCCCTCCTCGTTCCTGGTTTCTCCAGGTTTCATAAGGACATCGCCGCCGCACGCCTGCGGGCCGTCACTTGGAATAAGTGACCCCGTCCCCGTCCAGCCATGCAGGCATGGAGCACCTCTGCACCACATGGATGGTGGGATCCTTGAAAAAAAGTTTCAGGATATACACCTCGATGTCATATTCCACCACAATATCAATCATGCGGTATTTCTCATCGCTGAACAGCTCACTGTTGCCAAAATCCAGTCCGCTCATGCCGTCTTTGACTCCGTAATATTTCAGGTACTCATCTGCCGTCATGGGCATATGCCCGGAGAAGCTTCCGTCCAGATAGACGCTCATCATCCCATTGGAAATGATTTCCAGCACAAAAGATTTCGCGCTGTTCTCCAATTTCTCCGCGCCGAGATAAATGAAGCCCCGGAGCAGCGCCTTGGGGTCGCTAATCAGTTCCCTTCCGGTCTGCGCCAGCTGCGTGCCCTGCTGCAAGACATCCTTTCCCTGTTCGATGATGTCCTCCAGCTCCACCGCGCCGGATGCCGGATTGTCCATTACATCGCTGACATTGTCCTCAAAGCTGTTGACTTCCGACAGGAACTCCTCCAGATCTTCCATAGCTCCGTCCAGCTTCTCCGTGTTGGCATCGGTGTCCTCCTTCAGCTTCAGATCCGCCGCCCGAACACCCAGAGCCTGGTAGAAGTACGTGTAACAGGACAGCTCGCTCCCTATCTGGTACAGGGCATACTGTATCTTGTTGTGCACTGCAAAAATATTGATAAAAGATATGATCCCCAGGATCACGATGATGAAGGGAACCAGGCTCAGGACCCCTTCCACTGTAATCATCCCTGCTTCCCGCTTTCTCTTCCGCCCTGTCATATGCCGTCCTCTCTGATACTCACCTGAAATGTCCCCATGCTTTTCCGCTTTGCTTTTACTGAATCCCTCAATAGCCCCGTATGATGGAGTAGCCGAAATAATGATCCTCCAGCACATTGATCAGAGACTCCGTGCCTGTGCCTTTCAGGTACAGTTCCAGGATATTCTTCGGAAGCACCACGAAGTCCTCCTTGACCTTGCAGGTGGCCTCCACCGCCGTGACGGTATCCGCCATCTTGAAGCTTAAGGTGGAAAGGGTATCCCCGCTGTTCTGGGCCTGGTTCACGTTCAGGGTGATCAGGTTGGATGTCCGGGACAGCAAAGTATTATCGTCCACCAACAGGCAGATCAGCACGAACAGATAATTCTCATAGGTAAGCGAAAAGCTTTTCTTGTCTGAGCTTCCTGAACCGTATTTCTTCCCGAACTCTTCCCCCAGCAGGCCTCTCAGGGCATCCACCGTCTCCAGCTCATCGAATTTCCGCTTGAACAGCACCACGCTCTTGCGCGCTTTCAGGCTGCTCCAGTCCGCAGCCGTCTCCATGGTGGCGAAGGCCAGGCGCAGGGCTCCGCTCACGGCCACCCGTACCAGAGGCGCCGCAGCCGCGCCGACGCCGGTAGCCGCCACCGCTTTGGCCGCCGTATCGGCAATCGTGGTGATGGTTTCATTCACCTCACGGACGCTGTAGGAAGACGCGAAGTTCATGGCCAGCCGCACGCCGCAGATGATGTTCCTGGTATGGTTCAGGTTCGACACGGAGGAATTGTATCCGCCCAGCAGATATTCCAGCTCCGCTCCGTAGAGGTAATTGACATCCTTCGACATCTTCACCTTCGTCAGGCTGTAATCCGCGTACTCTTCGGAATCTCCGCCTGCGGGAGCCTCCTCCCCCTCCGGCCTGACTCCCGATACTCGGCTGGAGAACATGCCGAAATCATAGAAAGCCAGCAGAATCCTGTCCACCACCTGGCTGCCGGCCTGCGCCAGCTTCTCGAAGGACAGGCCGCCGGAGAAGTAATCCGTAAGGCTGGGCACATTGCCCGACGCGCCGTTGCTGCCAAGCTGGCCGGCCAGTTCCGCCGTGATGTCCCTGGCGCCGGTCTCCTCGTCCCCCTCCAGTTCCTTTTCCGCTTTTTTCCTGGCTTCCTCCGCCTCTTTCTTCTTTTTGTCTCCGGCCTTCTTGTCGCCTTCCTCGTCGCCGTCGCTTTCGCTTTCGCAGATTTCCTTCAGCTTCTGGTAGAAGTCTTTTTTCCCTCCGTCTTCCAGAAAATCGTACCATAGAAGGGTGACCGTCTTGGCCCAGTAGGAATCCCCCGGCTCCACGTTTCCTGTGAGCAGGTTCTCTTTCACCGTGTCAAGCTTGGGGACTTCCTCCTCCATCAGCTCCTGATTGTCCGCGTTGTTCTGGATGTCCTTATGGGTGGTCTCTATCAGTACATAGGTGCCCATGAAGTCATCTGTATGCTCTGTGATTTTTTTCAGGTCCTCGATTTCCGTCCGGATTCCTTCCTTTACCTCCTCCGAGCAGCTCTCCAGCTGGCCCTGCAGCTTTTCTACCTGCTCATCCAGGGTCTTCAGGGTCTTTTCCAGTTCTTTGGCATGTTTCTCCAGATTCTGGATCGTCTCCTTGGTATTGTCGAAGTGGATGGGATCTCCGGAATTGTCGCCGGCTGCGGTCTCGTAATCCTCCAGCTGCTCCTCCAGATCCTCCTTGTAGGCCTCCACGTCCACGTACTTTTCGTAGAGTTCCTGCTCCTCGGCGGTCATGGTCTCATCATCGGCGGCGTTCCCCTCGGCAATCCGGTCATATTTTTCCTTGGCCGCGTCTATGTCAGTCTTGTCTTCAAGATATTCCACATATGCGGCATATTCATCGCTTTTGGCGATATCAGTCAGTTCCTTGCTGTAGCCCTCAAAGGCTTCCTGTCTCTCTTCTATATAATCCGGGTAGGCAGCCAGCTTCTTCAGCTCCTGGTAATAGTCGTCAATCTGGCCCAGCGCTTTCGAGCAGCTGTCCGTGATTTCATTGCGGCTTTCCATGGCGTCCATGTCGCTGTCCAGGGAATCGAACTCGCCCAGGGTGTCCAATATCCCTCCGGCCTCCAGCGCCTCCTGTACCACGCGGTATTTCATGAAAGCCGCGATCTGGGTCATCAGCACATTGTTGTCCGACAGGCTGGCTCCGGGCACCTTCTCGTATGTCAGCACCACGTCCGCGTCCTGATAGGGCATGAAGCCGGATAGCCCTTTCTTGTCCCCGTTGGGATTGAAGGAATAGCCCATGTGCTTCGCCAGCGTGTCGATGGCCGCCAGCCCCTCTTTATTCTGGGTGACGGAAAAAAGTCCGTACAGCTCCTTCAACAGGTTGTCGAACTCGCTCAGGATGACTTCCCCATAGGCATCCGCCGCCATGACCGCCTGGGAGCTGTACAGCTTCAGCCGCGACACGTCCACCATGATGCCGGTGATGGCCACCACTGGGACCATGATCAGCGTGACGAACACGGTGATGATTCCCCGGGAGCCACGCCTCCTGGCGCTGATGTATTTCTTCTTTTGTCCCTTTTTCATCCGACTTCCTTTCATCCTGCCAAATTTCCTGCCCTTCGTCTCAGATATCTTAGGAAACGCTCCCTGTGCTTCAGCCGCCCAGGAACCCTTTCAGCTTCTCGTAAACCTGGCCTATCTTTGCCGCCAGGCCTTTCGCCATCTCGCCCAGCTTGGTATCTTCCAGCAAATCTATGGCATAATCCACGTTCCGGATCATGCCGTCATGATCCACAACGGCCACCTGCGCCGTCGCCGTGATCCTATAATCCTTCTCAATCCCCAGCACCGTCAGATCCAGAGGAAACGAGACTTCCTGGGCGGCGGTGACCTCAAACTGCTTCATGATTACATAGTTGCTGTAGTCAATGGTCAATGACAGATTCTCAGAAAAAAGCATCCTGTCCGCCACAGAAAGAAAATATTTCTCAAAGGCATCCTGATTGTTCAGATTGCCCCTGTCCCCGAAAGTCCCGGTATAGGGATCCAGAGGCCCGGTAGCGGAATAGGAATTCCCCTTTCCTATGTACCCGCCCTCTGCCGGTTGTCCCGGGTAGGCCACCCCGCTGTCCTTAGTGACATAGGTATCTGTGACTTCGCTCTTGTAGTATACCAGCGAAGTCTCCAGGCACGCCTGCAGGTTCGCCCTCTGATACAGGAACAGGGACAGATACAGAAGCATTGCGACGCTTAAGATCGCGATGGGCAATATGACCGTGACTTCCACTTCAACAGCTCCCCGCTCTTTGTTCTTTCCACACATCTGCATCCGTCCCCTCTTCCCTTTCCTTCATGTTTCCCTGCTTCTCAGCCTCCGCTGCCGCCCAGGCCATCGCTGTCAAACTTGGTGCGGAAAATCTGATCCATGATGTCCTGCACCCAGGTCTTCAGCTGGTTCCAGAACGCCGCAATCAACAGCACTACAATGAGCAGCACGATGATAGTTGCCACTACATTCGATACACCTCGCTGGGATGTAAAAAATTCCTTCGCTTTCTCCCCTGCCATGCGCATCCTGGACTGAACACGGATGTACAAACTGTCCAATAAATACATCGCCTTCTACTCCTCCTTCATTTATTTATCATCATCCCGTCCGCCCTGCTTTATAGGTTAAAGCCGGACATGGCGGGCACGACAATCACTACCAGTATCCCGACGAACATCAACATAGTCGGGACGAACAGCTTATTCTGGATTTTCTCTCCCATGCGGCGGGCATTGTGCTTCTTGTCCAGCCAGCACTCGTCATTGATCCCTTTCAGGTCACTGGCAAGGTTCGCGTTGCCGGATACGTAGCTCTTAGTGACGATGGTCACCATTTTATCCAGATATTTATTGTTGCAACGGCATTGCAGCCGCAGGAACGCCCCCTGTACCGTAGCGCCCTGGTTCATCTCCTTCAACGTCAGGCGCAGCTCCCGGCACATGAGGGAATCATCGCTGCGGGCCGTCTCTTCGATTGCCTTGACGATGTTCATGCCCGCGGTCACAAGGAGCGCTATCTTGGAGATGGCATTGGGGAACCCCAGGTCGATTTCCTCCTGGCGCTTCTCGGCCTTGGAGCGCAGATTGTCATAGGGGATATAGCCGTACAGGGCGCTCCCCGCGAAGCACACTGCCATTGGCAGGACGACGCCTCCCATCTCGTTTCCCGCCGCTATGGTCACCACCCCCACGAAGAAGGCCAGCAGGACGCCCACATAGGTGAACGCGATCAGAGAGGCCAGCAGATAATAGGCGTAAATCGCGGAATTCTTCTTTCCCCCGGTCTCTTGGCTGCGCTCCAGCTCCACATAGCCGGTATGCTCGCAGCTGCCCGTCAGCTTCCGCAGCAGCTCGCTGTCCCCGTCCAGCTTCATGTCCGCCAGAAGCTGATAGCCCGGCAGCGGTATCAGGTCCAGAAGGGAAAATTTCTTTCCTGACAGATACTGTTCTTCGGTTTTCTGATAAGCAGAAATCTGCTTGTCCCATTCCTTTACTTTTTTCGCCGCCTTCTTCTCCGGCACCGTATGGTACTTCGCGTTCCCTTCCAGGAATTCTTCCTTTTTCTCCTCCAGGGTCTGTCTGGCGAACCGGCTGCTCCAGGCCTTGGACATGACGATCTCCGCAGCTGCCGTCTTGCTGGCTTTGCCGGTCTCTATCAGGAAAAAGACCGCCGCCACCGTCACGAATCCCATCAATATCACACTAATCATGAACGCCCTCCTATCATACCTCAATCTCAGTGGCTCTGGTGGCAATCACATAGGACACGAAAGTACAGATCACGCCCACCGTGGCCGAAGCCCTGCCGATGGCCGTGGTGAAAAGCGCGTCCAGGAAGCCGCTGCCCATGGTGGACATGAGAATCACCAGCACCAGCGGAAGTATCAGCATCATGGTGGCCTCCGATTTCGCGGAGGTGATGCTGGTCTCTATCTCCATGGTGATTTCCACCTTATCCTTGATGATGTCCCGGGTCTGGGCGATGATGTAGCCGAAGTCGCTGGTCTTGCCCTCTATGGTCCGGTAGATGGTGGCGAAGCTCAGGATATCGTCTATCTCGCTGCGCTCCCCCAGCTCCGTGAAGCCCTCCGTCATGGGAATGCCCGCCTGCTCGTACTCTCTGACGATCAGCCCGATCTCCCTGACTATATCAGCGTCTTCATTGAAGACCATCCGCAGCTCCCGCAGGGAATCCGTCACCGCGTTCTCCATGGAGCGTCCGCTTCCTCCGCTGACGGAGATGGAGACGATCTCCAGGAATTCCTTGAACTGCAGGCGCAGCCTGTTCTGGCGCTTGCGCATGACGGATTTGGAATAGTTCTTCTCCTGGGGAATCGCGATCAGCAGCCCTCCCGCCACCGCAAGGGGCAGCAGCCGATAGTAGATGAACAGGATGACCCCGATAGCGGCAGCAAAGGCCAGGTAGGCCAGAAGATGCTGCTGCTTCGTCATGTTGCATTCATAGTATTTGATCCGGATTTTCTCTCCGGAACTTTTTTCCGCTGTCTTGCTCAAAACAACCTCCCTCACGCCGTCCCCGGCATTCTCTCCGGCAGAAAACGCCCAGTCCTCTGCCCCGCTTCACAACATACCGGCTCACGCCTTCTCCTCCATGTAATCATATATCCCGGACAGGATGAACTTGTCCATGTTCTGAATCTTGTTCTCCGTCCTGATCAGCTGTCCCGAGACCTTCTTCAGCGTCCTATGCTCGTCCTCCCGGAATTTATAGATGGGATTCAGGAGGATCCTCTTGTCCTGATACCCCACCACTTCCGTGATCTCCATGCATTTTCGGGAAAAATCCCGCAGCCTGGACAGATGGACGATATAGTCCACGGCTGACGCGATCTGCTGCCGGATGGCCTCCAGGGGGAGATCCGCGCTTCCAGTCAGCACCATGGTCTCAAGGCGGCTCAGCATGCCTTCCGCGGAGTTGGCATGGCCGGTGGACAGGCTCCCGTCATGGCCTGTATTCATGGCCTGCAGCATGTCCAGGGCCTCCTCGCCGCGCACCTCGCCCACGATATATAAGGAATACTTTTTAGTGATAAAACTCTGTTTATTCTGTACAAAATGGCTGTAAAAAGAGATATGGTAAACCCTGTGAACTCTGTATAAAGTAAGTAAATATCTAGGAATGAAGGCATTTTTTAAATAGCCAAAATACCACTCCTCCAAGCCCACTTTCTTAAATCATTCTGCCAGTCTATTTCCACCAGAATAAATTCATGCCTCATATAGACTGAAAACATCTTTCCCCAATCTAAAAATTAATGTAAAATAGACATATCAACGAACAGAGAGAGGGAACGCCCATGCCAAAAGACCACGAAAGAAATACTTCTCCTATGTTAGAAGCCAGACAGAAGATCATTCAAGAAAAATACAACACCTTAAAAACTGTCTTGGAGGATATGATACATAATGACGAACTGATCACTGCTCCCAGAGTCTGTGAACTCTCTGGACTAAGCAAAAGCTATCTCTATCATAATGAAAAAGCCAAGAAATTATTTAATGAAGCTAAAGCTCTGGCAGAAGAGAAAGCCAGTCGCATTCCTATAAGTTCTTATACGCTGGAACGTACTGATTTAGACATCAATCCTCATATGCATCACAAAGATATGCTCCTACAATACGAGGAAATAAAAAGAAAATTATACGAAACTTATATGATTTCTTTTCAACTGCTTAAAACAGAAAACAATCGTTTAAAAGGAGCAATCAGAACCAGCCGAGAGAAAATAAAATACTTAGAGAGTATTCCAAAAATCAAATTACATATTATTCCTAACTGCTTGAATAGAGGCTTCCTATCTTACTCCATAACAACATCTAAAGGCAAAAGACTTTATAATGGCATTGGAGAAGATACTATCAAAGGAATTATTTGGGGTACATATACTCTATTTGCAAGATATTTTTCTTTTGAATTGGCTGCTCCTATTGATGGCGTTACTATAGAGAAAAAAGATGATGCTTACCTGCTGACCATTACGGATAAAGTTAAAGAAGAGATTACGATAGATATTTTAATGAACGTCATAGATTAAAGGGAGGATATACATGGCAACGAACATCGTCTGTTCCGATACATATATAGACGCATTTTCAAGACTGGATAAGAAAATACAGAAAAAATCACTTGAAACTATCAGACTAATGCAAAGAAGCCTAAGAAGCGACAGCCTGAAAGTCGAAAAGCTCAATACAAAACTTGATTTTAAAAGTGCCAGAGTAACTCAGGATTTCAGGGCAATATTCACGCAATCGGGGAATACTGTGCTTTTAGTATACATAGACCACCATGACGATGCTTACCTTTGGGCAAGCAGAAGATTACAAGGATTTGATACCGCAAACGCCAAGCCTGTCTATGAATATTTTGAACAATCTAAACTGGCATTTGACCCAATAACAGGTGAAGATCTCAGGTCGCCTGATAGCAGGGAGCCTGTCAGACCACCTAAGAAAGAAAAACTCAAAAAAGGAAAAATCGATCCGTCAACAGGCTTGCCTATTGATGAAGCACAAAGAAAGATGAATAACCCTGTTCTTGGTAATATATGTGCTGATCCTGCTCCGCCTACTCCCAAGCCTTCACTATGGCAATCATTAAAAAAGTATTTGTTTCCTTTACTTTTCTTTATTCTTGGCTTCATCGCAGGTGGAATTTATACAATCATATATTTTATGTAACAAAAAAGCCATAGGATTAGCCTTTTACTGAGCAGTCCTATGGCTTTAATCATTATTTGACGTATGTAGGTTAAAAGTAAATATTACTAACTGCGCCGTTTAAGTTCATTCACCTCGTACTGCAGCCCTTGCAACTCAACACATTGTGCATACAAAAGATCCTGCATTTCTCTTTGGGCGCTTTTCATATCTTCTCTGTGCTTCTGTTCATCGTAAAGATTTAAAGCTTCTGGAAGTGTCTTTGCCCTCCCCTGCTGAATTATGGTACGGATGGAAGAAATCGTATGGTAATTCACATAATTAATTGGCAAGAAGCTAAATACTTGTGCATTATCCTGTAAAATCTTTTGACCTGCTGCGTTTTCTTGATCAATTAACTTTTGTTTCTCTTTTGCAAAAACCTTATCGTTCATTTTATTCTCCTTATCTTTCTAAAATATCAGTGCAAATATTTTAATAGACTTTAATCATCTTATGGATAATTTTATTCCATCTTGGAATTATATTCTTCGATTGTATTTTCCCAAAGTTCTGTATCATAACTGTAGTCTCCCACTGGAAATACAGGTGAACCATCAGCATTTCCAATAGATGCTCCTGATACATTTTCTAGTGTAAATTCATATGCCCAACTATAATTTGTAATAATTAGACTATTTCTATTAACAGCAAATTCAACACATTGTACTGGTTCGATTATGCCTGAAAGATTTGGCGTAAGCACTGTGCCATCAGGATAAACAAGCAATACATCGCTTACTATCTGATCGTCTGTTTCATTGTACATTAGAATACTAATGTTTTCATTATCATCATCAAAGAATTTTATCTTGTTGTAATTTTTCCCATAACAGTTATCAAGATAGTTTACTCTTGTTTGAAGCTCGGAATCCGTTACTTTTCCTGCGTAAATATCATTTCTTTTAAGCAACTCATAGGCTCCCTGCTCTGATATATATTCTCCAATTGCTGCATTTAAATATTCATCATATGCCTTGTTAAGCTCTTCTGCTGCTTTTTTTGCTGTTTCTGAATCTGTAGCATTTAAATAGATTTCATATTTTTCTTTTATTAGTGCTATTTCGTTATTCTTTAGGCTTTCTTTAAACTCATTTTCATTAGCGATTGCTTTGTTTCCTGCTTCAAGTTCTGCGTTATACTTTTCGGCTTCTTCCTCAACCATCTTGTCAATATCAACGCCATCTGCCGCCGCTTCATCTCGTAGATGATCAGCAATCTCATCCATTGCCTTTTCTTCCTCTGACTTTCCACAGCCAGTAAAAATACACATACCAATAACACCTACTAAAACCATTACTAAAATTTTTTTCATTCCTTTTGTCTCCTTATGTTTTTTATTTTTCATCATCCAGATGTGAAGTTTAAAGAATAGATTTTGGATACTATATTTTTTATTCTTCCAAAAATAACTTCTTCATTTCTTTTTCATCTTGATAGAGTGAACTAATATCAATGCTATACTCTGATAACATTCCATTACTCATTACTTCAAGACCATGTACCAAAAAGTAACCTGTTACATTCTGATAACTTTTTGTATACATTTCCTCATTGAAATCTGTATTATCCCAATAGTTTTTCCAATCATTAATGTCTACAGAAAATGGAACATACAGATCACCACTATATCTTGATACTCTTGACATATTGCTGTTAATTGTAAAATTATCAAAAGATGCATTTTCTGATGTAATCGAATACTCTATTGCTTCTTCATCTATGAAGTCAATTCGATTATTTATTGCTTCTTGAAATTTATCATTTAGCGCATCTTCTACTATCCTCCTATTCTCTACACTTAACTCAGAAAGAGATTGTATACCCTTTTCCGTTTCATTATCTGTTTCTTCTTCCAGTGCAAAAGTCTCATCAGCTATTTCTACCTGTACAAATTCTGGCACATCTTTGTATGTAAGCTCCTTAACTTCATAGGTAACATTATCGCCGTCCTTTTTAACAACAAAAAATTCTTTTGCATTTATTTTGACTGTTTCCTCTTTTCCATCTACCGTAACAGAACTCTCCACCTTTCCATCAAGCAAGCCAATATAAGAAGTATCTCCACGAGATTCTACCCATCCGCATGTGCCACGAATACCACAGATTGTTGTAGAAGTACGGATATCCATGCTTTCATCATCTTCCAGCGGCTTTGTCACATTGAAAAACAAGCCCCCAGAATTTACAACTAATTCTAGTTTTTTGCCATCCTTGATAATGTCAACATCGCTTTTTTCGTCCATTTTGGTTAGCTTTGTATCATCAAGATCAATCCACGCAAAACTTTTTGTCTGTGTGCCTATGCCATAGCCACTGTATAACCCAAGGTTATCAATCAGATCAACAGACTTTCCTTTTTCATTTTCTACACCAACTTCCCCATCTGTTTTTATCAGTTTCATTGTAGTTGCCCTGTTCTTGCCAC
>OFHB01000589.1_pt1 | contig 23388 bp, 18 predicted proteins | sample 1521881 | NCBI WGS metagenome assembly OFHB01 (sample SAMEA3504090, study PRJEB24116) | mouse gut metagenome | biome: mouse gut; feature: mouse-associated habitat; material: faeces | place: Denmark | collected 2011
GGCCGGAGAGCAGCACATATCCGCAGCGCAGCAAAACGCCTAAGAAGATCATCATATAGATTCCGGTATTTTCCGTAAGCCGTTTGGATATTTTCAGCCAGGCAAACAGCCCTGTATAAAAAAGAAACAAACATGCAAGAACCAATACTTTCGTATAGTGGGCGCTGTAAAAGAACCGGCTGCCTTGCAAAACGGCTGTTATCAGACAGGAAACGATGATGGTAAGCAGGGTGCCGAGCTCACATTTGTGATTGGTAAATAAGGTGCGGGAACCGTTGTTTTCATAGAACAGTTTCTTCATTCGTGTATTCCTTTCGAAGATGGATTATTAAATCGTGATTAAATAATAACACATACAGTTTCCGGATATTACGGCGTTTTCAGTAGATGGATGTGACGTTTGTTATTGCGTTTTCCTTAACCTGAAACTGCCAGATAGAATGCCCCGGGATGCGGTGTTCCGTTAAATACCAGAAATCATCAATCCGTGTTATGTAATAAGGGGTGCCGCCTCCGATAAAGTTGTGGTAGACATCCTCATATTTTCCTGTGGCAAGATCCGAAAGGCTCTTAGTACGGATCATGGTGGCATAATCCTGGCTGCCGGTACTCTCTGTCCCCACCGTACATCCGGCCGCCAGCATACCAAACAACGTAATAATCACCAAATAAAAACTTCTTCTTTTTTTCATCCTGTACACTTCCTTTTATCCATATACTTTGCCCTTAATTATACGTAATTCACCCATAAATAGCAAGAAAAGTAACGTGCGTATTTACAGCAAAACAAAAAGACATATTCCATTTTCATGTCAAAGAGAGTACGTTAAGATCGATTTCATAATCGCTTTTATATTTTTAACTTCATTAAATATATATCTTTTAATAGTTCTTTTAGACGATTTTATATTTTCTTTATAAATATTTCTACATTTTTCTTGAATTAATGACAAAATTGTAATATGGTATATATGATGGGTTTTATACTGTGATGTTCCTCAAAAGGAAAATGGTGGAAGGAGTTTTAAAAATGAGTAACATCATTATGTACATGGGACTAAGTGGGAGTATAGCATTAGCACTGTATTATATTTTTCTGTTTATTTGGCGAAAAAGCGCGACTGCGGTATTTCGATATCGGCTATTAAAACTGGCCATGTGTTTTTATCTGATACCGCTTCCATACTTTTCTTCCATAATCCGCGATATCATTCAGACATTTATCCCTGGTTATTCTGTAAATATTCTTCCGGAAGAAACCTGGATCCATGATATCAGTGATAAAATTTATAATACGCCGAAAGGATATGTTTTTCCAGGGCATTCTCTCTGGATTGTTATGTCATTTATATTTGGAACTGTTATAACAATAATTATCCTGTTTCAGCATTACAGAAATTATTGTAAATTACGCGAATTGGAAGGATATCTTTCAGAGGCGCCTGCTTCCCTTACAATGACAGCCAACAAACTCAAGCAAGAACTTCATATTCGCAGAAAAATTTCCTTACTTTATTTAAAACAGCCATATTCTCCATTTTGCTATGGCTTCATAAAACCTAAAATTGTAATATCAGAGGGTCACGCTTCACAAGAGTATGAAATGCTCTTACTCCATGAATTTTGGCATATCAAATCCGGTGATTACATCATCCGTCTTTTAGCATTTTTCATCATAGCGCTACATTTTCTAAACCCAATGGTGTATTTGTTGTTTTATGAAATAAACAAAGTAAGCGAACTGGCCTGTGACGAACATGTCTTGCATGGCTACTCAAAAGAACAAAGAACATTATACGGAAATTTACTGTTAAACATTACTCCCACTCCCATTACAAAATGCAGCAATTCCTTTGGAAGCAATAGTAATAAAATAATGAAAGAGAGGATTACCATGATTAAATATCCAAGAAAAATGAAACGTTTTATTTCCACATTCTGTGCCGCAATAATTGTATGTTGCAGTACTTTACCTGTAGCGGCGTATGAGCCACTTCAGGTAGAACAATATGATTCTGATTTGGCAAACAGCACAGATATGTATATGTTTGCCCTTGAAACCGAAACTGATGCCTTTACCGATTTCAATGAAAATTATTTTGCAGACTGCGATTGTTTCTTTGTTACAGAAGACGGCGCAACTTTTCAAAATCCTGATACTTCAAAAATAGAAACAAAAGGTCTCTGTTTTCATACATATAAACATGGAAATCTTTACAGGCACTCTACCCACAGTGACGGCGGATGCACATATACGGTTTATTCAGCAGACGTATGTACTAAATGTAAAAAAGTAATTAATCAAGAATATGTTGCTACTGTTACATACGCAAAATGTCCACATAAATAACATACGTTTCCATCCATTTTTCCAGTTACATAAATAAAATCCCTACCATCATTTATAACTAAAACAAATACATCTATTACCCAACAAACCGCAGCAGCACAGAAAATTATGTGCTGCTACGGTTTATTTCTATCACAAAATCACCTATTTCATAAACCACAACTATACATTTAAACCATTCTTTTTTGCGTTCTCTCAAATTTCCCAGATAGTACGCTTAAAAAATATGGAAATACCTCCCTAAAAATCCCAGATTTCCCGATACAGCAAACCAATGAACCACAAGCTTACAAACCATCTTATCTGACAAAATTTGAAGAACGCAGCCAGTGGAAGGCTGTAGCAACGGGAGCTGGATTTCCGGGCATTGGATATCTACGATTCTTTGTGGCGTTAATTATGTGTGTCAACTTGTCATTGTTCCAATGCCAGCCCAATCAGCCGATCCGTCTGGTCAGCCATAAACAGCGGAATGTTCAGCACATCATCGTCCAACTTCAAATTGTCTAGGGAGAACCGTACACGGAGCTTGACTTGATTCGAGAACAGCTCCTTGAATTTCTTTAAACTCTTGCTGGTGACGTTGGTCTCGGACTTGACCTCTATAGGGAAAATATCATTCTCCCGCTGGATAAGGAAATCCACCTCATAGGGCGGATTATTCCGGCTCCAGTACCGGGGAACCACTTCAAACTGCGTGATTAAGGTCTGCAGCACAAAATTCTCAGTCAGTGCGCCTTTGAACTCGGTGAACAAACGATTGCCTTCTCCGAAGGTCGTAGGAGCCAGCTGAGCCAGGCGGCGGAGCAGTCTCACAGAAATACTTCATGGAGTTGATAACCTTGGGGCAGTCTTGTACCTCGTCAAAAATAATGAGCGTCTTTTCCGGCACAATCGAAAAATAAGAACTCCATCATTCAAAGCCTCCAAATCGTCTCCCATAGCACCGGAGACCGCCGCCACCTGGCTCATGGCGGAATCAAAATCCGCAGCCGTCTTCACTGCCACCGTCCCAAGCCCCGTAACCGGCAGGAACTTCTTTCCCACAGAAGAAATATTGTCCCCCAGCGCCTGCAGCTTCTCCCCCGAAACCGCTATTTTTTGCACCGCCGTAGCCGACTGGTTCGCCTGCTGCTCCAAGTTCCGCAGGGCATTCTCCGTCTCAATGATCTCCCGCTGCAGCGCATCGTACTGCTCCTGCGAAATCTCCCCATTGGCAAGGGCAGTATTCGCCTGCTCCGCCGCCGTTTTCAGGGTTTCCAGCTTCTCCCTGGTCTCCGAAACCGCCTGCCCCAGAAGCCGGTGCCGCTGAGCCAGCAGCTCTGTATTGCCGGGGTCAAGTTTCAGCAGCTTCTCCACATCCCGCAGCTGGGACTGGGTATTCCGTATCTCCGTATTGACCCCTTTCAAGGCGGTCTGCAGCTTGGTAGTATCGCCGCCAATCTCCACCGTAATGCCCTTGATCCGGTTCGCCACCAAGACCACCTCCCCTCAAAAACGGCATGAAAAAAGCCCGGACGAATCCGAGCCGCAGGCATAAAGAAAGCACCGATTATTTCTAACCGATGCCTCACATATATTTCATCTATAATTTTCTACCAAATACAAGTTCTGTTACATAAACCTACTTATCTTCATCTTCCTCATCTCCTTTATCCTCTAATGGCAATCCTGAAAATTGATCTAATGCCACCTTTCCCCCAATAAAAACTAAAGCAGATAATAATGCCGCTACTGTTGCTTTAACATACTTGCTATTAAGGTTCTCATAAAATTTCTTGTTTTCTTTGTCCATAATAGGAACCATTTTTGTCACTTCCATAAGGTTCTGCCAAATAAGAACCCTTTCCTCTGGTGTAATATCTTCTCTAATCACCAACCCCCACTTCAAGTGGGGGTTTGAAAAACGCCCCCAAGGGCTCTGTTACTGCTCGCCTCAAAGGCGGGTGTCGCAAGCATATATTACTTGCTACCGCTAAAAAGCGGCTCCTTTACTTTCTTCTTTTCGGGACTCTTCTGACTGTTCCCGGATGTATTTCTTTATGGCATCCTCTGTTACATTTCCTACTGTTGCCACGTAATACCCTCTTGCCCAAAATGCTTTATTCCACTTACTTTGTTGTTCCGGATGCCTGTCATATATCATGAGCGTACTCTTCCCTTTCAAGTATCCCATAAAACTTGATACGCTTATCTTGGGCGGTATGCTCACGCACATATGTACATGATCGGCACACACAGCTCCTTCTATAATTTCTACTCCTTTGTATTTACATAAGGTGCTTAATATCTCCCGTACATCGCATTTCAACTGACCGAATAATTTCTTTTTTCGATATTTTGGTATAAATACGATATGGTACTGGCATTTCCATTTCGTGTGTGATAAACTTTTACTGTCCATTTGGACCGCCTCCTATTCTTGAGATTGGCTTGCGACACCTTTCTCATTTTAACATAGGAGGCTTTTTTATAATATCCTCTTCGTCACAACTTACTCTATTCTCCCCAGCATAGCTGGGGGATTAGCGATTTCATTTAATTGCTCTTTACAAATAGATTGTGTCTCCTTTATTATTTCGAGACTCATACGATAGTCTTCGCTATTTTTATCAATCGTTTTCAGAATTGTTTCCCGCAATGATTCTAACAGTTCATTTCCATACTTCGTAAATTCCGGGAATGTTCGAATAATTTCTAACATAACCTCTTTATCCATATCAGGCATCATAGCTGCAAATCGAATCACCTTATCCCTACTGATATTTCTCCAACTTTCTATTCCCATTGCCTTTTTAATTTGCATCTCATTTTTATATTTCATCTGATCATCCTTTTCTCAACCTATTTTTTACATAGAATCTAATAAACAATTTCCCTAATGGTACTTGCCATAGGTGCTGCATCATGTATATTAAATAACACGACATTTTTACCAGCGATTTTATTTGTCCTCGTGCAAGGATAAATGATACCTGTAACCCCTTTTTTCTCTAAATAATCTGATAATATGTGAAATGATTTATATGCTATCTCCCTTTTATCATCATCTTTCTCATCCACTTTTTTATATATACAGCTACAAACCATTTTTAAATACTGCTTTGCCACAGCATCTTCAATAACACTCTTATCCATCATGCTCTCTGATTTTTGCTTTATGGCTTTTCTTAATTTCTTATCATTTCTTTTATACTGCTCAACTTTTATTGGATCAGATATAATATCGGTAAATATCTGAACTTCTAACATTTTCTGATAATCATCGAGCATTCTCCGCAATGCTCCTAAATTGATATCATTATATGATAAGTCCAATATATTCCCTTCATTCAAAGCCTCAAAAAAGCAAAACGAATATTTCTCTCCTTTGACAGCGCGATATTCCTCCAAACACACATATTCACTAATAGAAAGTTCTGAATTATAATTTTGTTTCTTTTCTGCAAAAGACAAATATAAATATGTCCTTCCAGGCGGATTCCAACGGTTCTGCACTTTATTAGGCCATGGTATAAATCGGTCTGTATCATGCCCCCAATCAGATACAACACGGCACAAAACATCTGTTTTTTTCAAGGGATGAAAAAATTCCTCTTTTCTTTTTTCAATACATTGCGTAAACATTTCACCAAAAATTTCCATGAAGGTTTTGGAACCATCATCAGAAGAATTTATATTCTCCCATTTTTTGTCAATAATTGCCTTTGCATTTTCAAGATAAATGCCATCTATCAAATTCTCATAATAATTTGCATCCAGTTTAGGATTAATAAATATTCCATATTTTCCCAAAGTATTTGCATAACTTAATACGGCTCCAATACCACATACATCTCTATCTGGAAATTCAGTTTCAAGAGAATTATTTAATGCCTTTAGCACACTTGCCAGCATCAAATCATTCCCATCTTTCCATATATCATTTCTGATTTTTTTACTTAAAAATCTAAGTTCAGATTGATATACATTGCTAAATTGCTCTAATCGCTCCAATTCGATTAGGATTTTGTATGAATAATCCATATGTATCTAAACCTTCTCTTAATTTATTACTGAATATATCAGCCGCTTTCAAGTATACAATAAAACGGCTGAATATTCAATAATCGAACCACTTTCATCTTTCAGAACCGTTATAGCCTTATACCCTACCATCAGAAGTTATCCATATCCGCCTGCGTAGCCAATTCCACATACGCCTCCGGACACCCATCATTCCGGCTCTCCACATACATATCATTCACCATCCCGATAGTAAGCAGATCCAGATCCCGGATAGAAAGCCCCAGCTGCACGCACCTAAGCAGGAACAGCGGCGTTGTCATTGGACGGTCTGTTGGGCGAAGTTTTTTTTAGCCTCCGCATCCGTCCTCACATTCAGCCCCCACAGCTCGATCAGCTTCGGCAGCACCTGGTAAATGGAGAACGTCCCGAACCCGTCCAGCCATTCCTCCGGCGTGTCCGGGATAGACCCGTCCGCGTGCTTCGCCCTCACATAAGCGATATTCTCAAACATTTCCAGCGAGAACAAATCCAGGTTCGAGTTTCCCTCGTCCTCCTTCCCCACCGCCTTCTCCAACGCGCTCAGATCCTTATAGATATCCCTCTGGAACTTCTGCCGGTAAATCCGGGGGATGGCGGCAGAGGCGCGGAACGCCACCTCCCGCCCGTCAATCTCAATCATCTTCGTCATGCTCATACCGTTTCCTCCCCGCTTTCATTCCCACTTTCCGGCGCAGCCGCAGGCATATACACTGCCGAATACCAGCCCCGCTCCGGCGAGGTTTTTGATGCACAAAAATTTTCCAAGGCAATTCCGCATATAAAATTATCCGCTAAAATGTTCTCCTGGCTTAATGCCGGAATTATACTTTTTAGCGGATATTGATTTTTGCCCTTGCCGCTCTCCGAGAGGTGTGCATCTCCCAGTACAATGCGATTCTCATTGTGTAAAGATTCCTTTTTCTATGGAAATTAAAGAATTTGATAAAATAAATGCGGAGCCTGTCGTATAGCGTTAGAAACATAAAATGGATGAAATGTCACAGGATGATGTTGTTGGGCTTAAACTATAGTTATTTGCTTTACGTTCTACCAGTGTGCTGACCGTTTGTAATTAACGATAATTTATTCAGGAATTTTACTTCCCAGATTCTCCAAATTTTGGATAAATAGAAATGAGTTTTGTACAAGCCTGTGGTGTTGATATAACGCCGACACAAAAATATGTTGCAAAGGACCGCGCCCATCCAGAAGATTTCAGAAGAGCAAGCCACCTAACGTGCAAGCCTACCAAAACCGCAGTCAGCCGGAGGACAGGGAATGCGGCATTCGCATTGTAACAGGATTTAGCGGCTCTTAAGTATCCCCTGCGATTCCCAGCAATTCCCTGTCCTCTGGCTGACGGAACTTTGCCAACATTGTTCGCTGTAGTACCAGTACTCCATCTGCATCCCCCTAACTTCTCCAATATCTCCATAACATCCGGCTGCGTTGGCGTGAATTTAAAAACCACTAATATATACTTATCCGCCAGCAAAGCGATTACCGTCTTTTATTACTTGCTGTATTCATACCTTGAGAAATTTGTTTTTTTACCTCCGGCATCTTCATTGCCTCAGAGATAAGCGTATTCATCCTATCACCACCTAATTGATTTTCAAATTGTTTTTGTTGCAGCTCTAATTGATGTTTATGTTCTAACTGCAATTTATCAATTTCCAATTTATGCTTCTCTTTCCTTTTCTGCTGTTTCAGTTCAAACTGTTTCTCTGCTTCTCGCTGTTTCCGGCTCACAATCTTACGTTCCGTTTCCAACTGCTCCTGCAGTAATTTCAATTCTATTTCACTTCTCCATCCGCACCACGCAGTCCTTCCCGAAAAACGCCATCCCATACCGCACTACAGATGCATACCCATCATCGTTTAACTCCCGCACATACTTCCTCTCTTCAATCTGGCGCAGCGCCTCTTCCGCCCTCTTCTCCAGTTCGTCAAAACGCTTTGCCACCTTAAATTCCATTACATACGCCGTCTTCCTCCGGGTCACCGGCTTAATAAACAAATCGCTCCTCCCCGTTCCGCCTTCCCGGTTGGATTTTACAATATAACCCTTCATACCGGAAAGAATCCCGGTTAAAAATCCATGGTAAAAACTCTCATACGCGTCGTTAAAGCTGATTGTATCCAGCAGCAGTTCCGCGATTTCCTCTTCTAACGCTACGGGTTCCTGGTTTACCAACGAAGCAAAAAGAGCCGTGCGGTCTGTTTGTTTTACCTGCTCCTCAAACCACGACAGAATCTTCGTGCGGAATATATATTTCACTTCCTCATTTGGGATGGAGAGCGTCACAAACAGCTGCTTCGTCCGGTTGTCCATCCGCTCCCCTTCTTTCCGGAAATATCCCGTAAAGAACATGAAATTCCACAGGTTATCCATGCTTTTATAGATCTCATCATAAGTAATATCCTCATGCACCGGCTTTTCCACGGTCTTCCCTTCTATCAGGCTTTCAACTTCCTTCTTCGTCTCCTCGTCCGCCGTTTCGATTAAGCTGCGCACAATGCTGTTCGAACTCGTATTCGCCCAGTATGCGGACGGAAAGCAGTTTTCATTTTCTGTCATGTCGTCTATAAAACGGATAACGCTCCAGGGGTTGTATACATTGGCGTTCCCAAACACATAACCGTTATACCATTCCTTAAGCAAACTATATTTCTGATTCAGACTGTAATCCCTACAGATCTGCCTTACTTCTTCCTCCGTAAAGCCAAAATACTCGTCAAACTGTTCGTTTAAGATAGAAATAATTTTTAAATTATTCATTCCAGTAAAGATAGATTCCTTGGAAATCCGCAAGCAACCCGTCAGCACCGCAAACTCCAGGCTCCCGTTTGTTTTGAGCGACGATTCAAACAGGGAACGCAAAAAATCTACCATTTCCTTATAAAAGCCTTCAAAAAAAGCGTTTTCCAGCGGCACGTCGTATTCGTCGATTAAGATAATGGCTTTCTTTCCGTAATACCGTTCCAGGCATTCGGACAAATATTTCAGGGAAGTGCTGTAACTCTCCCGGTCAGCCCTTCTCCACATAATATCCTCATACTTTTTTTGATCCTCTTTTGGCATATCTCCACGCAGGATAAAAGAATGGCGTTTGTACTCGTCTGCAATCTCCTGGAGCAGAAGACCATACGCCAATTCAAAATCCGGCTGCTTCGCCGATTTTAAAGACAAACTGATTACCGGGTACTGCCCCATCCGGCTTACATAAGCTTCCCCTGCATCTAAGATCCGAAGACCCTCAAACAGATATCTATTGTCCTTCTTTGTCCCGTCCGCCTCCCTTGCGTCCTCAAAAAAGTACTGCAGCATGCTCATATTTAAGGTTTTCCCAAACCGTCGGGGGCGGGTAAACAGGTTCACCGCTCCTTTTTTATCCAACAATTCTTTAATCAGCATCGTCTTATCCACAAAATAATAGCCCCTGGTCACTAATATCTCAAAAATATCAACGCCGATTGGCAACGGTTTATATTCCATATCTCATCCTCCCTCCTCCATCCGCACCACGCAGTCCTTCCCAAAAAACGCCATCCCATACCGCACCACGGATGCATACCCGTCGTCGTTTAACTCCCGCACATACTGCCGCTCTTCGATCTGGCGCAGCGCCTCTTCCGCCCTCTTCTCCAGTTCGTCAAAACGCTTTGCCACCTTAAATTCCATTACATACGCCGTCTTCCTCCGGGTCACCGGCTTAATAAACAAATCGCTCCTCCCCGTTCCGCCTTCCCGGTTGGATTTTACAATATAGCCTTTCATACCGGAGAGGATCCCGGTTAAAAACCCATGATAAAAGCTTTCATACGCGTCGTTAAAGCTGATTGTTTCCAACAGCAGTTCCGCGATTTCCTCTTCTAACGCTGCGGGTTCCTGGTTCACCAACGACGCAAAAAGGGCCGTGCGGTCTGTTTGCTTTACCTGCTCTCCAAACCATGACAGGATCTTCGTGCGAAATATATATTTCACTTCCTCATTTGGGATGGAAAATGTCACAAACAGCTGCTTCGTCCGTTCGTCCATCCGCTCCCCTTCTTTCCGGAAATACCCCGTAAAGAACATAAAGTTCCACAGGTTATCCATGCTTTGATATATTTCGTCGTAAGTAATATCCTCATGCACCGGCTTTTCCACGGCCTTCCCTTCTATCAGGCTTTCAATCTCCTTCTTTGTCTCCTCGTCCGCCATCTCAATTAAACTGCGCACGATGCTGTTGGAACTTGTATTTGCCCAGTATGCGGACGGGAACTCGTCCTCATACGCTTTCAGATCCTTGATAAACCGGACCAGGCTCCAGGGATTGTATACATTTGTATCTCCAAATACATACCCGTTATACCACTCCCGGATCAGTTCGTACTTGTGTTCCAGCTTATAATCCCTGCAGATCTGCCTTACTTCCTCTTCCGTAAAACCAAAATATTCCGCATAGTTTTTTGTTAAGATTGAAATCATTTCCAGGTTATTCATCCCTGTAAAGATAGATTCCTTGGAAATCCGCAGGCAGCCCGTCAGCACCGCAAACTCTAAGCTCCCGTTTGTCTTGAGCGACGACTCAAACAGGGAACGCAAAAAATCTACCATTTCCTTATAAAATCCTTCAAAAAAAGCGTTTTCCAGCGGCACGTCGTATTCGTCGATTAAGATAATGGCTTTCTTTCCGTAATACCGTTCCAGGCATTCGGACAAATATTTCAGGGAAGTGCTGTAACTCTCCCGGTCAGCCCTTCTCCACATAATATCCTCATACTTTTTTTGATCCTCTTTTGGCATATCTCCACGCAGGATAAAAGAATGGCGTTTGTACTCGTCTGCAATCTCCTGGAGCAGAAGACCATACGCCAATTCAAAATCCGGCTGCTTCGCCGATTTTAAAGACAGGCTGATCACCGGGTACTGCCCCATCCGGCTTACATAGGCTTCCCCCGCATCTAAGATCCGAAGCCCCTCAAACAGATATCTATTGTCCTTCTTTGTCCCGTCTTCCTCCCTCGCATCCTCAAAAAAGTACTGCAGCATGCTCATATTTAAGGTTTTCCCAAACCGACGGGGACGGGTAAACAGGTTTACATCCCCCTTTTTATCCAACAGTTCTTTGATCAGCATCGTCTTATCCACAAAGTAATAGCCCCTAGTCACTAATTTTTCGAAAATATCAACGCCGATTGGCAATGGTTTATATTCCATATTTTATCCTCACACCTTCATCTGCGCTGCACAATCCTTCCCGAACAACGCCATCCCATACCGCACCATGGACGCATACCCGCCGTCATTTAGCTCTCTCACATACCGCCGCTCTTCGATTTGGCGCAATGGCGCCCTTCTTTGCCCGCCTGCATCCTTATCTCTGAGCATACCAAAACCGCAGCCAGCCACGTCCGCCAATCTCAACGCCGGCTGGCAGCGGTTCATAGCCTGCTATTGCCGCTCTGCCAATTCTGCCAGTGTTTTTACACAAAGATCAATCCCCAGCTTTCCGCTGTCTAAACAAATCTCAAAAAATGCCGGGTGTCCCCATTCCCATTTGGTCACGGAATTATAAAATCCGCTCCGGCGCTTGTCATTTTTCTTCAACGCATCTTCTGCTCCGGAAGCTTTAATTCCCTCCCGTTGTATCGCACGTTCTATTCTCTTTTCCTTGCTGCAGTGGATAAAAACATTCAGACAGTTTTCCCTGTCCTTTAAAATATACCCGGCCGCGCGCCCGACTATAACGCATCCTCCTTTATCCGCAGCTTCTTCAATAATACGTTTTTCTGCCTGGAACAGTTTTTCGGACATGGACTGTTCCCCGCCCGTACTTCCCCCCAACGGCGTTTTGGAAAGATTAAATAAAAAACCGCCGGCATGTGTTTCTTCCAATCCCTCAATGTACATAGACGGGATCTGAAGTTCCTTTGCCGCCATAGATAACAGGTTCCTGTCGTACAGTTCATACCCCAGCTTATCAGCAAGTTTTCTCCCGATTTCATTGCCTCCGCTGGCATACTGGCGTTCAATTGTAATGATTTGATACATAAATACCCGCTCCTTTCAAACTTTAATATTTCATATCTTTATTATAGCATTTCGGCGCATATAATTGGAAGGCTTATTTTCAAACGTATCCAAAAACAAACGGGAAAATGAAAAGATGGCTGTCGCACTAAGAAAAGCATATACAAGATTTCGTAGAATTTAATCCCAAAATAATACTATATCCCGTATACTCAATCCTTATTGCGACAGCCCCTTCTTCACCTGAATCAGGCTTCTGTGTCCAATAAACGACTTACTTCTTTACTATTTTTACGCTTTTTGCCACCTTCGCATTATTCAGCAATTTCTGATAATTTTTAAATTTCTTCTTCGGCACCGAAATCTTTGCATTTTTCTTGATTCCCTTAAACGCATTTTTTCCGATATCCTTAAGCGCCTTGGATTTCACGGTCACCTGTTTTAAATTCTTACATCCGGCAAACGCTTCTTTCCCAATCTTTTGTATATTTTTCCCAATCACAACCGTTGTCAGTTTCTTATCGTTCCGAAATGCTTTTGCGGCAATCTCCGTTACCTGATACGTATATCCGTCCACTTTTACGGTTTCCGGGACAGTAAGCTTACTGCCTTTCTTTGCTGCCTTCGTAATGGCTACGGTCTTTTTGGAAGCCGAAGATGAGGTAACGCGCATCCCAAATGATTTCGTATTAACAACCGTCCCTTTCTTTGGCAAAGCCGCAGGCTTCTCAGGTTCCGGTTTCGGCTGCGGCTGCGGAGTCGGATCGACCGGAGTTGGCGGAACCGGATCCGGATTTGGTATATCCTGCGCCTGTTCCACTGTAATGACCAGGCTGGCAGAAACGCCGCTTCCGTCTTTCGCCTCCGCCGTAATGACCGCCGTGCCGGCAGCTTTGGCTGTTACAAGGCCTTTGCCGGATACGGACGCCACGCCTGAATTGCTTGATTGAAAGCCAATTTCTTTATTCTCTGCATATTCAGGCCGCACAACTGCATGAATCTGCACGTTCTCGCCCGTTTTAAGCGTTGTTTTTTCTGCCGTAAGTTCAATCGCTTTTACCTTCGCGCCCAAAACCGTAAGCGTTATCGAATCCGAAACGCCGTTTCCGTTTTTTGCTTCTGCCGTAATCGTAACGGTTCCTTTTGCGTTTGCAGTCACAACCCCGTCTTCATCCACGGATGCAATCCCGGGATTGCTGCTGCTCCAAGTAAGCAGGCGGCCGTCCGCTGTTTCCGGAAGCACATCCGCAGAAAGCCACAAGTTTTCACCGACAGAAACTTCCGTGATATCCGTATGGATACGAACGCTTTCCACATCATCCTGGGGTTTGTCAGCAGAACTATAATTGCTCAAAATTCCCTTTCCGATTAAGTTCAAATCCGCACCGGATGCTTCCGTAGTATATTCGGTATTTGCCCTGGCCCATGCCCATTCCATTTCAAACCAGTTGATAGACGCAGGATTCTTTCCGGAAAGCTTTTCTTTTTGCCAGGAAATCCACTTGCCCCAGCGTTCTTTGTATAAATCCTTCGTCAGCCCTGCCCACTGGCGGTTGGAATAGTCCTTAAGGCCGCCTGACTCTGCCTGCGGATAAGCGCCCCATGTGCTTACCAGCGACTTCGCGTTAAATTCATACAAATCCTTTGAAAAATCATCCGCACCGTCCGCTAACGCTTTTGCCTGTTCCACCCATGTGCCAAGCAAAAACTCTTTCCTCGTGCCAAGAACCTGATCGATTCTGTCTATCAGGCGGAGGAACTCGTCCGAAGTTTCCGTAAATTCCTGCAGATCCCGTGCGTTTAATGCGTCTACCATCCGTTTATGGTAACTCTGGGAGGAATTGGAAAGCACCTGTTTTAAAATATCCGCCAAATCATAGAGATAGCCGTCGCTTTCTTTTAAAATGTCGTAATCATCCAAAAGAAGCTTCGCCGCCCTTTCCAGTTCTTTCATGTCGTATCCGATTACCGCATTTCCCCAGGTAGACGCCGCATTTATGGCGGTACTCGGGCGTGCATTGACAAAGGATTCCGGCGCGCCCTGTCCCCGCATATTTAAAGACGCCTTATAAACTGTATTTTCCAGAATCCGCATTGCCTGGTATGCATTTTCGCTCTCTGCGCCGTAACGCCTGGTTACATAATCCCTGAGCCATTCTTCCGTATTGATTTCTTCAAGAGGCTCGTTTGCATCGTCACACCATACCGTTTCAAATAACAGATCATATAACACCGGGTTATTCTGGGAACCCTCCGGCGTAATGCCAATCCCTGTCATTTTCTCCGCCGTATTGGCCGCGTCCACAACGCCGCTGACCAGATTGTCCATATGTCCGTGCAGGCCCATACGTCCGCCGAAGTTATTTAACATACAATATACCCACGGCGTTGACTGGAACTCTCTTCCTCCGGAATAACCTGAATCGTTCCAGTGCGTATCCTTCTCCGCATATAAATCCAAAACCAGAGCGTGTTCTTTCCTGCCGGCAAGCCCGTTTACAAGCGCGGCGGATGGATTGCCCTGCCATGCCTGGATTACCCATACGGCGTCCGCGTCAAAGCCAATCATAGAATCAAGTACCCTGGAACTGATTTCCGCCGGATTCATGCCGCCCGTATTCCCGCCTTCGTGGAACGGATCCGTCGCATAATAATCGGTTACGTCCCCAAACACGTTTTTCTGGCACTGATAAAACAGTTCTGCATATTTTTCATATGCGGCGGCAGTCGTTTTCAGCATATAAGGACGCTGGAAAGAACACCAGGTAGGCTGTGATATTACGTCCGCGCCGTCCAGCGCATATTCCCCCTTGGCTTTCTGCGCAATATCTACCGGTACCATGCCGCTGTAGCCCTGCAAAATCGGCTGCATGCCAAGCTTTCTCATAACAAGCTGGTTTTTGCGCGCAAGTTCGGTCCGCTTTGCAAACCACGAATCATGCACCGGGCCGCCGTAACCGGATAAGTTTGCCATATATGCCCATGCATAATACGCGGGGCCTGCAATATAATCTTTCGCATCCTGGTGGCTGTAGCCAAGCGCGTTTAAAAACTGTCTCCAGACCTCTTCCTGCGCCGTTACGTCCAAAACAACATTGACCCCGTTTAAAGCCAGCCAGTCCAACTCCCTGCGCCATTCCTGCTCGCCCCAAAACGGCATGGAATACGACATGGTACAGTAGTTATACGCATAACGCACCGGAACCTTACATTCCTTATGTACAGCCGTATCCACCGAAACCGCCTTGTCCGGCATCCTGACCTGGTTTCCTACCTGCGTAATGGATACGTTGCAGAAATATTTCAGATAATGGTTTAAGCCGCTGGCCAGGGATATCCCGTCGTTTCCGGTAATCTTTATCCTGCCTCCCCTGCCATTTTCTATGTCATAATAATCATATTCGCCTTTCGGCCCGATTTCAAAGGTAAACCAGTCTACATATTCCTCGCCCAAATTACGCCTAACAATGCCTTTTACCTCGTCTATCGTATCCTGGACCGTTACGGGCACATTGTACTTGGAATCCTTATACGAAACCGGAGGTACAAACGCCGCTTTTTTCGAATCGCCCGTCCGTGTTCCCTTGATACGCACTTCATTTAAGACAGCCTTTTCATTTTCGGAGTGATACTCCATTAAAATCCTGACGCTGCTTGCTTTTACTCCGTCCGCCGGAAACAATTCCCCGCCGCCGGGACAAGACTCGGTCCAGTCTTTTTCACCTAACTTCGTATAATTTACGCCGTCATTGCTGTAGTACAGCGAATACTGTGAATATCCGTTTTCCGGCGTATACACCTCAATTTCGGAAAGGCTGTACTCGCCGCCCAGGCCGATGTCCACATACGCCGGATACTGCGTGGCCGTCCAGGTGTTTTTTGTATTCCCGTCCACGATCCGGCTGACCGTACTCTGGTTGGTATTGGTATGCAGATCCTTGCTGCCCCATGCGATATTGCCTTCGTCCGGATTTACGATGGAAGCTTTGTTTGCCAGCGCCTGAAATTCCGCAAGCTTTGGCGCCGTTGTCCTGGCCGCTTCGTTCTTTGCGGTAAAAACAGCCTTTATAAACTGATATTCCCGCTCTTCTATCGGAATTTCCACTTTGCTGCTGCCGGGCGCCGTCCCAATGCTGCCGGACACGGCCTCTTCATAGCTTTCACTCCATCTCGAACGGCCGTAAACCGTATATCCGTACTGCGCGCCTTTTGTATCTTCCTGCATGGCAAGTACAAACTGGCGTATTTTCTGATCCGCGTTCAGTTCTGCTTCCACAAACGGAAGTTCGCCGCCTTCCGCTTCGATCTCATTGAAATTCTTTGTATGCAGCGGAGCAGATGTTGTAAAATCGTCATCCGCCGCAAGCCTTTTGTCCTCGGACGCATCCACGCTTCCGTCCATTGTCAGCCGCACTGCTTTGCTGACCAGGTTTTCTAACTCAATTACCTCTCCCGCGCCCTCGTCCACAAAAATCTGTATTTCCGCAATCGCAGGCCAGAACTGCCCCGCAGCCCCGTCGGTCAGCGGATTGTCAAGCGTTACATACAAATGCGACATAGACTTCGCTTCATCAAACACATATTCGTAGCCTTCGCTGAGTACCGCCGTTTTTTCGGATCCCTCTACGGAAATCAAATCGGTTGTCACATTATTCAGCGCATACTGCAGCTTGACGTCCATACTGCGGTTACTGTGCTTTTCAAACTGCATTGAAACTTTTTTGACCCGCTTCGTATTATCCGCCGGAAGCACAAATTCTACCATACAAGGCCAGTCGCCTCCATTATTTACCCACATGGTAGAAGGATTGCCGTCCGTCATCTGATCCGGCCCTTTTCCGCTTTCCGACGAAGGCGGATTGATTTCGCAGTCGCCCGCGATATCCCGAAGATTTTCGCCTGCGTCCCCTTCGGCATACGCCGTTACCGGAACGGCCCCGAGCGCCAGCAGGACAGCCATAAAAAAGCTGGCCAGACGCTTCGTTACATTTGTTTTCATGAAAAAACCTCCCATCTTTTTTTGCTGCTTTCATTATATCAAACCGGTATGTATAATTCAATCTCGGAAATCTTTTAAAAGAGATATTCAAAAGGGGCTTATGAAAAGCCCCTTTTATTTATCCCTGTATCCCGGCCACCGCAACGGCCCCGTCGCTGACTGCCGTTACAATCTGCCGCACTTTTTTTGTCCTGACGTCTCCGGCTGCAAACACGCCGTCTACGCTTGTTTTACAGTCTTCCCCCGCGGCCACATACCCGTTTTCATCCAGCTTGACCTGTCCGTCTATCAGCCTGGTATAAGGCGCCATCCCTACCGCAATAAACACCCCGTCCACCGCAAGGTTTTTTTTCTCTCCTGTTTTTTTATGGACGCAGAGAAGCTTTTGTACGCGATCTTCCCCTGCGATTTCCTCCGGAGCCGTATCCAGCGTAAGTTCAATGTTTTCTGTTGCTTTTACCCGTTCCACAAGCGTCCTTGCCCCCCGGAACGTATCCCTTCTGTGCACTAAATATACCTTTTCGCACACATTTGCCAGAAACAGCGCGTCTTCTAAGGCCACGTCCCCGCCGCCGATTACCGCCGTTGTTTTGCCGCGGAAGAATGCGCCGTCACAAGTTGCGCAGTAAGATACGCCTTTTCCCGCGAACGCTTCTTCTCCTGGTATCCCTAACTTTTTATGCCCGGCTCCCGCAGCATAAATAATCGCTTTTGCCTCGTATTCCTGTTTTGCGGTTATGACTTTTTTGACTGCGCCCCCGCACGAAATACGGATTACTTCCTCCGCAACCGGCTTTATGCCAAGCTTTGCCGCATGCTCCGTAAACCGCTGACCCAATTCGAACCCGTCCGCGCCCGGCAACCCCAGATAATTATCTACTTCCGCCGTATTTAAAATCTGCCCTCCGCCCATCGGATGTTTTTCAAGCAGCAGCGCATTCAGGCACGCCCTCGCCGCATATACCGCCGCCGAAAGGCCGGCCGGCCCGCCGCCGATAATAATGACATCATACATATTTTTTCTCCTTTTTATAACCTGCGGATACAATTTTCCTTAATTTCAATCTTCCGTTCCTTATAAAGCCGCCCCACTGCGCGCTTAAACGCATTTTTGCTCATCTTAAGTTCGCGCATAATCACTTCCGGCGAAGCCTTGTCGTTAAACGGCAGCACGCCCGCATACGCTTCGAGCGCTTTTAAAACCTGCTTTGCGTCCTCGTCCATCTGCGCATACGCTTCTTTGCGGATTGTCAGATCCAGCTTGCCGTCCGGCTTTACTTTGGTCACTTTTGCCTCAATCACATCCCCGATGTTTAAATGGCTGCAGTCTTCAAATGCCGGGATCATGGCCGAATACTTATCGTCCACAGCTACAAAGGTTCCGAAATTGCCGCTAAATTCATATACCCTTGCCGATACCGTCTCCCCCTTCTGATGCGGGGAATCCTTTGCCAAAAGGTCGTAGAGGTTTCTCATGCTTGCGCACAGCCTGCTGCTTTTGTCAATATACAGACGCACCAGGATTTTATCCCCTGCCTGCAGCTTTTTTGTCATTTCCTTATAAGGAAGCAGCAGATCTTTTTCCAAACCCCAGTCTAAAAACGCCCCGATTTCCCCCATTTCAATTACTTTCAAAACGGCCAGCCTGTTTAACGTTATATAAGGTTCCTTTGTCGTTGCAATCAGCCTGTCTTTGGAGTCCTTATACAAAAAAACCTCTGCCTGATCCCCTATCTCAAGCCCTTCGGGCGCCTGGCTGGCCGGAAGCAGCACGCGGCGCTCTTCCTGCGGCCCTTCTGCCAGATACACCCCAAAATCCACTTTTTTTACCATTACAAGCGTCTGTTTTTCTCCCAGTTTCATACGTCTTCCTCCCAAAATTCCACTACCGCATACGGTTTTTGCTCACTGTTTTCCAAAGATACCAGCACCCGGTTCCCAAATGCTTTGCTTTTCGGGTAAATCATGTCCGACAGGTGCGCCTCCATTTTGTATTCTGCCCGAAGTTGGCGCGCCTTAAAACCCTCCGGCAGACATTCCGCCGCGATTGCAACATATTTTCCGTTATTGACATGCCGGTTGGTGTCCAGATAAAGACGCCCCGCCCGCACCGGTTCCCCCGGCAGCATCCCTTCTTCGGTCCGTATTTTGCGCCCGGCGCATTCCATCTCATACGGAGGTTCGAACACATAGCGTTCCTTTACTTCTTTGGGGACTTTTACGGGAATTTTCTTTTCGGTGTCCAGATACGTCCAAATCGAATTGGCATACGCTACTGTTTCGCCTTTCCCGTCTTCAATTTTGAAATTCCGGAATCCCAAAAAGCCTTTAAAGCCATACGGCCATGTATAGCTGTAAAGCTTTTCTCCCATCCCGGGATACCGGTTCACTACAACCTGCCAGGACGAAAGCACCCATGCCCTGCGCTCCCGCTGCAAAAACGCTACCCCAATGCCGATTTCCTCCGACTGAAACGTACAGCAGTCCTGCAGCAGATTTAGTATGGCCGTAAGCGACATGCGCCCGTCCGCGTCCAACTCGCTGTACCTTACGACGCTTTCAAAACAATACATCCAATCACCCGCTTTTTGACACAATTTCTTCCCCTAAGGGTTTTTTACAACCGCGCAGACTTTCCTGTGAAGCAAAGAAAAAAGCACCACTGTATGCGGTGCTTTCCAAGCTGGCCCACAAGGATTCGAACCTTGAAATGACGGAGTCAGAGTCCGTTGCCTTACCATTTGGCGATGGGCCATTAATTCATTCTGTCGTTCTCTCAACCAACAAAAAGTATTATACACGCTTATCCCAAAAATGTCAACAATAAAATAAAATTTTTTTGAAAATGCAAAAAAACTGGTTTAAAATTCCATTACCTTCCCCTCTATCATTGCAAATACCGTATCGTCTCCCCATGTAAGGAGGACGTTTCCCGCCGCCGCGTCCGTGAGCGCCTGCCCGATCCGCTTTTCGTCCCCTGCGGTTACCATGACTTCCATCCGGACGGTATCGGTATAATCCGTATTCAGGACGGATGCCTGCTGCTGCGCGAGCACATACTGCAGTTTGCCAAGCCCGGTATAATCCGTCTCAACCGTAAGCTTCCTTCCCCGCTGCTTGTCTATAATCACACTGTGCAAAAGCCCTTCCTGCACGGCCTTCTGATAAGCCCGCACAAGCCCGCCCGTACCAAGCAATACGCCTCCGAAATAACGCGTCACAACTACCGCCGCATTGTGGATCCCTTCCCGCAGCAGTACGTCAAGCATGGGCCTGCCCGCTGTCTGGGCAGGTTCGCCGTCGTCAGAACAGCGTGAAAGTTCCTGGTTTGGCCCCGTGACAAACGCATAACAGTTATGCCTTGCGTCCCAGTATTTTTTGCGCACTGCGGCAATAAACGTTACCGCCTCTTCTTCCGATTCTGCCGGGCTTACCGTCGCAATAAACCGTGATTTCTTTTCAATAATTTCTCCTTCGCCGCCTTTGTATACTGCTTTCATATGTTTTGTCCGCTCCTTTATCGCCAGGTAGAACCATTCTATCACGTTATTTTGTCTGAATCAATGAAAAAAGGGTACTTTTAATATGAGAAACTTTTTGCTATAATAGATTTTTATAAGGAGGCTAATTATGAATTACGGTAAAACCAGTACGCGTAAGCGCGAAAAAGAGCTTACCTCCAAAAGTACTATGATATGCAAAAAATTCAGCATAATATTCCTAAAAACCCTTTTTGTATGCTTTCTGGCAGTTATTGTAACAGGAGGATGCGCGGGATTCGGCATCATAAAAGGCATTATTGATTCCTCTCCGGAGATCAATCTGGACGACGCGACGCCGACCGGGTTTTTGTCCACCGTTTTAGACAAGGACGGCAACCAGACTGCCAAATTGGTCGCAACCGGCTCCAACCGCGTCTACGCCACGTTTGAAGAAATTCCCGTACATTTACAGCACGCCTTCGTCGCGATTGAGGACGAGCGTTTCTACGAACACAACGGTATCGACTTAAAAGGCATTCTGCGCGCCGGGATTATCGGCATTACAAGCGGACATTTTTCGGAAGGCGCAAGCACTATCACACAGCAGCTTCTGAAAAACAACGTTTTCACAAACTGGACCAACGAAACTTCTATGGCCGACAAATTCAAACGTAAATTCCAGGAACAGTACCTTGCCATGCAGCTTGAAAAAAAGGTCTCAAAGGACTGGATTTTGGAAAACTACTTAAACACCATCAATTTAGGGCAGAACACACTGGGCGTGCAGGCGGCATCCAGGCGCTATTTCAACAAAAACGTATCGGATCTGACCCTGTCCGAATGCGCGGTCATCGCCGCCATCACCCAGAACCCTTCCCGCTTAAATCCCATCAGCCGTCCGGACAAAAACGCCGAACGCCGGGAAAAAGTCCTGCGCAATATGTTAAAACACCAGTATATTTCCCAGCAGGAATTTGACGACGCTATGGCAGACGACGTTTACGACCGCATTCAGGTGGTAAATACCGTTGTGGAGGAAGAGTCCATCACTTCTTATTTTGTAGACGAGCTGACGGATCAGATCATCCAGGACTTCATTGATTTAAAGGGCTATACGGAAACACAGGCATACAAAGCGCTCTACAACGGCGGCCTGACCATTTATTCCACACAGGATCCCACAATCCAGGCTATCTGCGACGAAGAACTCAATAACCCGGACAACTACCCGTCGGCGGCCAAATACTCCTTCTCTTACCGCCTGACCATCGAAAAACGGGACGGCTCCTTCGCCAATTACAGCGAACAGACTATGCTTTCCTATTATCAGTCGTCCAACAGCGATTACAGCTTAAATTTCGATTCCATTGAAGAGGCCCAGGCTGCAATTGACGCATATAAAGCAGAGATTATGGAACCCGGGGATAAAATCGTGGAAGCCGGGGAAACCGTAACGTTTACGCTTCAGCCAGAAGCCGCGCTTACCGTAATGAACCAGGAAACCGGGGAAGTCGCCGCCATCATCGGCGGAAGAGGGGACAAAACCGCCAGCAAGACCTTAAACCGGGCAACCGATACCTCCAGGCAGCCCGGCTCTACGTTTAAAGTGCTTGCCGCTTATGCCCCGGCGCTTGACAGCGGCGGCCTGACCTTAGCTTCCGTACAGGACGACGCCCCGTACTCCTACGAAAACGGCACGTCGCTGCGCAACTATGACAATTCCTTCCGCGGCTTTACAACGCTCAGGGAAGCAATTACCCGTTCCATTAATATCGTAACGGTAAAAACGCTGACAGAAATCGGCACCAGCCTGGGTTTTAGCTACCTGCATGATTTTGGCTTTACCACGCTTGTAGACGACGATAACAACCAGGCTTTGGCGCTTGGCGGCATTACCAAAGGCGTAACCAATCTGGAACTTACGTCCGCCTACGCCACAATAGCCAACAGCGGAACTTATATCAAGCCCCGCTTTTATACCAAAATCCTTGACCACGACGGCAACGTCCTGATCGACAATACGCCGCAGACACACGGCGTATTAAAGGATTCTACCGCATGGCTCCTGACCAACGCTATGGAAGACGTTGTTAAAAAAGGCACCGGAACCTCGGTAAATTTTGATAATATGGCGATTGCCGGAAAAACAGGCACGACGACCAAAAACCGCGACGCACTGTTCGCCGGGTTTACCCCGTATTACACCTGTGTTGTCTGGGGCGGCTACGACGACAATACGCCGCAGGCTTCCGGCACGACGTCTTATCCAAAAACCATCTGGAAAGCCGTTATGTCGAGAATCCATGAAAACCTCGAATACAAAGACTTTACCATGCCGGATGATATTACGACGGCCACGGTCTGCAAAAAATCCGGCCGGCTTGTCGTAGCGGGCCACTGCGATTCCGATCCGAGGGGAAGCATGGTAACAACAGAATATTTTGCGGAAGGCAGCGTTCCGACCGAATACTGCAACCGCCACGTCAGCGTT
>OFHB01000591.1_pt1 | contig 23304 bp, 18 predicted proteins | sample 1521881 | NCBI WGS metagenome assembly OFHB01 (sample SAMEA3504090, study PRJEB24116) | mouse gut metagenome | biome: mouse gut; feature: mouse-associated habitat; material: faeces | place: Denmark | collected 2011
TCAGCTTATGGGGTGCATCATGGTCAACCAGATACCCTTCAATCACCGCCTCACGGTATGTATATTTGAATACGGGCTGTCCAAAAATTTCTGTAGTTTGTAGGGCTGGCGTTGCGGTCAGCGCAATTCTCACAGCGTCAAAATATTCCACAACACAGCGGTATTTGCTCTGGTAATCAATCTGGTCGCGATAAAGGCTTTCATCCTCGCTCATTTCTTTATCCAGGATGTAGCCTCGGTGGGCCTCATCAATGATGACCAAGTCAAAGTCAGAAACAGCGGGCATAGTATCCTCATCATTATATAGGATTCGCTTGACCATACTCTGAACCGTGGCGATTTGGATACGAGTTTCGCGGTCTATTTCCTTATCATCTAAACCCTTAATATTGTATATATCGTCAAGGGTCATCAAGTCTTCCAGTTTGACCTCTTGGAAAACATCTGATGCTTGTTCGCCCAAAGCCGTTCTGTCCACCAGGAAAAGGATTCTGCGGAACCGTCCTGTTTTCAGAAAGCGGTAAATCATGCCCAGAATGGTGCGGGTCTTGCCCGTGCCTGTGGCCATAGCAAGCAGGACATTACGCTGGCCGTTGATAATGGCTTCTTCAGCGGCCTTTATCGCCCTGACTTGATATTCATAGAGACTCAAACCGTCCTTGTCACGCAGTAGGTCATAGGACATCTCCCGCAAATCCTGATTCCGTGCGGAAATATCTTTGTCAAGCAGCTCCATGATTCCTTCTGGACTCATCCAGCCCCGCAAAGCTTTTGGGGCGTTATCAGGCTGCCTCAAATCCAAAAACCATATGCCGCTTTTTGTATCGTACTGCTCCAAATAAGGCCGGCCATTGGTGGCAAAAGTGAAGGGAACCCCGTATCTTCCCCATGTACCGATTTGATATTCCTGGTCCGCACTGCGGATATTTCTTGAGTAATCCTTGCACTGGTAGTCGATCACAGAGGGAATATCCTTATGGATCGCCTTGGCTTCGACCGTAGCAACCAACTGCATACCAACAAATAAAGCGTAATCGACATAGCCCCGATTGCCAACAGTAGAATCTGTGGGCCATTCAGCGATAGCGATATTTCGGCCTTTTGCAGAGCGCGTCCCCTTGGAATAACGCAACTGTTCCGTGTCGGCCTCCCAGCCAACCTTGCGAAGCTGCTCGTCAATCAGATAGCGGGTTTCTGCCTCCGATTTGATCCGCTGGCTTGCGGCCTTGCTGGACTGCTTCTTTCGGATTTCCTTCTCGACAATGGGGGATGCCGCAGCAGTCTTTTCCGCTGCGTCTATCAGGGCTTCTTCCTGCGCCTGCTCACTTTGCTTGTCAGTGCTGACAGGCTCAGGTGTATCAAGTGGCATAACAAATGGACGGTTCTGATAGTTCCAGTCCCCGTAGGTCTGCATGAACCATTCGCACAGACTGTACGCCATTTGAATCAGAGCTTTTCCGTCTGTGACAGAGGCGTAGTTTTCATGTGTCGCCTTGTTACGGCTGATACGCAAAGCATGAAGAACATCCTTCAAATCACGGGTAATCATTCCCTCACGAAATAAGCCGTTGATTCTGTTTGCTGCCGTGTTATCCTGGGGCAGAGGGATTCTGTCATAGGTAAAGCATAGATTGACAATTGTTTCACCAATCATCCCCAATTTCATCAGGCAGGAGTTGGAATCGCTGTATAGATATTTTTCCGCCAGTTCGCCGAAGTTCGCCAGAACAGGAAAATGGCTGCTCAAAAATGCAAAATTCGATTTCATGGTTCCATCTCCTTGCTAACCGACTTTGAAAGTGGTTTTTCGCCTTCAGTTCCATGTTTGTTAAATCTCTTATCAGAAGGCTTTTTAGAATCTGATGGGATGAGCCAGGTCTTTCCTTTCTTGATTACACCATCTATCCGACCATCTGCACATAAAACTCCAATTCTGCGTGGTGTGATATTCCATCGCACAGACATCTCCGCTGTTGTTAAATATTCCATACTCGCCCTCCTTTGCACCTTTAAAAACGGAGCGCATCCAATATTTATTTCTCATTATACATCATGTATCGGAATAAAACAACATCAAGTCCTACGTTCTCCCTATATTTTTGTATATGCGATAGTTTGAACCAGTGAGCAGAGCATCTGTGCTATAAACTGTTTTTATAAAATCCGGATAGAAGGTGCTTTCGCTACCTAGTTATACCGAAACTTCTATTATACCGAGGTTTACGGAGCAGCCAAGGTATTTCAACGATTTTTTAAGATAATTCGGTATAACATTTTCTCCAAGATCCGGCAATCTTGCTGGCGCCTCATCGGACAGATGCTCAAATTCGGTATAATACTTCTCGCACAAAAACAACGTATCCATGATAATAGACAGGGCAGACAGGATAATGTCTGACCATTATCAAAGGAGGCGTTTTGCCATGGAACAAAACACAGTAACCATCAACCAGCTGATTGCGCAGATATTGGATGAGATGAGGCGAATCGGTTACAGTGAGACTACGATCTGGAGGTATTATCAGCCTGCCATGGGGCAGTTCCGGAAATACTATGTGCAGACCGGACAGGCAGCATACAGCCCAGAGATCACGGATGAGTATATCAGCCTGAACAAGGAAAGGTATGAGCGCGGAGAGGTCACCTACCAGTCCTTCAAGAAAACACGGTATGTCGGCCGCAGGATGAATGAATTCTTCCTGAGTGGACAATTCCGGTACACATCGCAAAAAAGGGGGACTTCTTTTATGCTGTCGGAGGGGAATGAGCGGATCGTTGACCAGTTCCTCTGTTCGAGGTCATGCGGGGACAAATCGAGATATGATGCCGGATGGACCGTGCGGAAATATCTCCAGTACATGGAGAAGCGCGGCCATGCCTCGCTTTCAGATGTGACACATGATGAAGTCCGGGAATTCATCTTAAAGACCGCAGCCAGCATAAAGACATCAGGCCTGCACAATGTCCTGCTCTACCTGAAGCATTTCCATATCTTCCTTAAGGATTCCGGGATACCGGCCCCGGACTGCGTAGAACTTTTTTCATACAAGGTATACAGGGGGATGCCCATCCAGAGTTACGTGACCGATGAGGAGCTGGAGCGGATCCTCGGTGTAATCGACACGGAGACAGAAACAGGGAAACGGAACCGCGCCATCATCCTTGTGGGCGCGACCACGGGCCTGCGTGCCATCGACATCATCCGCATGAAGCTGACGGACATTGACTGGAGGAAAGGCGAGATAAAGCTCGTCCAGAGCAAGACAGGCACGACAACGCACGTCCCGCTCATGAAAGAGACTGGCGAGGCCCTGAAGGACTATATCCTGAACGCCAGGCCGAAAGGGACCGGATGCGGGGAAGTGTTCCTGCGCGTTTCAGCCCCAAAGACGGAGATCCAGGACACGACCTGTATCGGCTGCATGTTCCGCTCCTATCAGGAAAAAGCCGGGATACGCAGGCAGCCCTTTGACGGGAAGGGGTTCCATGGCCTGCGCAGGAGGCTGGCAAAGAAACTGCTCGTTTCAGGTTCGCCGCTCACCACAGTGTCACAGATGCTCGGCCATGACGATACGGATTCTGCCCGCCAGTACCTTTCTCTTAATACAGACGACCTCCGGGAATGCGCACTTGATTTCAGCGTGATCCCTCTTGAAAGGGGGTGCCTGTCATGAGCTATGGATTTACCAGCGGGTTTGCAAAAGACCTTGAGGACATGATCGCCCTCAAGGCAACATTTGGGTTCTCGGAGGCTACCTACCTCGACCGGGCGAAGGACTTTGACCGGCACTGCTCCAGCGGCCACCCGGATGCTGACAGGGTGACGGAACCCATCGTCATCAGCTGGCTGAAGGCAGGGATGTCAAAAGCGGACGGGACGGTCCACCGGAAAGCTGCTTTTGCCAGGGCCTTCGGGCGTTACCAGAGATCCACGGGAAAGGATGCTTATGTCATCTCGGAGATGTTCACGGCGGGAAAAAGTATATTTGTCCCATATATCTTCAGCGATGATGAGCTGAAGGGGCTTTTCCATGAGATCGACTTATACGAAAAGGCGGGCAGGGAGCTGGAGGCCGCGCTGCTGAGCACCTACTTCAGGCTGACCTATACCTGTGGGCTGCGTCCAAATGAGGGACGGCTCCTGAAAAGGAGCGAGGTGGACCTTGGTTCCGGCGAGGTCCGTATCGTCAACACGAAATGGCATAAGAGCCGCAGCATCGTGATGTCTGAGGATATGCGGGCGGTTGTGCGGTCCTATGCCGCGATGCGCGATGCTTCTTTCCCGGAAAACGGATATTTTTTCCCAAGGCCAGACGGCAGTCCGTACACTGCCGCCTGGATGGGCGGGAAGTTCAGGAAGTTTTTTGCCAGGTCAAAGAAAGATGAACCATCTGAACTGCTCCCTCCAGTAAGAGTATACGACCTCCGCCACCGGTTCGCCACAGCGAATTTAAGCCGCTGGCTGGACAGGGGCATCGACATCCATTCACGGCTCCCATACCTGCAGGCATATATGGGGCATAAGGAGCTTGCAGCCACAGCCTACTATATACATCTCCTCCCAGAGAACCTTGTAAGATCTTCAGGGATAGACTGGGACAGCATGAACAGGCTCGTGCCGGAGGTGGAACTATGGGAAAGATAAAAGATCCACAGCTGTTCCTCCTGATCAAGAACTTCCTCCTCGTATATCTGCCGGTGCAGCGGAAGCTGAGCGGGAACACAGTGACCACTTACCGCACTGTGCTGAACCAGTTCCTGGCCCATGTGGCGGGGGCCGAAGGCATACCGGTCATGGCCGTCACTTTCGATATGGTGAACGCGGGTTCCGTCAATGCCTACCTGGACTCGCTTACAGGGGACAGGGGCCTGTCGTCTTCGACCAGGAACAACCGGCTCGCGGTATTGAGGGCGTTCGTCAGCTATGCGGCAGCCTGCAGGCCGGAATATATCAGCCTGTCAGGTGAGCTCTCTGCCATCAAGGTCCGCAAGAGCGACCGCTTTGCCAAAGTGGACTACATGACAGAAAAGGCAGTGGAGGCGCTCCTGAAAGAACCGGATACCCGCACAGCCATAGGGCTGCGCGACCAGATGATCATGGTCATGCTGTATGATACAGGAGCCAGGATACAGGAGGCCCTCGGCATCAGGCTCTGCGACCTGCGGCTTGACAGGACGCCGACAGCACAGCTGTTTGGAAAAGGCCGGAAGATCAGGACAGTCCCCTTGATGGCGAATACAGTAGGGAAGCTGAAGAATTATATCAGCGTCTTTCACAAAAGGGAATCCATGCTTTCAGAAAAGCCGCTGTTTTATGTAGAACGGAAAGGACAGCTACAGCCCATATGCGATGACACGGTGAGGATCCGCATCCAGAAATATGCGGATGCGGCAAGGGAGAAATGCGGGGATGTGCCAGAAACAGTATACCCCCATCTTTGGCGGCATACCCGTGCCATGCACCTGTACCAGCACGGGATGGACCTGACACTGATCTCCCAATGGCTTGGGCATGCCAGCCTTGAGACCACTCTGGTCTATGCCCATGCCGACACGGAGGCAAAGCGTAAAGCGATAGAAAAAGCCATGGGTTCTGGGACAGGGGATCCAGAAGATCCTTCAAGCTATACCATAGACGATGAGGATCTCCTAAAGCAACTCTATGGCTTGTAAGCTCTTGTAGGTTATACCGAATTCCTGTGTCGGGGCGGCATTTTTTGTTTTCTACTGTATAAGATCCAGTAAAAAGTTATACCGAAACTCTCCGCAAGAAGCCATGCTTTATCAGCTTTCCATGGAGATTTCGGTATAATAGAAGTTTCGGTATAACCATTTAGCGAAATATTCTGTAAATAAAAATCGTTGCCACAAGAAATATTTTGTAGCAACGATTTCTATTCTATTACTATAATTGTATAACTCGGCTAGCTTGTCTTATAACATAATCATCATGCGACACTAAAACTATTGTTTTACCAGATTGATTTAACTTTTTCAAAATCTCTAAAATTATATCTCTATTTACCGGATCAACAGAAGCTGTTGGTTCGTCTGCTAAAATTATAGATTTGTCTTGTAGCATAACCCTTGCGATTGCTATACGTTGTTGCTCTCCACCAGACAACTTGAAAACTTCTTTGTTAATGTCAACTTGCAAATTTAATCCATTCAAAACATTTTGAATTAAAGTAATTCTTTCTTTTTTACTTTTATCTTCTAATCCTATTGATAAATTTTTTAGGACTGAAAAATCATCAATCAACGCAAAGTTTTGGAACAAATAACCTATTTTTTTTCTTAATAAGTATTTAATTTGTTTTTTATCATTATAATGAACCTCTTTACCGTCAATTATGATTTCTCCACTATCACATTTTTCAAGTAACCCGATTATATTTAACAAGGTTGACTTTCCGCTACCAGATTTCCCTTTAATTCCTAGAAACTCGCCACTTTCGATAATACAATTAAATTTATCAAAGATGGTATTATTTCCAAATGATTTAGTTATATTTTTTAATTCTATCATATCAATATCCTCCCTGTTATTATTCTCCTTTTAAAATTGATACGGTTTTTTTAGTTTGGTAATTATAAAATATTGCCATATATACTATACTTTCTAATATAGCTACAAAGAAGAATACTGGACAAATACACAAGGTAACAATAAGAGTAATCAACATATTGATACCACATAAATACAAAACTAACCTTTTTGGAAATACTGATAAAATTTTAAAAACTGCAATTTCTTTCTTTCTAAACTCACAATATACTACACCTATTGCAATAACTGATAGTAGGAAAGAAAGAGCATTTACAATTAAAAACTGTAAATCATCTATTAGTTTTAAATCTAAATTGCCTAGCACTTTTTGATAATCTGAAGATAAATTAACCAAAGTTGCCGTACCACTGTCTATCTTATTTTCTGATAAATATTTCTCCATATCTGTGATAATATCCTTATGGAATAAAACACGCCCATTATTGAAATAAATATCTCTTTCTATTGGTTTTAGAAAATAAATTGCGTTATAGGTTTTTTCAACTGGATTTAAAAAGTTACAATGTTCTTGACCGCTTTCAATAAATCGTACTTTGACAGTTGTATTTTCTCCAAACCCAGCTGCAATTTCCTCCGTTCTTTCAGATAAATTACTTGGAATTAAGATAGTAGTTGAATTACAATCAAAACTATCTTGGTCGATTCTTTCTCCCTTATCAGAATAAACGGGTATAAAGTCAAGCATATTGTATGACATACGAATGATTGGGGGATTAGTGATCATACCTTCTTTTTTATCATGGTTAAAACTAGCTTCATGCCCATATAAGCAATCTGTCGGATTAGCATAATTGTATATTTTATTTTTATCAGTTTCATCAAAATTTAAAAGCAACAAATCCATTAAAACATTGTCTGGAATTTCTGCTGTTTTAACATAGTAAAAGTCCGAACTTCTTACACTATTATCGGTTTCGCTGGCAACTTGCACATTAAGTACATCATAATATACGTTTTGAGCAAAAATAACAAGAATAATCGTTGCACATAATTTAAACACAACAGTAAATATGACTAACAGTTTATTATTTTTATTGCTTTTTAGTGCGGGTACGATATTCAAAAATTTCACAAATAATGTACCAATCAACATAACTGCTAGCATTGTTAAGACAATACAAATTGTAATATAAAAATAAAGTTTTGAAAAATCAGCTAATAATTCATGGTGCTTCAATATTAAATAAACGCCAAATATTATGCTAATCAAAGTATATCCCATCAGAATCCGTATCGCAGCAATTTTTATAATATTTGTTGATATAGATAAATCTTTACGTCCATTTAATTTCAAAATCGCAATTTCTTTGCTGCGAAGCATATAGTAAACACTCACACAAAACACCAACAATAGAATTACACACAAAAAAAATTCCACATTTTTCTGTGAAAATATTACAGAAAAATTCATTCTGTGAGATTCAAAGATTTCATTATGTATTCCATAATTTTTCAATCCATCAATAAACCCAGCAAAATTTGAATCTTCGTTCTCTATTGTCCAAAAACGTTGTAGTTTCAATCCACTTTCTAAATCTTCTTTATACAAAATTTTATTTGTAGAAAATAATGTATTTTGATACCCCATCTCTATATCATCATTATCACTAATATTTAGATAGTTAAAAACAACATCTTTTTGCAATAAGCTGGTGTTATTATATTCTGTTGTGAATACCGTTAGATTATATTCTTGTGCAATATCAATTAAATCCTCAGATGAGATATTTTTTTCTACCGCACAATCATACAAATTTCCAATATTCATAGGAAAGATTAAAGAACTGGAGTAAATCACAAAAATATATACTAAATATATTCCGATAAAAACTCCTGTTAAACTAAATAGTTTTTTCATTGTACCGTCTCCTGATCCATTATTTATTGTGTTTCTAAAAAAGTTAAGTGCGAGGTCAAGTAAAAATATATTTGACCTCGCACTTTTTGCCAGAAGCACAAGTCTTTACTTATTCACTTCTTCATCTTCCCACAACTCGACTTCATAAGAAGAAGGAGCTGCCGGAGCTACTTTTACATCTGCGCCAGCACTACGAGAAACAACAACTGTTAAATCCTTATAGCCTGCTTTGTTAGGAGTGAATATGTGATCATAAGAGGCAGTCTTGGTTACTTTAACCTCTCCTGCGGCATCTACACCGTTTGTAGTACCCGTTACAGAGTCTTTGTCGCCATTGTCATCTTTTACCCAAACAGTTACACTGTATCTTCTTCCGTCTACTTTGTGATCCCATACTTTAGAATAGATTTTATGGTTAGAATCAATTCCGCCGTACCATGAACCACTGCCGCCGTCGATACTCTCACTAGCAGCAAATGCAACAACTGGCATAGCTGCACAAATACTTGCCGCAAGTAAAGCACTTAAAATTCTCTTTCTGGTTTTCATAAAAATACCCACCTTTCCTTTTTATTGTAATTATGCCTTTTTAAATGAGTTCAAATTAGTTATTTTTGACAAAAATCTGTATTTTCATTTAAGTCAAAAATCTACCACGCTCTTTCTCTTTCCAACGGAATCAGTCCTTTCTCTAGCATTTAGGGATTACCGCCTTTGCTTGTCTATGTAATACCACATTCCATAGCGTTTGTAAAGAGCTTTGTATTTCCTGCTAGGGTTGTTTCATGAAGCCATAATCAAATCGGCCCTCTGTCTTAACAATGCTTGAGAAATTTTTGTTCTTACTTCGACTTACTTGATTTTCAAAAAAAACGCAAAAAGTCCCCTGTTTCTTATTTTGTGATTTTTTTGAAAATGATTTTGTATTATAATTATCTTAGCGGAAGCTTTGTATGGCACCAAAAACATACTTTGCAATCAGGTCTAAATCGTCAGAAAAAATATCTGACATTTCCTGAATCCCTTTGCCTGTATCGTCCTGGATACAGGCAATTTTTAAAATGTTGTATGCAATCTTCCGGATCAGTGCAAGATTGTTCTTACTTTTTCTTGCACTGGAGCGGTCCTCACGAAATACATCATCAAGCACGTGGTGCAGCTGGATTTCACATTCCGGGACGACAAAAATACAAGCATGGCAAAGACAGGAGCAAAAAACCTCCAGATTATGAAAAAGATAGTTCTGTCAATTCTGTCGCTGGTGAAAAGCAGCTATAAGCTGAGCATGAAGAAGATTCGCTATGTACTGTCATTGGATTATGAGAATGAAATAGATCATTTCTTTATATTTTTAATGAACACCAAATGGTGTTGCTTTGCATAACAGTTTATAAGTTTAACCTGAAAAGGGCCTCTTATCCCTTGACACACCGCCCCCGATGCATTATACTTATTCGAAAACGAGGAAAGAGAGGTATTGTATGTTAAGCTTGGTGGATGTGGAGGTGCTCCGCAACTGAACACGGGGAGAGGATAGCTGTTTACCCTTCAGGGGATAGCTATGCCCTTTCGTCTGCCCTGCAGATGCTTAACATATACTTCTTTTTCAGGAAATATTCTGGACTGTAAATGGAAAGCATGGCCATTGTAGGCTGTGTTTTTTTGGTTCCATGAAACGCCGGCCACGGAAGGAGTATGCCTTTTGCACAGGGCAGATACTACCGTGGCCGGTTTTTGTATTGTCTAACCGTAAAATAACATGCGCCAAAGCGCGAGGAGAGTGTCATCATGAACATCATTGAGACCGAAAGACTTACCAAGACCTACCGCAGGTTCAAAAAGCCGGAGGGGCTTTCCGGCAGCATCAGGAGCCTCTGGAAGCGGGAATACGAGGAGAAGGCCGCCGTCCGGGATTTCGACTTTGCCTTACAGGAGGGGGAGTTCATCGGGCTGATCGGGCCGAACGGCGCCGGGAAGACCACCCTGACGAAGATGCTCACCGGCATCATCGCGCCCACCTCCGGGCGGATCCATGTCATGGGCTTCTACCCCAATGACCTGAAGAACGAGTTCAAGCGCCAGTATGCCGTGGTCATGGGCCAGAAGAGCCAGCTCTTTTTTGAGCTCACCGCAAACGACACCCTGCGCCTGTTCAAGGAGATCTACGAGCTGGACGAAAAGCAGTTCCGGGAGACCAGGGCCTATTTCACGGAGCTGTTCGGCGTCCGGGAGCTGATGGACGTGCAGGTGCGCACCCTTTCCCTGGGGGAGCGGATGAAGATGGAGCTGATGGTGGCGCTGCTGCACAATCCCAGGATCCTCTTCCTGGACGAGCCCTCCATCGGCCTGGACGCCATCGCCTCCAACCAGATCCGCAGGTTCCTGAAACAGGTGAACCGGGAGCGGGGAACCTCCATCATCCTCACCTCCCATTACATGGAAGACATCGCAACGCTCTGCGACCGCTCTGTAGTCATCCATCACGGCTGCAAGGTCTATGACGGCAGGACGGATGCGCTGTTCGCCAGATATCAGAAGAACAAGAAAATCACGGTCACATTCTCCCAGGAGCTCCCTCCGGCCCAGGGCCCGGCCGCGGAAAATCCCGCTCCCCTGCCGGGACAGGCCGGAGGGCAATCCCCCCGCCAGCTCCCCTGCTGGGAGGTGTTGGAACGGACGCCCCACAAGCTGACGGTCCTGGTGCCCAAGGAGGAAGCCGGCGCGGCCCTGGCGGCCATCATGCCCTGGGGCCCCACGGACATCTCGGTGGAGGAGGACGAGATCGGGACTGTGGTGGAGCGGATCTATCAGGAGGGCGCGAAGGGGGTGGCATTATGAGAGCCGAATTCATATCCGGATACAGGAAATACCGGGAAGCCGCGGCAGTGAACCTGAAGGCCCAGCTCGCCTGGCGGGCGGATGTGGTCTTCAACATGCTGTTCACCATATCGAAGATCCTCTTCGCCTACCTGCTCTGGGGCATCATCTTCCGGCAGAGGGATGCGGTGGCCGGGTTCACCTTCCACGGCATGCTGTCCTATTACATCATCAGCTCCTTCCTGTCCCAGTTGGAGCTGTCCGGCGGCATCAGCGGAGAGATCTCCGCGCGCATCCGAAACGGCACCTTTTCGAAATATATGGTGCTGCCCATGAACATACAGGGATACTTCATCGCCATGGAGGCAGGGGTGGTGGCCTTCTATCTCATTTTTGACTTCCTGGCCGCGGCGGTCTGGGTCTTCCTGTTCCGGATCCGGTTCGCGTTCACCGGGGAGCCGCTTGTCATGGCCTGCGCGGCGCTGATGGTCCTGCTGGGGCTTTTGTTCATGGTGCAGTTAAATTTCTATCTGGGGATATTGACGTTAAAATATCAGGAAATCAGCACTTTCCTGATGATAAAGAACAATCTAGTGGCTCTGGTCACCGGGACGATCGTGCCCCTGGCGCTGTTCCCGGAGACCGTGGTAAAGCTGATGCGCTGCCTGCCCTTCTACTATGTGACCTATCTTCCCTCCATGCTGCTCACAGGGCGGTGCAGGGAGGAGGCTGCGCCCGGCCTGTTGATTCTGGCGGCCTGGTGCGGGGCCCTGCAGCTTGTCATCGGGATTACCTGGAAAAAATACAGAAAGAGATACGACGGGGTGGGGATATGAGAAAAAGGATGAAAAAAAATTTCAGAGTGCTGCGGGAGCTGTTCCGCATCCGTTTCCAACATCTGATGCTGTTCCGGCTGGGGTTCTTCGGGCCGTTTTTCGTGGACGGGAGCCTGTTCGCCGTGCAGCTCATGGTGTTCGGGGCGGTGTATTCCAATGTGGACCGAATCGGCGCCTGGGGGGAGGGGGAGATGATCCTGTTCATCGGAACCTTCTCCCTGATCAATGCGGTGGGCATGGCGTTCTACTTTTTCGGCATCCGGCAGGTCCCGGACAAAATCAGGAACGGAGAGCTGGATCTGTATCTGACAAAGCCCGTGAGCCCGCTGTTGCGGCTTACCTTTGAGCAGATCAACCCAGGCTCCCTGCCCCTGATCGCCATGAGCCTGTGCATCATCGGATACGGCGCGCGCAGGGCGGGGATCGTGCCCCATGCGGAGGACGTCCTGCTGTATCTGGGCTGGCTGGCCGTCATGATTCTGCTGCATTATGATATGATGGTGCTGATCCGGAGCGTCTGCTTCTACCTGGTGACCAATGCAAAGCTGGAGCAGCTGGAGGACGCGGCGCTGGAGCTGTGCATGAAGCTGCCGGGCATCGCCTTTTACGGCATCTACCGGGTCGTCTTCTGCTTCCTCCTGCCCTACGGCCTGATGGCTACTCTGCCGGTGCAGAGCATACTGGGGGAGCTTAGGTGGCAGGCGGCCCTGCAGGGCCTGGCCGTGGCGGCGGTGTTTACCGGGCTGACGGTCTGCGCGTGGAAGCGGGGGCTGCGGCATTATAACAGCGCCAGCTCTTAGGCCGCCATTTTACTGCAACTATATAGTATTTTTTATATGCAACTATGATGCAAAAATGATGTGCTTTTGATGAAATACTTCCGTATGCTATAGGGGAGCCATTGAAAAAAAGAAGTGAATTTGTCGAAAGCCCTGACCAATATGACCGTTGCCATAGGCCGGCCGGATCCTGTCCCTGTGGGGCGGGAGATCCGGCCGGGCCGCGTAAGGAGGTGCGCCGCAGTGGGATTGTCCGATCTGAATTTCATATTCCGCTTCCTCCCCGCGTTTCTGCTGGTGTATTTCCTGTGCCCGGCAAAGTACCGCAATGCCGTCCTCTTCGGAGGCAGCATCGTCTTCTGCGGCTTTTGCAGCCTCCCGGGCGCATTGATTCTGCTGGGCTCTGTGGCCGTGAACTATGTGCTGACCCGCATCCTGGACTGCCGGAAGTCCCCTGCCTGGCGCAAGGGCTGGCTTTTCGGGGCGGTGCTGTTCCATGTGGGGCTCCTGTGCTATTTTAAATACAAGGCCCCCTCCCTTCCGCCGGGCATCAGCTTCTATACCTTTACTTTGCTGACCGCGGCCATAGACGTGTACCGCCGGGCGGAGCTGCCTCCCAGAAGCTTTCTGGAGCTGGGGGCCTTTGCGGCCATGTTCCCCAAGCTGCTGTCCGGCCCCATCACCGCGTACCATGACACCATCGAACAGGTGCATAGGCGCAAAATCACCGCCAAGGGCGTGGAGTACGGCCTGTCGTTAATGATTGTAGGCCTGGCCTTCAAAGTCATCATCGCGGACACTGTGGGCATCCTCTGGCACGACATCCGGACCGTGGGCTTCGAGAGCATCTCCACGCCCCTGGCCTGGATGGGCGCAGCGGCATACTCGGTGCAGCTCCTGTTCGACTTCCAGGGGTACAGCCTGATGGCCGTGGGATTGGGCAGCATGCTGGGCTTCCGGCTCCCCCGGAACTTCGACCATCCCTACCGCTCTCTGAGCGTCAGCGAGTATTACCGCAGATGGCATATGTCGCTGGGGCGGTGGTTTCGGGACTACCTGTACATCCCCCTGGGGGGAAGCAGGAGAGGCGCGGCGCGGACGGTGTGCAATCTGCTGATCGTATGGCTGGCCACGGGCATCTGGCATGGCGTGACACTGAATTTCCTTATCTGGGGGCTGGCGCTGGGGTTCTTCATCGTCATGGAAAAGCTCTGGCTGGGGAAGCTCCTGAATGGCCACCCGGTGGTGGGGCATCTGTATGTATGGTTCCTGATTCCGCTGACCTGGGTGGTGTTCGCCGTCACGGATCTGGGGAGCCTGGGGATTTATTTTACGCGGCTGTTTCCCTTCCGGGGCGGCGGCATCGCGGTGAACCCGAGGGACTGGATCATCCACGGGAAAAACTACCTGGGCTTCTTCCTGGCGGCGCTGGCAGTGTCCTGCCCTTTGGCGGATTCTGTCTGGAAGCGGTTCTGGAACACCCTGGGGGCAAAAGTCCTGCTGTTCGCCCTGTTCTGGGTATGCGTCTACCGGATCGTCACCGGACTGCATAACCCTTTCCTGTATCTGGGGTTCTGAGGAAGCTACATATAGTCCTGACAAGAGTAACCGTCCGCGCCTTTTAGAAGTTCGAGAGATCATGTATTTATACCGCTTAACGATTTCACTTGCCGTGAAACCGGACTGCATAACGCTGACTGGTTCATTCGCATGATTACATTAGGCAGCATTCAGCGTTATGCAGTATAAGATGAAACGGCAGTATATTTGGAAGCAGCGCCCTGGAACCGGGCATAGGAGTAGACATATGAGGACACGAAAGCATACCACACCGTTGTTATCCGCACTGGCAGCCAGCATGCTGTGTGCCAGCCTTACAGCCGCCGTCAGCGCACATGGCGTTTTTGAAAAATATGATACGGACGGCTGGGGACAGCCCATCATCTCCGTGCTCATGCAGGGCCTGGCCCATCGGGATTCGTTCTGGGAGCCCGGGGGCGCAGATGCCCAGGATAATTCCCTCCTGCTTGCCTCCAGCCAGTCCAATACCGGGGAAATCCCCGATGTCCTTGCGGGCCAGCGGGAAGCGGCTATCTCTGGCAGCGTCTCCGGCAGGCAGCAGGACGCAGGGGCTGCCGGTTCGGCCAATGGTTCCGGCGGTTCCGTTGAGCAGCATGGTACAGGAGCATTCGGTTCGGTCAATGGTTCCGGCGGCTCTGGCAACCAGCAGAGCCCGGAAGCAGTCGGCTCCGGAGGACAGCCGGGCGCAGGAGCTGCCGGTTCAGCCAATCCCTCCGGTACTGCCGTCCCACAGCAGGATTCAGCCCCCACCGGTTCAGGAAACAATGCCGCCAGCAATCCAGGCAGTCCTCAGCACACCGACACGGCTGTGCCCGGAGGCAGTTCCCACGATGCGGGCTCCGTGGTTCCGGACACAACCCCCGGCGCAGAGCAGAACCCTGATGCCGCAGCCCAGGCAGAGCCAATGCAATATGCCTTCACGGAAGTGCCCCGGGAGTATTTTGACGATGCCCTGTTCATCGGCGACTCCCGGGTCACCGGGGTGGAGCTTTATTCCGGCTGGGACAATCTGACCTACTACGCCGAGGGCGGCATGACCGTCTACAGCATGTTCCAGTCCAAGACCGCCCAGGTAGAAGGCCAGACCCTTACCATAGAAGAGGCCCTCCGGAAACGCTCCTTCGGGAAAATCTATCTGGAAATCGGCATCAACGAGATGGGCACAGGCACTGTGGATTCCTTTATGGAAGCCTATGAGGCCGCCGTGGATTATCTGCGGGAGCTGCAGCCGGACGCCATCCTCTACGTCTGCGGCATCATGTACGTGGAGCAGAGCAAATCGGAATCCGACCCGATCTTCAACAACCCGGCCATCCAGGAGCGCAACGACCGCATCGCCGCCCTGGCTGATGGGGAAAATATCTTCTACCTGGACATCAACGAGGTGGTGACGGACGAGACCGGGAACCTGAACCCGGACTACACCTGGGACGAGGTGCATCTCCTGGGCAAATATGACGTCATCTGGCTGGAGTATTTTTCCAGCCACGGCATCGTGAAGGATTCGTAGGTATACAAAAGCCTTTAATCGGATAGGGGGATGATCAGTTCCCCTTCCACACCATCTGGCATACCGTCCAGTACCAAGGCCACCGCCCTTCGGCAGTCTGCCATCTCATGTACCTTCCTTCAGCCCTCTTAAACCTCACGGCGAGAACTTTGGTGTTCGGCTGTATCCTTCCCACTGCCGGGCGGATTCGGGACTTTCACCCTTTAGAACGTGCCCTCGCCGGGTGCACCAAAAAAGCCAGCCAGATATCTTTCCATAGCATCTGGCCGGCTTTCCTTCTGTTTCATCCCCATATCATAACTGCGTCCCAAAATATACGCTTATCCGATAAACGGTTGAAGCGCTTTCCTGTCCCCCTCGGAAACTTCCAGCATATCCATGGAATGCTCAGCAGACCATCCTGCCTTTTCCATCAGGTTCTGGATGTTTTTCAGCAAAGTGGAAATCCGGTTTTTCTCCGCTGCAGCGCGCTCCGCCTCTACTGCTTTCCCCGCTGCAATGCGTTCCTTCTCCGCTGCCCTCCGTTTCATTTCCTCCAGAGCCAAACACACATCAATCACCTCCCTGCCCTTTTCCATCTCCAGATTTGCGCCTACACAGGCGTTCAGCACGTCAACTTCGGTCCGCCCCAGGTGCCGGAACCCTTCGTCTGCCTCCACGACCTCCCCAAGCCTGTCAGCATCCTGTGAATATTTGATGAAGGACAGCACTTCTTTCAGGGATGTCCGGAATTTCCCAAAGTCGCTGTCCTTTATGGACGCCGGGGCGACCAGGTTGATCTTATAGTCCGGCACCAGCGCCAGTATCCTGGCGTCCTGCTCCCCGAACATCTCATGGATGGACATCGGCCCGTCCCATTCCTCGGCATTGAAGCAGACCACAAGGGTCACTACAGGCAGGAGCCTGTCCTGCTTCATGAACCCTGACAGGTACTCATCCCCATCGGCTCCCCTGTAATCGCCTGAACGCTTATGGGAAGCCGCGGCAATGGATACCTGCTTCGCATACTGGAGGGCATCATATACCATATTCTTTACCGGCATCGCATAGTGGATGGCACCATCCTTATATTACCTGTCAGCCGCCAGATACGGAAACGGCCCCTTCACCTCCTCCGCGATATAGGCCAGCGCGCCGCCATATTCGCCGAGCTCCCCGGCCCGGGCGGCCAGCTCCTCATACGCCGCCTGCAGAAGCCAGAGGATTTCCCCTGGCCCGGTCTCCCCGGCGGCATTGCCGCACAGCTCCACCGCCTTCGCCATCCTGTCGCAGACACCTTCCAACGCGGCTCTTTGGGGCTCCTCCAGAAGCGCCCCCAGCTTCTGGATCTCCCCCTTCAGCCAGAACAGCAGCATGCCCTCCTGCATGGCCAGGTCGCCGTACAGTTTCACCGGGCCCCTTTCCGTGGAGCCCTCCTGCGTTCCTTCAGATTCCCCCTCAGGCTTCCATTCCACCTCCCGGGACAGGCTCTGCAGGAACTCCACGCAATCGTCCAGCCGGTTCTGGAATTCCTGTATTCCGTCGAACAGAGGCTTGTGGGAGGGCTGCCGCAGCACGTCCATCTGGGCGGCAAAGGCGATGGCATCCAGCCGGAACTGGAAATCCTCCAGCGCCGTGACCGTCACCTCTTCCAGGGGCATATCCGACAGCCGCCGGGCAATCTCCGCAATCTCGTCGGCGATATAGCCGTAGGGCAGCCCGGGATCTTGCAGCTTCCCCGCCGCGGCGCGCCCGGCCTCCGCTGCGGCCCGAATGCGCTGTGCCCCGTTCCGGCGCATGTCCTGGAAGATCAGCCCCGCCAGCTCCTGCAGGAAATCCGCCACCTTTCCCGCCTTCAGCCGGGCATGCTCCGCCAGGCGGCTGTACCTTAGGCATATATGTTGGTATGCCTGCCGCTGCCCTTCCCTGGCCCGGGCGATCATCAGCCCTGTCTGAAAGGCGGTGACGCCGGCGGCAAAGGCCGCGTCCTCCATGGCCTTGACAATCCGGAACCGGGCCCATATCCCGTCCGGGCACCGGCCCAGGGCAGTGACCTGCTCCAGCGTTTTCGACAGCCCATCGGCCAGCTCCTGTGCCCTGCCTGCGGTGAAGTCCCAGAACTCCTTGTAGAACAGGGCCTCCGTCCCTGCCCCCATGTTCTTCCTGGTGTAGTCCGCCGTCTCCCTGGCCTCCACGATGAGCCCGTTCAGTTCCCGGATGATTTCGTCTGTGGTCTTTGAATACATCATAGCGCTTCTCTCCTTTTCCATTTCGCGCGGTCTCGCAGGCAGACGGTACTTCCGGTATTCCGCGGGCGTCACCCCCATGCAGGACTTGAAGCTGCGGGTGAAGCCCTCATGGGAATCGTAACCGTATCTCAATGCAATCTCCAGCACAGTGCTGTCCGTATCCGCCAGTTCCCCGGCGGCCAGAGCCAGCTTCCTCCTGGTCACGTACCCCATGACGCTGTCCCCCACTGCCTCCCGGAACATGCGCTGGTAATGGTATTTGGAGAAATGGACTCCCCGGGCCAGGGCCTCCACGGTGAGCTTCTCCCGGATCCTTTCCTCGATCATGTTCAGGGAACGGAATATGGGTGTCCTGTCATGCATATCCTCGCCTTTCTGCCGCTTTCGCGCCTCCGGCCAAAGCTGTGGAATCCTTGCGCCGATCCGGTGGACGGCACCCCAGAGATCCCGGGCCTTGGCTGTGTGTCAATTACAATCACAGGATACACCGCCCGCTGCCTTTTTTCTTGACCGAAAGTGCTGTCCCGGGGAAATCATGGCCGGAGAAACGGAAAGTCCACTCAGAAGAGATCCCGTATATGGCAGGGCTTGCGGTAGAATACCTGGGAGAGGTCTATGCCGGGCGCGTTCACCCTGATGTCCGGCGTCATGGCGATGCTGTCCGCCCCCCGGCAGCCCCCCAGCAGCACGGCCAGGTTCCCCGCGTCCAGCTCAATGTCCGCCGGCCCCTCCGTCCGCTCCACCAGATTCTCCCGGCCCGGGGCGAAGTCCAGCAGGAAGGTATGGTTGTTCTCCGGGATTATCTTATCCGTGACCCCTATCGCCAGCCTCCCCTCTCCCCTGCAGCGGCAGAGCTTCAGGAGGGTCTCCGCATTGACGGCCCGCGCCATCCCGTTTAAGACAGGCTTATAATCCATTCCGCTGATCTCCGGCAGCAGCCCGGCCAGGTCCATATGGTCCGGCACGCCGAACTCGATGTCCGCGAAATTGGCGATGAACGCCTCGTACACGAAATGCAGCAGCCCCACAAGGGCTTTTGCGTCCGTGAAGATAAGGGCGTCCCTGCCGGAAAATTCGGTGACGCAGTGGAGGGTGTCCTTCACCCTGCTGCCGATCAGGAAGCCTCCGGGAATGCCCTCTTCATCCGACCAGAGGAAAATCCAGCGCCTGTCCTTCAGCGGCTTCTCCCCCTCCAGGTCCTTGTCGAAGACCTCCCGCAGGCAGGAGAAGTTGGTGTCCCCACAGGCTTTCGCGTAAATTTCCGTCAATGGGCTTAAGTCGTCCCCGGGCAGAAGCTGGCGCACCCTGCCGCCCACATCCGGCAGGCGCTTCAGATCCCGGAGCTTTACACGCCAGCGCAGGGTCTTTCCGGCGGGGGCGAAACCGTACTGCCGATAGTAGGCGGTGCTGAAGGGGTACAGATGGGACAGGGCGCAGCCCTCCTTGTACAGATCCCGCAGGGCCAGCTCCATACAGGCCCTGACGGCCCCGCCCCGGCGGTGGGCCGGAAGGGTGGCCACGCCGCCTACGCCGCCCATTTTAAGGACGTGGCCGTCGAAGCGCACCTGCTTTTTGTTCATGATGACAGAGGCCACCGGGGCTTCCCCTTCGCCGGGGAATGTCCCGTAGTAGTCCTCCAGGGGATTCTCCCTGGCTGTTTCGGATTTCTCCAGCTCCTTTCCGTATTCGAAAGAGCCCTCGAAAGCCACCACCATGTTCAGGCCCGCCCTCCAGTATTCCTTCGGCTGCAGTTTTCTCGCAAACATGCTTTTCCTCCTTGGCTGATTTTCTATATGCGTCCAGCATAACACGATTCCCCAATAATTTCCATTCCGTCCGGAAGATTTCTTATCAAAAGGGCGCAGGTGTCCGTCAGCCTTACATTGCTCTTCAGCGGCCAGGCCAGCTTCCCCCTTTTTTCTCCGGCCGCGCAATGGACGTCCAGCTTCGTATCTATCAGCCCCAGATTGTCGGGCAGGTTATTGGCAAAAATAAGGCTCCCGGCGCTCACCCCTATCACCAGCCCGTCCTTATCGATATACTCCGTCAAAGACTTATTGAATCCCGTATCATTGATCCTTTCAAGCAGGTATTGCGTATTGCCTCCGCATATGTATACCACGTCATACTGCTGTAGCTGCGCGGCTTCCATTCCCTCATGCAGATTGCACACCCTGATATTCCTGTCTGAAATACCGCATTTCAACAAATCATTCATGCATTTGGGCAGCACTTTTACCGCTTCTGCGTCCACTGCCGCCGTGGGTATGAACAATGCTTTTACCGAGGCCATGTCCTTGCCTGCCATGTCCACGAAACACGCTTTGATTTCCTCTGTTTCCAGACCTGCTGATGTCAGTAATACTCTCATATCGCCCTCCTATTCCGGCCAGTTCATCTGTGCGTCTGACACGCCCATTTTCCGGCACTCAGCGCATACATGCTCTTTTTCCGCCTGGTTTCCTATTTTGTATCGTAGAATTTTATCCTTAAAAACGATATATTTCTCATTACCCGCTTTGAAATCAACAAACCAGCTTCCGCTATGGGAACCGGCTGACATGGCCTCGGAAATCCGCTCCGGAAAATCGGCATCGTCACTTGTGAAGAACAGTGCGGTCCAGTATTTTGGGTTTCCCCCGGTGTCCCACAGTTCGATTTTATGGACGTTCATAATGTCGATGACAGCGTCATCCGCCACGCTTTCCTTGATCAGGATGCCCTCATATCGTTGCCGTTTCTTCTCCCGGACCGCATTCCTGCCGCAGATATGGACCGCTTTCACTGCCCCCAATTCCAGCTCATCTTTCAATAAAATATCCATGGACACATGGAAAGTCTTTCCCAGCGTCAAGAGCTTTTCCGTTTCCGGCAGGGCGATGTCCGCTTCCCATTTGGATATGGACTGCCTGCTCACATTGCATATGGAAGCCAGCTCTTCCTGGGTCATTCCATTTATTTTTCTTAATTCCACGATTTTTTCTGACAATTTCATTGCCTCACCCCCTCTCCCGGATTCTTTACAGGATTCCATTATACAGAATAACAGGGGCTTTTACCACCAACGCCACAGTGCCTTTATGCAACCTCAGGTTGCCCATATGGAATTCCGCATCGGCAGGGGTTTCCGTTACATTTCTGTTGATGTGCCATTGATTGCGTGATAAAATGAGAGTCAAAAAAGATATGGCCGAAAGCAGGCAGGAAATGGAACCATAAGGAAAGGCAGGCGCTCAGGTTATGCATAAAATCATGATCATAGAAGACGATCCGTCCACCCGGGAGGAGCTGACGCTGCTGCTGGAGAATGAGGGGCATCAGGTGCTGGCGGTGACGGATTTCACGGATGTCGCCGGGCAGCTACGGGATTTCGGGCCCCATCTGGCGCTGCTCGACCTGGGGCTGCCGGGGAAGGACGGCTTTACTTTGTGCATGGAGATCCGAAGGGGTTCCGATGTGCCCGTCATTTTCCTCACCAGCAGGGACTCCGCCATGGACGAGCTGCAGGCCCTGAACCTAGGGGGAGACGATTATATCACAAAGCCTTACCACATCCCCGTGCTGCTGGCCCGGATCAATACGGTGCTGCGCCGGGCCCGGCAGGAACCCGACAGGCTGGAGGCGAAAGGGCTGACCGTGAGCCTGTCCCGGGGAATCGCCTCCGCAGGCGGGGCGGCGGTGGAGCGGCGGGTGAACGTTTTTTCATTCTTCCCTTGAGCCGCGGCAGGAAATGTGGTATGATGTTGAGAAAACGCCGGGGAGGGCCCCCTCCTCCCCCGGTATCCGCGAAGGGAGGAAAAGGGATTGGACAGCTTTTTTGCCCTGTTTTTCCGGTTCTCCTTCGGCCTTTTGTGCCACGCGCTGCTGCTCCCCCTGATCACCCCCTGCCGCTTCGGCCGGCGGGCCTGCCGCTGGGCGTGGCTGGGGGTGTCCGCCCTGGGCTCCCTCCTGGCGGTGCCCCTCATCCTGCTGGTGGACAGCGTGGGCGTGCTGTTCGTGCTGGAGGCCGCCTTTACCCTGGCCCTGTACTGCGCGGCCTATATGTTCCTGTCGGAGGGCAGCCGGATGCGCAGCCTGTTCATGTTCTCCGTATACGGAACCTATTTCATGTTCCTGCTGGCCTTTGCCAGCTGCCTCTCCCAGGTGTTTTTCAACGGGAGCCACTATGCCACCGCCGCCATCCGCACCCTGTTCATGGCCCTCTACGGACTGAGCCTGCGCTTCAGCCCCCTGGTCCGCCGCCTCCGGGCCACCTCCCAGCTCAGCGTGGGCTGGCGCAGTCCCGCGGTGTTCTCCTGCTCCTCCTGCCTGACGGTGTACGCCGCCGCCCTGATTTTCTCCATCCTCCAGCTGGACCCGGGCATCCGCCTGGGCATCACCGGGGTGCTCGCCGCCCTGATCACCTCCGCCTACGCGGTGTCGGGCCGCATGATCCTGCTCCTGGGCCGGGAGCAGGCCGCCCGGGAGGCGGAGACCCAGCGGAAGCTGATGGAACGCCAGCTGGCCGCCGAGCGGGAATACGTGGCCCAGGCCAAGGCCCACCGCCACGATATGCGCCACCACACCGCCCTCATCCAGGCCTACCTGGACCGGGGGGACACCGGCGGGGCCAGGGAATACCTCTCCCAGTGGCAGGCCCAGCTGGACGCCGCCGCCCTGGACCACTACTGTGAGAACACGGTGGCCAACGCCCTGCTGCGGCTCACGGCGCGGCGGTGCCGGGAGGGGGACATCCCCTGCCAAATCCAGGCCGCCATCCCCGAGGAGCTGCCCCTCACCGGGCCGGAGCTGACGGCGGTGCTGGGCAATATCCTGGAAAACGCCTGGGAGGCCGCCGGGGCCGCCCGCGCCCCCAGCCTGTCCGTGTCCGCCCGGCCCCAGGGGGGCTTCCTGCTGGTGGAGGTGAAAAACGCCGTGTCCGGGGAGACCCGGTTCGAGGGCGGCCTGCCCGTCACCACCAAGGCGGCGGGGGGCCAGGGCCTGCGGAACGCCCAGCGCACCCTAAAACGCCACGGCGGGCTGCTCCAGTGCGCCCGGGAGGGGGACACCTTCCTCACCCGCGCGCTCCTGCCCCTCTAAGAACCTGTATTCACAACCTCAAACGCCGTCTGGGCGGGGCTTTTT
>OFHB01000592.1_pt1 | contig 23259 bp, 24 predicted proteins | sample 1521881 | NCBI WGS metagenome assembly OFHB01 (sample SAMEA3504090, study PRJEB24116) | mouse gut metagenome | biome: mouse gut; feature: mouse-associated habitat; material: faeces | place: Denmark | collected 2011
GGACCGCATCTTTGACAAGATGGAGAGCGAGGAGGCCTGGATAGCGCCCTATTACTCCGGGGACGCGGCCATCCTGGTGGACAACAGCGACAACATCCGCTTCGTGGTGCCAAGAGAGGGCACGAACTATTTCGTGGACGCCATGTGCATCCCCGCCACCTCCGGCCACAAGGCCGAGGCGGAGGCCTATATCAATTTCCTCTGCGACCCTGAGATCGCCGGGGCCAACATGGACTACGTGGGCTATTCCACCCCGGAGACCGCGGCCAAGGCCTATATGGATCCGGAGATCGTGGAGAGCCCCGTCCACTATCCGGACGGTGAGACCCTGGCCCGCACCCAGGTCTTCGTCAACCTGCCGGAGGATACCAGCAGGCTGATCGACAGGCTCTGGGCCGAGGCGAAAATGGGCGGCCCCGGCGAGTCCGCGGTGCTGGTGGCGATCATCCTGGGGTTCCTGGCAGTGTACATCGCCATATTGGTGTACAAACGGCGCAAGCGGAAGCGGGAGCTGGCGTAGGAAATCGGGGAATGGGAGGAGCCTGTCCGGGCTCCTTTTTCCGTGTCCGGGCATAATGCCTCCAAAAAGGCGAAAAATGTACGGGAAATTGCCACAAGATGATATTGAAAACCACCAATGGGAATGATAGAATAAGGAAGGCGAAGGATTCGGAAAATCGTTCGGGAGGATCGCCGGGAGAACCTCTGAGATTGAAATCCTGCCTGACCGGCAACCTGGCCCAATGGGTGAGGGAGAGGGACGGGGCGTGTTCATGCCGCAGGGCGGTGGAATGGAGAGCTGTTATGAAATTGAAGGACTGGGACGATAGGGAGGAAAAGGAACTGGGGCAGGAACCGGAGAGCCGGGGGACGCAGGATGCGGATTTTGAGGACAGGGAGCCGGAGGAAGCGCTGCCGCCCCTGCAGCCATGGGCGAAAGCGGCGATCTTTATGGGCCTGACGGTTCTGGCCGCTGTCATATGCGCCGTTTTGTGGCATGTCACCCATCCGGACAAGCCAGAGGGAGGGGACAGGGGGAGCCTGGCGGAGGCCAGCCAGCCGGAGTCCGACGATTCTGGGCAGCCCCCGGAAGCGGAAGGGAACCCGGCACAGGGAGAAGGGGCAGGCGAGGAGCCAGAATCGGACTTTGCCGGGGCCGCGGATTCGGAGACGCCCGCGGAGCCTGAAAGCGAACCGGCGGAAAACGGCACGGCATCATCCGCCCCGGGGGCCTCTGCGCCTCCGGATGCCTCCAAAGGCCCGCAGAACCAGCCCGAATCCCCTCAGCCTACGGCGGAGCCCCAACCGACGGTACAGCCCACACCTGAACCCGCGTCCCGGCCCCAGGCGGGGAACCCGGAGGCCGGGGAGGATGACATGCGCATGACATTCATGGTCGTGCAGGAGTCCGTGACCCCCAAGGACGCGGTGAACCTGCGCACCATGCCCACCACCACAGACGACAGGAACATCGTGGTAAAGATTCAAAATGGCGAAGCCCTGTCCAGGACCGGCATCAACAATGACACAGGATGGTCGCGCATCGATTATAATGGCCAGACACTGTACGCGGTGAGCCAGTATCTGACCACTGATCTGAACTATAAGACGCCGGTGGCGCCCACTGACCCCAACCGGGTCACCACGGCAGACGGAACGGAGGTCATTTTCGAAAACTGCGACGACTGGATCACGCCCAAGGAGTATGTGAATCTGCGGACGGAGCCCAGCACCCTTCAGGAGAACGCCACGGTGAGCTGCCGGCTGAACTACGGGGAGAAGGCCCACCGCACAGGCTTCAGCGCGGACTTTGGGTGGTCCCGGGTGGAGTACGGCGGGCAGATCCTCTACGTGGTCACCAGCTTCGTCTACACGGTGCCGGCGGAGTGACATTTGCCTGTCTTCAGGGGTTGAAGATGTTCAGCTCGCAGTTGAAGATTTTGTCCGTCACCACGGCGATGGAGCCGATCAGGGGCGCCTGGCCGCCGAAAGAGGACTTCACGATCTCGATGGTATGCCCTGTGTTGGACTGGGGGCCGCTGTTGAGCTTGGTGGTCAGGGCGTCCTCCACCACAGTGGTCTCCACGGGGGAATCGTATCCCACGATGATATGGCTCACGTCCAGCAGGTGGATGGCATTGCGCACCGCGTAGGCCAGGTAGCCGCAGAACTCGTCCAGCGCTGCCATGGCCAGGAAGTCCATGGCGGAGGCGGCGGTGATGATGTCGCTCCAGGTGTAGGATTCCTGCTCCTTGGACAGCAATGTAGGGCCTTTGTAGATATTGCGCATCTCCTGGATATGCCGGTTCATATTGTCGATATTGGCGTAGAGCTCCAGGCAGCCGCGGTTGCCGCAGTTGCAGGAAGGTCCGGCGAAATTGATGGAGGTGTGGCCCAGCTCGCCGCTCTGTCCGAAATCCCCGTCGTAGATGTTCCCCTGGAAGATATACCCGGCGCCTATGCCATTCATGATATGCAGATAGAGCAGATTGTCCGAATGGGTATGGGAGCCGTAGATTTTTTCCGCCAGCGCGCCGGCGCTGCTGTCGTGGATGATGTAGGCGGGCAGCCCTGTGCGCTGTTGGATGATTTCAGGCAGGGGGAGGTTCTTGATGCCCCAGAAATCCACCGGCGTGGTCAGCTTCTGGGCCTTGGTGTCCACAGGGCCCAGAGAGGAGATGCCTATGGCCACGATCCGCCGGGACTGGCCCTTGCGGAGCTGTTCGTAGAGCTGCACCAGCGTGTCGATCAGGGTGTCCTGATTCAGGGAATCGTACCTGCAGTCCTTCTGGGCGATGATCCGTCCCTTCAGGTCGGCCAGGATGCCGCTGAGCAGATTCCTTTTGATCAGCATCCCCATAATCAGCGGGGAATTGGGGGACAGATCCAGGATGATCGGCTTCCTGCCGAGGGAGGCGTCCGCCTCGGTGGAGGTATAGGTGTACTCCTTGATGATGTCGCTGGCGATCAGGTCGGATACGATATTGCCAAGGGTGGTCTTTGTCAGATGCATGCTTCTGGCCAGGTTTGCCCGGGAGACGGACTGTCCCGTGCTGATGAGGCGCAGGGCCAATGCGCGATTCTTTTCTTTTACATTCGTGAGGTTGGTTCCGTGCAATGTCGGCATAGATTTTCGTCCTTTCTCTGGCGGAGACAAGCGGGTCATCCCCCTTTTCTTACTATTATACATGATTTGTAATGAAAATCAATAAAAAGAGACAAGAAAGTAAAACGGCATTACTAAAAATCAGGCTGAACACGGGATATGGCCCTTCCGGGATGGCCGGAATCTTTAGAAAGATTTTATAAAATAAAAAGCCCTGAATGTTAGTAAACAGTATTGATTTAGTGGAAGAAAAATGGTATTATTTTTCTTGAAAAGCACTGAATAAAGGGTACCGGAAAACCATACACCATAAAAATGGCGGGAAGGGGAATCGATATGAAGTTTAGCATAGGGATAGACATCGGCGGGACCAAAAGTGCTGTTCTACTGGGGAATCCGCAGGGGAAGGAGGGCCCGGAGAAGTTCATACTGCGAAGGGAAGCCTTTGAGACGAAGAAAGCAGGAGGCCCGATGGGGGCGATTCAGAAGATGGAGGAGACGATCCATCGGATATTGCAGGAGAAGGGGCTCTCCACGGAGGACATCATAGGGATAGGCGTCAGCTGCGGCGGACCGCTGGACAGCAGGCGGGGGGTCATCATGAACCCGCCCAATCTGCCGGGCTGGGATAATATACCGATCAAGCAGATGCTGGAGAAGGAGTTCGGCCTGCCCGTGGCTCTGGAGAACGATGCCAATGCCTGCGCGGTGGCGGAATGGAAGTACGGCGCGGGCAGAGGGTATGACAATGTCATCTTCCTGACCTTCGGGACGGGGCTGGGAGCCGGGTTGATCCTGGACGGGAAGCTCTACCGGGGCAGCAGCGACATGGCAGGGGAAGTGGGCCATGTGAGGATGGAGAGATGGGGGCCGGTGGGCTACGGGAAGATGGGCTCCTTCGAGGGATTCTGCAGCGGCGCGGGAATCAGCCAGATGGCCAGGATGAAGGTGCTGGAGAGGATCGAGAACGGCATGAGCCAGGATCTGTGCCAGGGCATGGAGGATTTGGACCAGCTCAACGCAAAGGACATAGCCATCGCCGCGGACAGGGGGGACGAGCTGGCCATCGAAATCTACCGCCTCTGCGGCGAGCAGCTTGGCAGGGGGCTGGCCATGCTGGTGGATATCCTGAACCCGGAGATCATCATCATCGGCAGCATCTTCCAGAGGTGCAGGCATCTGCTCTGGCCCTACGCGGAGCGGGTGATGAAGCGGGAGGCGCTGGAGGCGTCCGCGGCGGCCTGCGTGGTGGTGCCCGCCCAGCTGGGGGAGAACATAGGCGATTACGCCGCGCTGGTGCTGGCGGAATATAATTTCGGAGAAAAGGAAATGGCAGGGAATGAATGAGATCGAGGGAATCTGGCAGGGGCTTGCGGAGCGCTATCCCGTCCTGAAGGGATGCCGGGAAGACATCATGGAGGCCTATCATGAGATGCGGGAAAGCTTTGCCCGGGGCGGGAAGCTCCTGATATGCGGCAACGGCGGCAGCAGTGCGGACGCCCAGCATATCGTGGGGGAGCTGATGAAGGAACTCGGGCTGCACAGGGCGGTGCCGGAGGAGTTCGCGGCGGCCTGCCGGAGGCTCTATCCCGGCCAGGGGCTGGAGGAAAAGCTGCAGGGAGCGCTCCCGGCCATTGCCATCGGGGTGAACCCGGCGTTTTCCTCCGCCTATGCCAATGACGTGGCCCCGGAGATGGCCTATGCCCAGGAGGTTTTGGGCTACGGGAGGCCGGGGGACGTGCTGCTGGGGCTGAGCACCTCGGGGAATTCCGGGAACGTGATAAACGCGGTGAAGACGGCCAGGGCCGCGGGGCTGCGCTGCATCGGCCTGGGCGGCCTTGGCGGCGGCATGCTGCGGGAGCTGTGCGATGTGTATGTGGCGCTGCCGGAGAGCGAGACCTACCTGGTGCAGGAGCTGACCCTGCCTGTGTACCACGCCTGGTGCCGCATGCTGGAATGGGCCTTCTGGGGTGGGAAGGCATAATTAGTCAACTGATATTACTAATTAAGGTTTTTGAAGAAAAAGCAACTGACAGGGAATGTGGCAAAGCTTTCTTTACATATATTGGAGCAAGACGACGAATTAGCCATGTGGGATCTGCGGAGGGACACAGCCGCCAGGGATTTCTGCATGGCTAATTGCGAAAGGAAGCCAGACAGATGAAGACGATTTATGTAAAGGATGTGGTACAAAAGCTGCTGCTGACCGAGCGGATCAAGTGGAAAAAGGTGGTTCCTGCCATGGCCCTGTTCGCGGCCATGTTCTTCCTGGGCAGGGAGGTGGCGGAGATCCGCGCCCAGGCCAGACAGACCTCGGGGAGCCTGCTCACAGAGACCGAGGACTGGGGCCTGGGATTCGGCGGGGCGGGGCAGAAGCCCACAGGCAATGCCACTGCGGCGGAGCTTGCGGAGTACGATGCCTACTTTTGCGGGCCGGGGGAGGAGAAGGCGATCTATCTGACCTTTGACTGCGGCTACGAGAACGGGAACACGGAACCCATCCTGGACGCCCTGAAGAAGCACAATGCCCCGGCCACCTTCTTCGTGGTAGGGCATTTCCTGGAGTCCGCCCCGGAGATTGCGAAGCGCATGGTGGAAGACGGGCACACCGTGGGCAACCATACATATCACCATCCGGACATGTCCAGGATATCGGATAAGGCATCCTTCCAGAAGGAGATGGACGATGTGGCTGCCCTGTTCAAGGAGGTCACGGGCGGGGAACTGGCCATGTACTACAGGCCGCCCCAGGGGAAGTACAGCAAGGAGAACCTGCAGATGGCAAAGGAGATGGGATATTCCACCTTCTTCTGGAGCCTGGCCTATGTGGACTGGAACCAGGATGCCCAGCCCAGCCACGAGGAGGCTTTCTCCAAGCTGACAGGGCGCATCCATCCCGGGGCGATTGTACTGCTGCACAGCACCTCGAAGACAAACGGGGAGATCATGGATGAGCTGCTGACGAAATGGGAGGAGATGGGGTATACTTTCAGGCCGTTGGCGGATCTGGCGGCAGGGCAGGGCGGCCAGGGCGGGAACCGGGCGGAGGACGGCGGAAATGCTGGAAATGCAGGAGATGGGGGAAATGCTGGAGATGCTGGAAATGCCGGAAATGCAGGAGACGGCGGAAATGCCGGGAAAAGGCGCTGACGACAGGGGAGCGGGCGCAAAAATAACACCGGCTGTCGCGTGTTCTACGGGATTCTCTCTATGGTTGCACCTAGACACCGACAATACGGCCAAAGCCGCACTCTTCCCAGAACCGATGTTGACGTTATTATAATATAAAATCCGGGGGATGACAAGGCTTTTTGCGCCAGCATGCTCTTTGCACATACTCTCTGTGGCCGTCAGGCGTCCCTGGCACACTTTCCAGAGGGACGCAATTGCGCCACAGGCTTGACTTGTCCGGGGATCTATTCTATAATGGGAAGCGATAAAGAGGGAAACGTAAAGGAAGACATGGGCCGGGGCAAAGGAGGAAGTATGGAAAAGGAACTGGTAGCGGTTATTGACTTCGGCGGTCAATACAATCAACTGGTGGCCAGGCGGGTCAGGGAATGCAATGTGTATTGTGAGATTTATTCTTATAAAACGGATCTGGATAAAATCCTGGAGAAGAAACCCAGGGGCATCATCCTCACAGGCGGCCCCAGCAGCTGCTATGAGGAGGGGGCGGCCACCTGCTCTCCCGAACTGTTCGAGCAGGGGATTCCGGTACTGGGGCTGTGCTATGGGGCCCAGCTGATGACGCATGTGCTGGGCGGCCAGGTGGCCAGGGCGGCAGTCAGGGAGTATGGCAAGACAGAGGTGGACGTGGACACCACATCCCGGCTGTTCGCGGACGTGACGCCGCACACGGTGTGCTGGATGAGCCATTTCGACTATATCGCCCGCATGGCCCCCGGCTTCCGGGCTGTGGCGGCTACCGCCAACTGTCCCGTGGCCGCCGCGGAGTGGGAGGAGCGGGGGCTCTACGCCATCCAGTTCCACCCGGAGGTGCTCCACACCGCCCAGGGCTCCAGGATGCTGTACAATTTCGTGCGGAATATATGCGGCTGTGCCGGTGACTGGCGGATGGACTCCTTCGTGAAGGAGAACATCAAAGCCATACGTGAAAAGGTGGGCGGGGGCAAGGTGCTCTGCGCCCTGTCCGGCGGCGTGGACTCCTCTGTGGCGGCAGTGCTCCTGTCCAGGGCGGTGGGCAGCCAGCTCACCTGCGTGTTCGTGGACCACGGGCTGCTGCGCAAGGACGAGGGGGACCAGGTGGAGGCGGTCTTCGGGCCTCAGGGCGATTATGAGCTGAACTTCATCCGGGTCAATGCCCAGAAGCGGTTTTACGACAGGCTGGCCGGAGTCTCCGAGCCGGAGCAGAAGCGCAAGATCATCGGCGAGGAGTTCATCCGGGTCTTCGAGGAAGAGGCGAAGAAAATCGGGGCCGTGGACTTCCTGGTACAGGGGACGATCTACCCGGACGTGGTGGAGAGCGGCCTGGGCGGGGAATCCGCAGTGATCAAGTCCCATCACAATGTGGGCGGCCTGCCCTCCTGCGTGGAGTTCAGAGAGATTGTTGAGCCGTTGAGAAACCTTTTTAAGGATGAGGTCAGGAAGGTGGGCCTGGAATTGGGCATCCCGGAGCAACTGGTGTTCCGGCAGCCCTTCCCCGGACCGGGGCTGGGGGTCCGCATCATGGGCGAGGTGACTGCCGGGAAGGTGGAGATGGTGCAGGACGCGGACGCGATTTTCCGGGAGGAGATCTCCAGGGCCGGACTGGACAGGGAGCTGAACCAGTATTTTGCCGCGCTGACGAACATGCGTTCTGTGGGCGTCATGGGGGATGAGAGGACATATGACTATGCCATCGCCCTGCGGGCGGTGAACACGGTGGACTTCATGACCGCGGAGGCGGCGGAGATTCCCTGGGAGGTGCTCAAGCGGGTGATGAGCAGGATCATCAATGAGGTGCGGGGGGTGAACAGGGTGCTTTATGACGTCAGTTCGAAACCGCCTGGGACCATAGAGTTCGAATAACGGAAATTCAGACCAGAAAGCCGATAGATTCAAGGTTTTCTGGTCTTTTAGTTTCTCTGCTGATGTTATTATGATGTTGGAAATGAAACAAGCTACTTTTCCTACCCGAAAAGCGTGTGGTTGAAATACTTGCCAGAATATGGTAATATCTCTTTAGGACTACCAGGATGGTAGGCGGTTAGCCCTCTCCGGAGGGACTGTGACCCTCCGTTTACATAGAAACCTGAAAGGGAATCTGGGAAAGGAGGGCTGAGTGGATGTTGACGATTGAAGGATTGATAGCAGTAATCAGCCTTGTGCTGACAGCGTTTGGTCTCGGATATGCCATCGGAAGCAAGGATAATCATAAGACGCAGAAATAGCCGCCCTGGTCTGACAAACTAAGCGGCTATTTTGCTTTACATTGTTGGGCTAACCGTCTATCGGTGGCTCCTGGGGCGTCTGTTACCAGCAGACGCCTCTCTTTATCTAAAGAATAGCACAATCTGTGGGAAAGTTCAAGGATTTTCTTCTTCCGGAGCTGCCCTCCGGAACTGGTTGAGCCGGTCCGCCAGATGCTGATCCTTGTCTGGATAGAGGTGGGAATAGGTGTCCAGCGTCGTCTTCACGGACTCATGCCCCAGGCGGTCGGCAATCTCCAATGGGGCAAAGCCCATTTCAATCAGCATACTGGCGTGGGAATGCCTGAGATCGTGGACCCTGATGGTAGGGAGGCCGGCTTTAGCGGCATTGACCTTTATCTCCTTGTCCAGGGCGGACTTCGTGAAATAAAATATCCTGTCCCCTTTCCCGATTCCGTAGAGCTTTGACACATATCCCATAATGTCATCATAAAGGAATTCTGGGATGGATATGCACCGTTTGGCCTTTGGCGTCTTTGGCTCCAGGAAAAGCTCCTCTCCGTTTAACTTGGCATAGTTCTTGTTGATGTCTATCCGCCTTGATGGGAGGATGTCCGCAGGCGTTAGGGCCAGCAGCTCCCCGGAGCGCATCCCGGTATAGAACAGGATGTCGAAGGCCAGCTTCACAGAGGACTTCTGGATGGCAGCGGAGAATTGCTCATACTGGGCTTGTGTCCAGATGTTCATCTCTTCGGCCTTGCTCTTCCCCATGCTCCCAGCGACCCGGCATGGATTTGCTGGGAGCCGATAGTGGGCTGTGGCATAGTTCATGATGGCGGACAGCTGGTTGTTGATTGTCTTGAGATACGTCTGGGAAAATGGATTCCCGTCCTCGTCCCGATAGGACATCAGCTCGTTCTGCCATTTCCGAACCTTTATGGTGTCGATGTCGCATACCTTCTGGCTACCGAAGTAGGGGAGCAGCTTCGTCTCTATGATGTTCCGCTTGTTCGCCATCGTGGTAGGCTTCAGCCGGTGGGACATGTCCTCCAGATAGTTCTCCACCAGGGAGGAGAAGAGGATGTCGCTGGCATTGCTTTGTTGATCCAGGAACGACCGCTCATACTCCTTGGCCTCCCGCTGCGTCTTGAAGCCGCGCTTGCAGACATGTTTCTTTGCACCGGTCCAGTCCGTGAAATAGAAATTGGCATACCAGCGGGTGGTCTTACCATCCTTCAGGGTGTATTTGTAAGCTGGCATGGCATTCCATCCTCCTCGGTTGAAAGGTAGATTAGGTCGGATTAACTACTCTTAAAACAGGCTTTTGGCGTTTCGCAATTCCGTTAAAAAAGTCGTCTGGCAGCCCGCAGATGGATTGAAGGTCAGAGGCGGATAAGCCAGAAGAATTCAGGAAAGAGTCCTTCGTTATTATTCTGCTATCGATTAGGACATAGACCGCATCACGCAGTATTTCCGGCTCGGCAACAGTCAGGACATCATCCAAAGGCTCTTTATGCCAGTATTTCTGTATGGTCATCTGACGGTTCAGGTAGTTGATCTGGTTTTCGGACAAAAGCCCAAGCGTAGTGCATCGACGGATTATGGTGGACATTGCCGCTCCCCACTTCTTTTTGACGGCTTCTAAGGATGCCAAGGATGAGCCGTGTATATCGGTTGGGAAGGAGGTGGAGGGGAGCAGAAAGGCAGCAGCAAACCGGTCAGCTTGCATATCGGCAAAGTCCACGATGCTCTTCTTCCCAGAATCCTCAATCGCGATTGAGCTGTGCATAATAAGATGGCCTAGTTCATGCAGAATGCTGAAGCGGGTGCGGACGGCGCTTTTTTGGGTAGGATGGTACATGATATAGGGAGTGCCGTCTCTCCATGAGGAAAACGCATCAATGCCTTTGAATGGGCAGCAGCTGTTTGTGGAAAACTGGGAGACGATGATACCGTTATTCTCCAGCAGCCCTATCAAGTCTCTGATGGGATCGCCAGCAAGGCCCCACTGCTTACGGATGGATAGGGCCAGCTCTTCTATATCCGCATCGGTCAGGTCCTCATAGTCTGCATCTATGGTAGGAAGGTTTATATCCACGAAGTCGAAATATCTTTCTAAGAACCTTTTGGCCTCATTGACCCATTTCACCTGATAGCTGGATGCCGTTTTTGATTTCTTGGCTATGTTCGAATTTGAGCGAAAGAATAATGGGCTACTCAAAGCAGCGTCTTCTGTTTCGGCCTTATAAAAGAACTCCAAGGGGAAATCCAGGATACATGAAACCAGCTTCAGTGTATCATGGGATGGGCTTATAATACCCTTCTCATATTTTGAAATGGACTGCCTCGTCACGCCAATCCCATTTGCTAGGTCTTCCATGGACATGGAGCGGGCTTCTCTGGCCTCTACTATCCTAGCTGGTATGATTTTGCCAGTCATGAGCTTACCTCCTCGGCATCGTGCGAAAGGAATTCCTTCTTCAGCACGGCCTTTTTCCTTTCGAATGTCTCCGTAGCCTCGCTGTCGGCCAGAGGGAAGACCAGTGGCAAGGGAAGCGCCTCGGCTATGCTTTGATAGCCAGGCTCTGGGAACTGTATTACTGAAAATGTCTGCCTATTTTGCTCCCCGAAAACCAGAAGGGCATAAAATGGCTCGTCGCGATAAGGCGGCGTCAGTTCAGGGGCTATCACCATCTGGCGCTGCAGCGCATCGTTGTTGTCTGAAAGGGCCACCTTATACTTCGATGCATACGGCAATGTATCTGGATCCTTGCTCCGCGCGATGTGCAGGATTATGTTCTTGTTGCGCAATTCGGGTATGAGCTGGTTATACTGGAACTGCCTTTGAGAAAATGCGAACGGAAATTTGGGGTCATGGCTTTCTATCTCACATTGCATCTGGATGAATTTTGTCCTTATTCGTCCGCGCGTGTCGGACAAGTAAGGATGTCCGAACATAGGACGCTGTGATTCCATTAAATCCCGGTATGCGGCATCTCCTACATTTACGATGGAGGATAGAGTCTGTAGTTCACGGGCAGTAAAAAAGCTTTTTAAATTAATGGACATAATCGACCTCCTGGTTGCTTGAGATTTATGCACCCATTTTACAATATTTTAATAAAGATGTCAACCAAATTTCTGGTACGAGTATTTTTTGTAGCCTATCGGCTCCACATGATTTGACTCGATGGAGGATTCCTTTACTTATTGTGGTAATGGAACGCCCTTTCCATAGCCTCCAAGGTAAGCCGGTCGCGGTCTTTGGAGGAGAGGGTGCTGGCCTGGCTGGCGGACTAGGCCTTATGAATTCTATAAAGCTATATTAGGAATAGGAAATCAACCAAGATAAAATTGTGCCCATAACTGATTCAAAAAGCCAAGGATGACATTCCATCAAAAATAGAAAACCAGAAAATTGCCCTTTCTCCATATGTATTTGCTGTTTTGTAATCATCTCCAGAAGTACGATAAGCTGCATCAGCTGATCTTTTTCTGGGGAAGGTTCTTTTCCTTCTACATAGGCACGAAGTTTATCGATTAGCTCATCATAAAGCGGTGCGCATACATCATAAACACTGCAAAGAGAGAATGAAGGCTTCTCGCGAGGTTTGACACCTATTTTTTCTGTTGGTTTCATTCCGATTGGAGCATCTCGATATTTATATTCCCATTCGCACTCGTCATCATCTGTTATTATGATTTGGTCAGGTAATCTTTTTATCGTATTTTCAATCCGTTTTAATGAAAAGCAGGCACAAATGCCAATATGCTTATCTTTTACTTCATTAAATATTTTTTCAAAAAGCCAGTCCTTATCAATTGTCCATATTCCATCAAAAAAATTGCCGAATTCATACCAATCTGCTTCGGATGGGGTACCAGCTTCGTGGCATAAAGTTATAGAATTTGCAAATCTACATCCCCATCCGGTTTTCCCGTAACAGTATTCATCATTAATGGTACATTTGTGGCATTTTGCTTCACAGGCCAAGATATCCATCATTAAATTCAAGCGCTGTGGGGGAACCTCTTCTCCATCAAAATAGCACCTGGTCTTTGACCATCTTCCGATTATAGAAAAAATAGGTTGTATATCCGCAAGGCTTTTCCTTATTTCACCTAAATTTGTAGTTATAATATTTTCAGAATTGTTTTGGGTATAGGAATCGAAAACGCTGCATTGGCTACATACATTGTGATAATATTTAGATGAAGATTTATAAAATATAATTTTAGCTGTCATGCATCTGCTCCCTTTACAATGAGTATATTTCTGCCTAATTTGGGTTAGCTTTTTCCCCTTCGGTACCATTCGAAGGACGGAATTTTTTTTCTTCATCGGCGTATCTTCCGTATTCGCCAGCTGCAACTGCCGAGATACCCTCTACGCACAAAACACCTGCCTTTGCTAAGAGATATTTTTTAGATTCATCATCACAGCGGTTGAATGATTGAAGGAGCATTTCTTCCTCTGCGGTGATTCTCTTTCGTGTTGAGGTATCTAATAAATAATCGGTTGACACATTAAGAACACCTGCAATTTTTATTAAATCCTCAATAGTCGGTAGTTTATTGCCGTATAAATAACTATCCTTTTCCTCCTTCGAGAAACCGGTCATTTTCATAAAGTCATCTTCGGATAGTTTCTGCTCAGCCAATAAAGCCCGCACTCTCATTTTGAGGTCAAAGGCAAATTCTGAGTTATCTACTTGAAAATTCGAGAAATCTTTTCCTCCAGATTTTTCAATTCCAAGCAGAAAATCCACTGAGCATTGATAATATTCCGCAATTTTGATAAGAATTTCGAGTTTGGGTATCCTTTTTCCGTTTTCGTAGTTTGCCAGAGTACTTTGTTCTATATTTAGTGCAGAACAAACTTCTTGTTGGCTTTCTTGTCTTGATTCTCTCAATAATTTTAACTGTTTGCCAAGCATAACTTAACCTCCCATGTATCATTATATCACATATTGAAATATTTGCTAATTTCGAACTGAAATATTTTTGCGAAAATACTTGACAAATATTTCAATTTGCTATATTCTTTATTTCAGAACGAAATAAGAAAGGAGTGAGAACATGACACTTAAAGAATTCAGAGAGAAAAAAGGCTTATCTCAAACAGAACTCGCAAATTGTGTCGGATTAAAGCAGACAACGATTTCTCAATATGAGAACGGCTCCAGAAGACCGAATTTATCCATGGCCAAAAAACTGGCTGAAGCCTTGGGAATGTCTCTGGATGATTTTGCTTGCCTTTCCACATTTCAAAATGAAATATAAATAGATTATACATTTGGGAGGTGAAAAACAAAATGGCATCCAAAGCAGTAAAAAGGCCTGTATACGATGGAAATACCTGCCTGTTATACGACTATATGGTGTTGCAGGGCCTGACCGAGGAGGAAGTCGCCCGGCTGATGGGGGTTGATAAGCAGCAGATAGCAATCATGGGGGAGGAGCTTTATAACCTGGCCCCATGGCAGCCGGTGGCTCGTTGGCTCATGCGTCCTGACAGTATTCCAAACGACTGTATCTACCTATTGTGCAGGGTGCTCCATGCGCCTATAGAAGCCTGTTATGCAAAGTCAAGAGTCCTGAACGGCCAGGAGTTTCATATGGGACATATGTATAAGACCATGAAGGAGATATTGGCGGAAGCTACATCAGAGGCGCTGGTTCAGGAATTGGAGGGCCGCGGGTACAGGGTGATTAAGGAGGGATATGATGGGACGGAGACCAACGAAGGCAGCGGACAGCCGGTTCTGCCAGGCGAGGCTGGCAGCTGCCCAATACAATGAAAGGCTGTATTCAAAAGAAGGGGCGGCGGAGCTACTGGGGGTATCGTTATCGACGCTGTCGGATTATGAGCTGGGCCTGACGAAGATTGTTCCGCCAGACATGGTGATGAAGATGGCGGATTTGTATAACGCGCCGGAGCTGAGGAACTATTACTGCCGGGAGATGTGTCCCCTTGGGAATGATGTCCCCGTGCTGGAGCTGGAGGATTTGGATCGGATAACTGTGAGGGCCATGGCAAGCCTCCGGAAGGTCGCGGAGACCAAGGAGAGCCTGCTGGACATTACTGCCGATGGCATCATCACCGAGGAGGAGAAGCCGGCATTGCGCAAGATTCTGGCTACACTGGATGAAATCTCGGCCATCGCCCAGAGCCTGAAGGTGTGGACAGAGAAGAATTTGGAATAGAATGCAGGTGCTTGATGGATAGGAGGTGATGACTTGTATTTTGCAACAAACTTGAAATATTTGCGAGAATCAAATGGCGAGCAACAAAAGGAATTAGCGCAGCTATTGGATGTCAGCGAACCTACAATATCAAAGTATGAGAGTGGCTTTGTTGAACCTAATTTAGAGAGAATTGTCGATATTTCAAGACACTATGAAATAACGCTTGATGATTTAGTATTAAAAGACTTACGGCCGCCAATGCCAATGTATGCAAAGAATATGACGTATCTTCGAAAAAAGAGAGCTATGTCCCAGGGAGATATAGCTGATTTGCTTGGAGTGACGCAGAAATGTGTAAGTAAATACGAAAAAAGTGAGCGTGCGGTAGATGTTGAAAAGTTGATGAAATTAGCGGATTTCTTCGGTGTAACACTGGATCAGATGGTAAAGCAGGACTTATCAAAGGAGGAAAGCTATGGCAAAGGCATGGATGGAGGATAAAACGACCTGGCTGTTCGACTTGGCACATGGCGATCTGGACGAAGATGCAGTCGTGAAAGGATTCCTGAAACATTATGTGCTGCAGGGGCAGGGGATTGCGGACGTGCAACAGAATCTGCACTTTCACACATGCTATGGGGATTTCTATATGGAAGCCGCGATGTCCGCCCTGCGCAGGGCGCTGGAGGCCCAGGTGGATGCACCACCCAGGTCAGAGATGCGGACGCTGGAAGAGGTGGAGATTATCGTCCAGGCAGTCCGGGCCGGGGAGCATGTCCAGGTTGACTATTACGACCCGGAGTTGGACGACGATGATTATGTCTACCGTGTGGAGTGGTAAGGAGGGATAGCATGGGAGCATTGGCGACTGCGCCGGGAGTTCTGAGGGCGGCGACGACCACTTATGTCAATGTAAAGAACGTGATGAAGCTCCTCGGGTGCAAAGAGAACAAGGCGTATCAGACAATCAGGGCGATCAACCGCCAAGCAAAGGAGGCCGGCATGATGGCGTATGGACAGGGGAAGGCGAGCAAATACATATTTGCGGAGCGGTTCGGGATTCCGATGGACGTGGTCGATGCCGTCATTGAGAAGTTTGGCGACGAGGAGGTGTGAAATGGCATATTACAGAACCTGTCCGTACTGTGGAGCCGCACTGGATCCCGGAGAGCTCTGCGACTGCCGGGAAACGGCGGAGCGGGAGCGAGAGGAGGCCGAGGGGCTCTTGGAAAGAGAGGAGACAGGCCAGATGGCATTCCGCTTGGGGGATTCAGAGGAAAGGAGGAGGGCATGAAGCTTGGGATAATGAAGTGGGCGGGGAGGGACAGGCAGAGGGTATGGATTGTGGTGGAGTGCCGGCGCGTCCCTGGAAGCCCTAGGGACAGAATCCGCCTGACCAGGGCGCGGCGGAGGCGATGGGCAGCAGCCAGGCGGCTGGCAGGGAAGGCATCCTGTGTGGTGCTCAGGGCACTGGCGGCAGCCGTGGTGACGTACCTGTATACGGCGCGGGCCATGGAGCAGGCGCTCCTTCAGAGAGGCTACAGGGCTTACGGCGGGGAATGCCTGGTCATCCCTTTCGTGTTCTACGGGGGCTTTAGGGCAATCGGGCTTGCGGAAAGGGCTGCCCGAGCGGCCAGGCAGTGGACATCGGAAAGGAAGGGCATGACATGCAGAGAAGGGGGTATCCCGGAGGCGGCGCATCCGCGGGAGTAAGAAATGGATTCATCAGGAAGGCCTACAGAATGGAAAAAGAGCACTCGGCCAGAAGCCAGAGCGCCCTAAACGGTGACCATATTGTAAACCATCCTGCTGCAAAAATCAAGCAAAAAATACGATATGGAGGTAAATTTCTATGGATTCTATGTATGAGCTGTCTATTCCTAAGAATTATCCGGCATCCAAGTACAACCTGATGGGAAACACCGACGTGATGGTGCAGGTGCCGGACATCAAGTCGCCGGTGATTCAGGTGGTGCGCCTGGACGCTGACCCCCAGAAGAAGGATGTCTATATCCAGCAGAAGGCAAGCCAGGAATACAGGGACAGGAACGGGAAAGTCCATCCCGCGACACCGAATCTTTACGCAATCGCAAAGAACGGGCTGAAGAAGCTGGCGGACGGCGCAGGCATCAAGATGGTATCCAGCGAGCACGTCATACCGACCACCTGCCAGAAGTGCGTGGCGGTGAACCAGCACAGCGGGAAGGTGGTGCAGTGCGGGAGCTGCCGGAACAAGGACGTCGCATTCCGCATCACCATCTCCGTCCCCCAGCTCACCGGGGAGGTGCTGATGGTGGAGGACACACATGAAATCATCGTTGACAATGTGGTTCCCGACATGTCGGACAAGCAGAGGGCGGAGTTCATGAAGCATCTGCCGCAGATATGCGAGGCCAAGGCCCTGAATGGGGCCATAAGGACCGCCCTGCACATCAAGGGCACCTACACGCTGGAGGAAATCAGCAAGCCTTTCGTGGTGGCGTACCTGGTGCCGAACCTGAACCATGAGGCAGTGAAGAGGGCGGCCATCGAAAGCATGTTCCAGTCCTCCCAGAGACTTTTCGGGAACATCCCCAGCATCCATCAGGTGGAGACCAAGGTACCGGAAAGCGCCTCCATCGAGGCCGCGGACGGAGAGGAGTATGGGGAGTACGTCGATGGCACCTACCGGGAGGCTCCCGGCGCGGAGGAGCCAATCCAGGAGCAGGAGGACAGGACGATGGACTTCCGCTGCGACAAGTGCAACGAGGTGATTCCCAAGAAGGTATGGGAATATTCCATAGAGCATTATGACCGCCCGCTGTGTTACAGGTGCCAGAAGATTGTCAGGGGAGAGCAGAGGGGAGGGAAGCGGCAATGAAGATTATCAGGATAGATTGGATGATATTATATCCGCAGATGGAAGAGATAACGAGGAAAGCGAGGGAAGTATATGGGAATCACGATCATTCATGCAGCTGACTGGCACATAGGTGACTTCAAGGGGCCGGAGAGGGACGGGGTGAACCTCCGCTCCCTGGACACGAGGCGGTGCCTCGAATTCATGGCGGCGCGGGCGGAACAGGAGAGGCCGAACCTGGTTCTGGTGCCCGGGGACATATTCCATGCCGGGAAGACATGGAGTGAGCGGTGCTGCGACGAGGTGGTCGTGGCAATCGGCATCATCTCCCGACTGGCCGCCGCTGCGGGGCAGGTGGTGGTGATGCGGGGGACGCCGAACCATGACGGGGCGGGCCCGTTCAAGGTTCTTGGCCAATATTTCGCGGGCTGGCCTAACGTACATATCGTCACCACGCCGCAGGTGGTCAGGACGGACTGGGCCGACATCGCCGCCCTGCCAGGGTTCGAGGCCGGCGTGTACCGGGCACAGTTCCCGGGGCTGGGGCGGGAGGAGGAGAACGAGGCCATCTCCCGGGAGCTGGGCAACATGGCCCTGGGCCTCAGGGCGGAGTGCCGGGCCGACCGTCCGGCCATCCTGATGGCGCATTACACCGTGCCGGGGTGCAACACGGAGGGCGGCCAGTCCCAGACCCTGACGCAGTTCGAACCCATCATCCCGTCGGAGTCCCTGTCCGCTGCGGGCTATGGGTTGGTGGCCCTGGGGCACATACACCGCCCCCAGATGGTCCCCGGGCTCGACAACGTATATTATTCCGGATCCATCAATGCCAATAACTTCAACGATGAGGGACAGGAGAGGGGCTTCTGGATTCACCACATGGAGCAGTCAGCTGTCAGCTCTGAATTCGTGGAGACGCCATACAGGGAATTCATCACGTTCAATATGACGGACACCGACATCACGGCAATCAACCTTGGCTGCATGGATGACGTGGCACAGGAATTCTGGCGCTGGAATGGGGGTGTGCAGGACAGGATAGTCAGAGTCCGTTACAGCTGCTCTGCGGAGAACGCCAAAGGATTCAACAGGGCGGCCCTGGAGAGGACGCTGCTGGAGGACGGCGCGTTCATGGTGGCGGAGATACTGCCAGAGGATGTCGGGGAATTCGCGAACCGAACCGAGCTTGCTGGGACGATGGCTCCAGAGGCGAACCTCGTTAGGTACCTGGAGGAGAAACAGGTGCCGCCGGACAAAATCCAGGAGTTGGTGGCGAAGGCGAGGCCTGTCATCGAGGAGGCGGAGGCTGGCATGCCTACGGCGGTCGGTACCGGGATGTTCATGCCGGTAGAGATTTCCGTGAAGAACTACAGAAACTATGAAGACGAGACATTCCGTTTCGACGACGTGACGTTCTGCACCATCAATGGGCAGAATGGGGCGGGGAAGAGCAGCCTGTTCATGGATGCCATCATCGACTGCCTGTATGAGCAGCCCCGGGAGGGCATCATCAAGGACGAGGCAGGGAAGTCGCCCTGGCTGCGCAACGATGCATCTGTCCGCTCCGGCTCCATCATGTTCACCTTCCGCATCGGGGAGAGGAAGTACCGGGTGACGAGGACAAGAGCCAGATCCGGGAAGGGGACGCTGAACATATCATGCCTTGCCGAGGGGGATTGGGTGGACTGCTCGGAGGAGCGGTACAACGATACCCAGCAGAAGATCCTGGACATCATCGGCATGGACAGCTTCACGTTCAAGTCCTGCGCGCTCATCATGCAGGACCAGTATGGCCTGTTCCTACAGGCGAAGCCGGAGGAGAGGGTGGAAGTCCTCGGGACGCTCCTTGGCCTGGGGATTTACCAGGGCATGGAGAGGATAGCGCAGGACAAGGCGAAGGCGTATGGAGCAAGGAACCGCGAGCTGAAGCAGAAGGCCGAGATTCACCACGGCACCATATCCAGCCTGGGGGATCCGGACAGGGAGCTGGAGGGCTGCCAGGCGGAGCTGGAGGGATACGAAGAGGCCCTGCAGGTGAAGGCCGCAGAGCGGGACAGGAACAAGCTGCTGCTGGCGAACTGCCAGGAAGCCGCAGAAAGGCGCAGGAAGCTGCTGTCAGCTGTTTCCATGCTGGAAGCGAAAAAGGCTGCCACAGGCCAAAATAGGGCCACTCAGCAGGCCATCATAGATAGCTGTGAAGCCATCCTTGACAGCAGACAGGAAATCGAAGCGAAGGTCGCGGAGCACAAAGCCCTGATGGAGCGTGAAAGGCAGTTGGCGGGAGAATCCGCGCTGTATTCCGCGAAGAGGCGGGAGGCGGAAGGGCTTGCCAGCCAGTCGGCATCGGAACAGTCTGGCATCTATATCCTTAAGGCGAAGCTTGTACAGAGGGAGGCCGATCTGTCTTCATGCCAGCCTACGGAGCAGGATGCGGAAATCAAAGAGAATGCCGCGGAGTATGAGCGGCAGAAGAAGCTGCTAGACGAAGCATATGAGCAGGAGCGGGCATATCGGGCGGTGGAGCAAAAGCATACGGAGGCAAGGTACGAGCTTCATCAGGTCAATACACGATACGCTCTGGATATGAAGAACCTGCAGCTTGAAGAAGACAGCCTGAAAAAGAAAGCGGAGCTGCTCTCCAATGTGGAATGCGTAGATATATCCCAGGCAAGATGTGGATTCCTGGCAGATGCGGTTTCCGCGAGACAGGCCCTTGAAGACTTTCCGAAGCGCTATGCAGATTTGAACAAAGCTTATGAGGAGCAGGTGATTCCGATTAATCAGCAGGTGGCGGATTCGGGAACACAGATGAAAGAAATGCTCTTCGATGCCGGAGAAGTGGCGGCAGTCTCAGCGCGGGTCGCCAGCCTGAAGCCTTATGTGGCGAAGCTCGAGGACATCAACCAGAGGGCGGGAAGGATTGCCCTGCTGGAGGCTGAACTGGAGTACCTGCGGTCAAATATATCCGAAGCGGAAAGGCGGCATGCGGAGGCCGAGATGAAGGCCATAGAGGCGGCGCAGGAGCGTGACCGGTACGCCAGGGCATCTGAGGAGCATGGGCAGGTCCTTGGCGCTATTGCTGCGCTGGCCCCATGGCTCGAAAAGGAGAGGCAGCTGCCCGTGGCAGAGGAAAGAAGGGCCACAGCCATGGGCAGGGTCCTGGAGCTGGCTACCGAGTTGGCGGACATTGAAGCGGAGATTGCCGAGAGGCAGGCAGAGGCGGACAGGGAGGTGCTTGTCATGGCCGGCATGGAAGGGCTGGCGGAGACCGTTTCCCGGATGGATGCGGAGGTGGATGCCATCAGCGCATTGGCCAAGAGGAAGCAGATGGAGCTGGGGGCGCTGCGGCAGAAAGCGGAGCAGATGGCCAGGCTGAAGGAAGAGGCCGCCGCTCTGCAGGGCCAGGCCATGGAATATGCGAAGGGGGCTGCGGACTATGAGGCCCTGAAGGCAGCGTTCAGCCAGAGCGGCATCCCCCACCAGATCGTCCGTTCTGTCATCCCACAGCTGACGGCTACGTCCAATGCGATCCTCGGCCAGATGACCGGGGGGAAGATGGGTGTGGAGCTCCATCTGGAGAAGCTGCAGAAGAATGGGAAGGAAAAGGAGTCCCTTGACATCTTCATCGAGGAATATGGGAAGCCGGCCCTCCCCTACCTGTCAAAGTCCGGCGGCGAGAAGGTGAAGTCGTCCCTCTCCGTGATACTGGCCCTGTCGGAGGTGAAGGCGTCCACGGCGGGGATACAGCTGGGGTTCCTCCTGATAGACGAGCCGCCCTTCCTGGACCCTGACGGCACCCATGCCTACGTGGACGCGCTGGAGGCGATACGGCAGAGGTACCCTGGCTTGAAGGTCATGGCCATCACGCATGACCAGGAGTTCAAGGCGAGGTTCCCTCAGAGCGTCACCGTGCACAAGGACGGCAGGGGCAGCCATGTGAGGTGGGACTGATGAATATTGATGAAAAGGAAGTGGTCGCTTGGCAAAGAAATTCTATTGGATGAAACTGAGGGAGGACTTTTTTGATGATGACGCGATGGAATGGCTGGAGGAGCAGCCGAAAGGGAAGGAATACGCCCTGTTCTACCTGAAGCTCTGCCTCAAGTCCCTGAAGACGAACGGGCTACTGATTCGTACTGTCGGGACGCTGCTCGTGCCATATGACACCGTAAAGCTTGCGGATATAACGAAGACAGATTTCGATACCGTGGTGGTGGCGATGGAGCTGCTGAAGAATATCGGCCTGGTGGAGATTCTGGAAGGCGGGGAGATATGCATCCCTCGCATGGAGGAGATGATAGGTTCGGAGACGGACAAGGCTTCCATCATGCGCCGCATCCGGGAGCAGAAAAGGATGCTGGAAGGTAACAATGTTACCGAAAAGTTACCGGAGCGTTACCTACATAATAGTGGTAACAATGTTACCGGAGAGTTACCGGATGGTTACCAAAACGTTACACAGAGATTAGAGATTAGAGAAAGAGAAAGAGAGAAGGAAGTAATCGTTGCCCCTCAGGGCAACGGTTCCGCCACCGACCCTTCTGGCACATCGGAGAAGGATCCTGTGGGCGACTTTGAGTACCAGTGCGTGGACATGCTGATCCAATCGTGCGTGGCAGTGTTCCCCAACTCCAAGGTTCCCAAGACCGAGGCAGACAAACGGAAATGGGCGGTGGAGATCGAGCGGATGAAGCGGCTGGACGGGAGGGCGGAGGCGGACATCATAGAGGCCCTGACCTTTGCGACCACAGACGGGTTCTGGAAGTCCAACATCCGCAGCACGAAGAAGTTCCGGGAGAAGTTCGAGACGCTGATTGTCCAGAGCAGGGCAAAGCAGGCGAGGAATGCCAGACAGGGACATGGGAACCCGTTCAACCAGTTCCAGAACCGGCAGGATTATGACATCGCCGAGCTGGAGAGGAGCCTGGTCGAGAACATTGGGAAAGGGGAGGCTTAGGTGGGGAGAGCAAGGAGGAGCGAAGCCATACAGGGTACCGAAAAGGAATTCCTGGATGTGTTCAACCGGTTTTGCCGCTCCAGAAGTCCCTGGCAGGTATGGGCCGACTTGATAAGTGCGATAGCCTGTTACCTGAGCAATGCCACAGACCGGGCGCAAGAGCATTTTGAGGCAAGGGAAAAGGAATATGCCCAGTGCATGGACAGGCTTGGATCCGTGGAGATGCTGGCAGAGATATTATGCATTATTGTCAGGGCACTGGAAAATGAACCGGAACAGGACTTCCTCGGGAAAATGTATATGAGCCTGAATCTGGCGAACCACTGGAAAGGCCAGTTCTTTACCCCATACGGCATATGCAGGATGATGTCTCAAATGACTGTGGGGAATGCCGACAGGAAAATCGAGGAACAGGGGTACATATCCATTTGTGATCCTGCCTGCGGTGCCGGGGCGACACTGATTGCGGCTGCAAATACCATGAAAGAATCTAAATATAATTTTCAGAACCATGTGCTTTTCGTGGGGCAGGACGTGGATCGGGTGGTGGCTCAGATGTGCTATATCCAGCTTTCCCTCATGGGATGCGCTGGCTATATCTGCGTAGGGAATACGATTACCAAGCCTTTGACCGGCCTGGTGCTATTCCCCAGGGAAACCGAGGGGCAGGAAATGTGGTATATGCCAATGTTCCAGTCGGATGTATGGCAGTGGCGGAAGATATTTCATTCGCTGGGAAGCATGGGTGGAACCGTAACCACCGAAAAAACAGTGGAAAAAGAGCACTTTTATATGT
>OFHB01000593.1_pt1 | contig 23253 bp, 20 predicted proteins | sample 1521881 | NCBI WGS metagenome assembly OFHB01 (sample SAMEA3504090, study PRJEB24116) | mouse gut metagenome | biome: mouse gut; feature: mouse-associated habitat; material: faeces | place: Denmark | collected 2011
ACATCCGGGTATTGTTGTCCCGCTTGCAGCCGAAGTGGAGCTGCATGGCCCAGTCCAGCCTGTGGTACTCCCGGCCCAGGAACAGCATGAAGGCCGTCTTGAACTTCAGCTGCTCTTCCCTGGTGGGAATCATCCGGTTGAGCCTCTTTAAGTAAATCGCCTCGATCTCATCGTCGCTGGCGGGATAGTACATGACATATTCCAGGCCGTGGTCGGACACATTGCATCCACAGGAGGCAAAGAATTCCATCCGCTTCTTCAGGGCTTCCTTCAGGGAAGCGAAGCTGTTGATTTCGCCCATGCCGGCGGCTTCGCACAGCTTATCCAGATAGTCCAGATAATCGGGCTTCTCGATGTTCATGGCCTTGTCGGGCCGCCAGGCGGGCAGGACCTTTACGTCAAAAGTGTCGTCCTCCGCGATTCTTTTATGCCATTCCAGGGAATCCACAGGGTCGTCTGTGGTGCAGATCAGGGTCACGTTGCTGCGCTTGATCAGGCTGCGGGCGCTCATGGAGGGCTGGGCCAGCTTTTCATTGCAGAGCTTCCAGACTTCGTCAGCCGTCTTCTTGTTCAATACGCCGTGGTAGTCAAAGTATCTCTGCAGCTCCAGGTGGCTCCAGTGGAACAGGGGATTGCCGATGGCCTTGCCCAGGCACTCCGCCCATTTGCAGAACTTCTCATAGTCAGAAGCGTCCCCTGTAATATATTTCTCCTCCACGCCGAAGGAGCGCATCAGGCGCCATTTGTAGTGGTCTCCGCCCAGCCATACCTGGGTGATGTTGTCGAAATGGCGGTCCTCTGCTATCTCCCTGGGATTGATGTGACAATGGTAGTCCAGTATCGGTGTGTTTTCCGCATAATCGTGGAACAGCTTCTTCGCTGTCTCGGATTCCAACAGGAAATCCTTGTCCATAAACTCTCTCATGTTCTTTCCCTCCATTCGAATTTTTATGAGTTCTGTTTCGTTCCTCCGCGCAGTCTGCGGGTGGTGCCCCGCTCGATGATCTCGCCGGAGAAGACGGTCTTCTTCGGCATCTCTCTTCCCTCCAGGATGCCCAGCAGTGTCGTGATCAGGTGCTGGCAAAGGGTCTCCAGCCTGTTGTCGATGCTGGTCAGCTCCGGTTCGCAGCAGCCGGTGAGCATGGAATTGTTGTAGCCTATGGCGGAGAACTCTTCCGGAATCCTATACCCGGCCGCCCTGGCATATTTGACGGCAGCCAACGCCAGCGTGTCGTCCGCGGCGATGACACCGTGGAAACCTATACCCTTTTCACGAACCGCTTCCAGATGCCGGATCATGGCGTGGATATCCTCATGGGAGCCAGGATAGAACTCTACCAGCGGCCCGGTTCCGGGAAGAGCCTGCTCCATTGCGGCCAGGAAGCCGGAAAGCTTGCGCTTGCCGCTGTAGGAATCGGAGTTATAGAAGTACAGGATGTCCTCTATGCCGCCTGCGCGCATCTGTCTCGTGGCCTTATACATGGATGTGTAGTCATCGGACAGGACGCTGTACACATTGGGTGCGTCAAAGGACGCGTTCAGCAACATCACCGGAATTTGGGCTGCGGCCTCCGCGATGTATCGGTTGTCCTGCTCCTTTTCATAGACGAAATTGGAGCCCACCAGGATGATGCTGTCCACTTTCTTCGTAATCAGCAGGTCCATGGATGCCGCCTTGGACTCCAGCTCATAGCCGGTGCAGCACAGGAGACTGTCATAGCCGTGGGCACGGAGCTTCTGCTCGATATAGTAGACAGCCTTGGCCAGGTACAGGTCGGAGCTGTCTGCACACATGATGCCGATGGTCTTCATGGTGTTCAGCCCTAAGCCCCTGGCGAAAGCGTTTGGGGTATACCCGTACTGCTCGATGGTGTCCAGCACCTTCTGTCTCGTCCGCTCGCTGACGCTGCTGCTGCCGTTGAGCACTCGGGAGACGGTGGCGATGGAGACACCGGCCTTTTCGGAGATATCGTAAATCGTCATTGGTCTTCCTCATCAGCACAATGTAAGTAGTTTCAAAAAAGTCCTATCTGAATTATAGCAAATGCATTTTTTTTTGCAAGATATTTTTTTAACAATTCGATTTTATTTGATTTTGCTGTTGACGGAAAAAACTTTCTGAAGTAAGATGAGAAATGTAAGGGCTTACATGGTATCGGGAGCAAGGATAAGGGAGGACACGGATTCTTGGCGGCCGGATTTGCGATGCAGGCATATGGAGGAACCGGACATAAGCGGAAATCAGGGGGAGAACCGATGGAGATTTTTGGAAAGGCGATGACAGGCAAAAAGGAACGGCCTGTAAGGGTGGTGCAGTTCGGGGAGGGGAACTTCCTCCGGGGATTTGTCGACTATATGATTGACGTCGCAAATGGACAGGGGTTCTTTGACGGGGATGTGGTGCTGGTGAAGCCCAGAGAATCCGGGAGCCTGGAAGACTTCCACAGGCAGGGCTGCCAGTACACGGTGTCCCTGCGGGGGATGGTGGACGGCCGGGCACAGGTTCAGAACAGGCAGATAACCTGCGTCGCGGATGCAGTGAATCCATACGGCGAGTATGACAGATACAGGGAGCTGGCCCGGCTGGACACCCTGCGGTTCGTGGTGTCCAATACCACTGAGGCGGGGATCGTCTTCGATGGGGAGGACAGGTTCGAGCTGGAGCCGCCCGGGACATTCCCTGGAAAGCTGACGAAATTCCTGTACCATCGATATGAGGCTTTCGGGGGCGACAGGGAGAAGGGGCTGGTGATGCTGCCGGTGGAGCTGATAGATGACAATGGCAGCATGTTGAAAAGCTGCGTCAGGCAGTTCATCGACCTCTGGAAACTGGGGGAGGGCTTCCGGACATGGGTGGAGGAAGCTTGCGTCTTCACCTCCACGCTGGTAGACCGCATCGTCACGGGCTATCCAGGGGATGCCGCGCAGAAGGAATGGGAGGCGCTGGGGTATGAGGACAGGCTTATGGTCATCGGGGAGCCTTTTGCGCTGTGGGTCATCGAAAGCCCGGCAGATATCAACGGAGAGCTTCCTTTGCCCCAGGCCGGGCTGCCGGTCATTTTCACGGAGAACCAAAAGCCTTATAAGCAGAGAAAGGTGCGCATCCTGAACGGCGCGCACACCTCCTTTGCGCTGGCGTCTTTCCTGTGCGGGAATGATACCGTAAAGGAGTCTATGGAGGATGGGGATATCCGGGATTTCATGGAGAGGACGATTTTTGAGGAGGTGATTCCCACTCTGGCTTTGCCGGAGGAGGAGCTTAAGGGATTTGCCAGGGCGGTGATAGAGCGGTTCGAGAATCCGTATGTGCGGCATGCGCTGCTTTCCATCTCCCTGAATTCCGTCTCCAAATGGCGGGCCAGGTGCCTGCCAAGCCTTTTGGGATATGTGGAGAGGTTCGGCAGGATTCCGCAGCGGCTGGCTTTTTCGCTGGCGGCGCTGATTGCGTTCTATCAGGGGGCGGAAGGGGGCATTCGGGGGGAGCGTCTTATGGAAGGGGTACATTCCATGGGAGAAGGGGACGCTACGGAAGAAGGGCACTCCCGGGAGATTCGGGAAGGAGCGCTTATCGGCTACAGGAGCGGGCAGGAGTACCGCATCCTGGACGACATGGAGGTGCTGGAGTTCTTCCGCGACAACTGTGGGAAGGACAGCAGGGAATTTGTGAGGGCATTTCTTGACCGAGTGGACTTTTTCGGGCAGGATTTGAACCGGACAGCGGGATTGACTGATGCGGTCGTCCGCTTTCTGGAGGATATCAGAGAGAATGGAATGAGGGCGGCGTTATGCAGGATTTCATAAGGATACATGAAAACGACAATGTAATGGTGGCGCTGCGGGACATCGCTGCGGGAGAGGGAGTGGATATTTCAGGGGGTAAGATTACGGCACTGGAGCCGATTCCCACAGGCCATAAGATGGCAATCCGCCATATCCCTGCGGGCGGGGCGGTCGTCAAGTATGGTCATCCCATCGGGAATACCAAGGATGCCATGATGGCTGGCAGTTGGATTCATACCCATAACCTGAAGACGGCGCTGGGAGATTTGCTGGAATATGAATACACTCCTGTCTTCGACGCTGAGGCCTCAGATTCCGAAGCGGGAGGGATGCCCATGCAAAGAGACGGAGAGAGTGGACTGGGCAATGCAGCAGAAGGCCAGGAAGCGGCACCGACCTTCCAGGGCTTCCTGCGTCCGGACGGCAGAGTAGGGGTGCGCAATGAAATCTGGATTATTCCCACCGTGGGCTGCGTAAACAATGTGGCCACTGCCATTGCGGCACAGGCCAACAGGTGGCTAGCGGATTTCCGGAGCGCTTTCCGCGGTACGGACCCGGGCGCGGAATCGGATGCTTCCCCGGAATGCACCGTGGAGGAGGTCGTCGCATTCCCCCACCCTTACGGCTGTTCCCAGATGGGCGAGGATCAGGAATGCGCCCGAAGGATACTGGCGGATCTGGTCAACCATCCCAACGCGGGCGGCGTGCTGGTGCTGGGACTGGGCTGTGAGAACAGCAATATCGATGTCCTGAAGCCCTATATCATGGAATGCGCCTCTTCTATGGAAGGTGGGCATTCCGGCGGTTATGATGGGGAAAGGGTGAAGTTCCTGGTAGCCCAGGAGTGTGTGGACGAGGTGGAGCAGGGGCTGGAAATCGTAAAATCCCTCATCAGACATGCCGCCACCTTTCGGCGGGAGCCTGTCAGCCTGGACAGGCTGATCGTGGGCCTGAAATGCGGCGGCAGCGACGGTCTGTCCGGCATCACGGCCAATCCTATGGTGGGGCGCTTTTCCGATAAGCTGGTTGCGGCAGGCGGCACTACCATCCTCACCGAGGTGCCGGAGATGTTCGGCGCGGAGACCATCCTGATGAACCGCTGCGCCAATGAGGAGCTGTTCCGCCGGACCGTGGCCCTGATCAACGATTTCAAGAATTATTTCAAGAGCCACAACCAGACCATCTATGAGAATCCTTCTCCTGGGAATAAAAAGGGCGGGATATCCACGCTGGAGGAAAAATCCCTGGGCTGCACCCAGAAATCCGGCAGCGCGCCAGTGCGGGGCGTGCTGCAGTACGGCGAGACGATATGGAAGAGGGGTGTTTCGACCGGCCTGAACCTTTTAGGTGCGCCGGGAAATGATTTGGTGGCCTCTACGGCGCTGGCCGCGGCGGGAGCGCATATCGTACTGTTCACCACAGGGCGGGGGACGCCCTTCGCCTGTCCTGTGCCTACGGTGAAGATTTCCACCAATTCCGCCCTGGCCGCAAGAAAGTCCGGCTGGATCGACTTCAACGCGGGCGTGCTGGCGGAGGACGGTTCCATGGACGAGGAGAGCGAGAGACTGTTTCGCTATGTGCTGGAGGTGGCCTCGGGCAGGAAGGTCCGCAGCGAGGAAGCGGGATATCACGATATGGCAATCCTCAAGCAGGGCGTGACGCTGTAGGCTTGAGGCCAAATAGAAGCTGTGCGGATAAGGAGGAAGAGAAAGACATGAGGTACAATGGCAGCAAAGCAGAGGACATCAAAATCGCCTACGTGGGCGGTGGTTCCAGGGGCTGGGCCTGGGGCCTGATGAGCGACCTGATGACCTGTGAGGACATCAGCGGAAGAGTCGATCTGTATGACATCGACATACAGGCGGCGAAGAACAATGAAATCATCGGCAACAGATTCAATTCCGCCAAAGGGGCCAGGACCACATGGCATTACAAAGCGGTAGAGACGCTGGAGCAGGCTCTGACCGGGGCGGACTTCGTCATCCTGTCCATCCTGCCCGGCACCTTCGACGAGATGGAGTCCGATGTCCATACGCCGGAGAAGTACGGCATCTATCAGTCCGTGGGCGACACCAGCGGCCCTGGAGGGATACTTCGGGCCATGCGCACCGTCCCCATGTACGAGGTCATCGCGGAGGGCATCAGGAGCTGCTGTCCGGATGCCTGGGTCATCAATTATACCAACCCAATGACACTCTGCGTGAAGGCGCTGTACCATGTCTTCCCGGAGATAAAGGCCTTCGGCTGCTGCCATGAGGTGTTCGGCACCCAGAAGTTCCTGGGGGAGGTAGTGCGGGAGGAGCTTGGCATCCCGGCGGTGGAGCGGCATGAGATCAAGGTCAATCCTGTGGGCGTGAACCATTTCACCTGGCTCACGGAGGCAAGGTACCGGGACGTGGATTTGTTCCCGGTTTACCGTGCATATTGCGAAAAGCATCCGGACGGACGTGGGGGAGAGGACCCTGCGGACAGCAACTGGATGAACAATGCCTTCGCCTGCGACGAGAAGGTGAAGATGGATCTGTTCCTGCGCTTTGGCCAGATTGCGGCGGCAGGGGACAGACACTTGGCGGAGTTCTGCGAAGGGAAATGGTATCTGGAGAGCCCTGAGCGGGTCAGGGAGATGCATTTCGGGCTTACGCCTGTGTCGTGGCGCAAGGAGGATCTGGCAAAGCGCCTGGAAAGGAGCGCCCGGCTGGTGAGCGGGGAGGAAGAGGTGAAGATAAGCGGCACCGGCGAGGAGGGCGTGAACCAGATTCGTGCCCTGCTGGGATTGACCGAGCTGGTCACCAATGTCAACATCCCCAACCGGGGCCAGATTCCCAACCTGCCGCTGGGGGCGGTGGTGGAGACCAACGCGGTGTTTCGGGCGGGCAGCCTGACCCCGGTCTTCGCCGGGAGCATCCCGCAGTCCATCTACCCGTTGATAGCCAGGATCTGCGGGGAGCAGGAGACGCTGTCGGAGGCGATTGCCAGACGGGACGTGGAGGGCATCTTCCGGGCCTTTGCGGGCGACCCGCTGGTGACCTGCGGATTGGAGGACGCAAGGAAGCTTTTTGAGGAGATGTGCCGGAATACGAGGGCTTATCTGGGGATGTATGGGATATAGAAAACACTGCCTGTAGCTCTGCCGTTAAGTCGGCATGGGTTTTCCGGATATCCGACAGGGCCTTTCCTGTAAAAAGCAAGGGTCCTGCCGGAGAAAGAATCCTTACGAATCATTTGGACCCGATTATTTGTTTCGGCTCCGCTATCGGTAAGCGGAGATAGATTTGAAAGATTGCTATCTTTCTCTCTTTCTTATATACATAAATGGGGGAGCATATCAAGGTTTTTCTGAATTTTTGTTGGATTTTAGCGTTTTCCTTTCCGATTTTGCAATCTGCTTCTCCCAGGTCTTTTCGGTCTGGCTCTTTAAGAAATTCCGCAGCGGCACCAAATCCTGTCCCGTATCCCACGCCTCCAGGGCGGCATAATACTCCTTTCGGTCCTCCTCGTGGATGATGATGGGGGGATGCCCGTGGAGGACCAGCAGATAATTCATGGCCAGCCGCCCGGCTCTCCCGTTGCCGTCCGCGAAAGGATGGATGTTCTCGAACTTTGCATGGAAATATGCCGCTGCCGTCAGCGCCTGCTCAGGGGCAATATACTGCAATTCCTCCAGCAGCTCTGCCATCTCCTCCTCTACATCCTCCGGAGGAGCCCCCGCCTCATTCCGCCCCGTCACATAGTCGTGAAGCTTATACTGGCCGGGGCGCTCGCCCATCTGCCAGCGCCTGGTATCGTAGGTGCCGTGGGTCAGCTGGAGCTGCAGCTCCTTCAGGAAAGCCTCATCCAGAGGGCGCTTCTGCCCGAAGGACTCCAGGAACAGCTCATATGCCTCTTTTGCGTTTCGGATCTCGAACAGAGTCCGCAGATCGCCGGTGTAGGAGGTGACGCCGTCATGCTCGAAGATTTCCCTGGTATCGTGATAGGTGATGCGGTCGTTTTCGATTTTCCCGGAATGGAAGGCGAAAGCTATGCTGTGGCTGTTCAGGGCTTCGGCCAGAGCGGCGTCCGTGGTTATGCTTTTTTGATGCCATAGTTCCAACGCTTTCTCGTAGACTGTCATGGGAAACCTCCTGGTCGGTAAGGGTATTATAACATATCGCCAGGAAGTTTTGGAAAATTTTTGCGGTAAATGAGGAAAAATCTGCTGGCAGCAGACACCTGACAGAAAAATTTTTGCTATAATAAGTACCAGAGAGTAGCCTGGCAGGGATAACGAAGACGAGCGATTATGGAAAGGAAGAGCGTGGAAAAATGAATGGAAAAAAGGACTGTATGATTATTGAAACAGAATTTATGAAGGGAATCATTTCAAGAGTGGCGCATAAAGCTTTGGAAAAAAAGAAATGTGATGCGGATGTCCAGCTGTATGATTTTGCGATTGAAAATAGGGATGAGAAACTACATGTCCATCTAAACATTGAGGCATCGATTCGTACAAGTGATTTGGAAAAGCTTTTGAACAATGTTGGGTAGGGGTAGTGCGATGAACCTAGGGAATGGTTGTTCAGGATAAAAAGGAGATCCAGAGAATAAAGGATGCAGGATATTGTGAATATAGAGTCTGAATTCATGAAACATATGATTTCTGACTTGATATCTAAATTGCTGAAAAGTAAAAAAGATATTAGTATTGACTTTCAACTTGATGAATTCCATGCTGAAAATAGCCGTGGGACAATAAGCGTTCATATAAATATGAATGCAAAAATGAGTAATAAGGATTTGGGAAAAATCCTTAACAAACATGTCTGGCTGAATAATATAATATTGGGAATCGTAAATTTGAAGCCTATGCATAATATTATCGAAAAGTTGTTGAAGAAATATGTTGATATTAAAATAAATGTTTTAAATTGCCGCAATGAAGCGTGTGGAGTAGATATTTGCTTAAATGCAGATGCCGAAACGACAGAAAAGCAGCTAAAAAAGATGCTGGTGGATTATGCGCTCCTATAAAAATAGGCTTGGGGAGCACACAGTGTAAGGAGGGAAATGATATGGGAAATTATGTTACAAAGAAGTCAGATATGAAATTTCAGAGTCAGGATGCGCTAAAAACTGTTCAGTCTGTCATCGATGATGTAGACGCGGCCTTAAAAGACAAGTCGAGAAGAATTGGAAATTCACCAATAGGGGAGGCGATTGCAGGAGCCGTTGGAGTAGGCGTAGGTGCAGGTATTGGGTTTGCCGGACTATATCTTGGAGGTTCGGTCGTCGGATTGAGCGCTGCCGGTATCACAAGTGGTTTAGCTGCCGCTGGTGCATTAATTGGTGGTGGAATGGTTGCCGGAATTGCAGTTTTAGCTGCTCCGGCTGTTGTTTTAGGTGGTGCCGCGATGGGAGTGACATCTTATGTTAAGAATAAAAAATTGCGCGAATCCAAGGAACTATTATATAATAACGCACTGAAAAAGCAGACAGCAATCCTTAAGGCGCTGAAGGAAGAATGTGATGCAGATAAAGAAAGAATAGAGTACTTGAACGGTTTAAATATATTATTGCAGGCGGCTATTAAAGACTTACGGCATGATTTGGGAATCGCGTCATAGATGGGGGGGCCGGCATGAGCAGATTCAGATATTCTGATGATGAAATGGATATAAATAAGGTCTTGAAAATGAATCAGGATACTTCTGACTCATTGCTTGGAGATTCTGATTTGAAAGCGTCAAGGAGTGCTGCTGACAGCAATATTGATGCATCATTGGAGCTGCTCCGTTCTTTAGGGAAAGAGAAGGAAATACATAAGCTTTCTACAGAGATTGCAGAAAGAGGCCATGATAGACCTTTAGAGAACAAACCACAACTTGAATCATGGAATGAAATTGTTGCACAGGCAAATTTACATGAGCCAAACCCTGTTGTTCTGGAAGATATTATGACAGAGAGCGAAATACAAAATGTCTTTGCTGAACTCGATGAAATCAATAAGCAGTTTTCTGGAAAAACAAGCATTGTCAATAGGACAGATTTATCATTCCTTGCAATTGCTACGGCGCTCCAGGTTACAAAATCTCTTGTGTTTCCATATGTGGCGGAGAAGTTTGATTATGGTAAGAGCTTTGACCCATCAGAAAGGCTCGCCCATAACGATAAATCTATTGAAAGAGCGCATAGAGAGGCGAATGATAGATTTAGGGATAAACATAAGGAGAAGCATGGAACAGGCCATTGGATTAATATTTTGTATCAGACTGTTCCATATGATATTACGAAAGGCTCCAAAGATTTAGGAATAAACATGGGTGGAAAATACCATCGCATGTATACGCTTGGACATGACCCCATATTAGGCTGGTTTTTTGGAACCGCTAATATTTTGACCGATTGCATTACGTTTCACAATTTTAATACAAACAGAATATCCAGGGTGGATCCGGTTACAGGCGGGAGAAAGATGGTTATTACCCCGGAAGTAGTATTTATGGGCCAGATGTTCAAAGAATGCTATGACGAGGTCAGAGCAGATTTTTTGAATCTGCCGGCTGCTTTATTTGCGCAGGCACAGCATCTTAAATCCGATGAATTTACAAAGCTGGGTTTGCCAGTGCCATTGCTTTCAAGTATAAATGAGGAGTTCTCCAGTAAGCTATACCGTGAAAACTATGATGCATTATGCTTTGCGCGAGATGCTAAAATTGTGGGAGTCTCATTTGTTGTATCAAAGTTATTCGATATCATCATTTCGCTTACGCATGGGTTATTCAGAAAGGCGGACGAGGATAAGGACTGGTTTGAGGTGAGGACTAGAAAGATATTGCTGATTTCAAATTCCATTGCATCAACAAGTACGATTATCCAGACTGCAATAACTAAGAATCCTAAGAATTTAGATATAGGGAGTTTGGTAAATGCGATTACACATTTATTCTCTGATGTGAGATTTATAGCAAAAATAAAGCAAGAGTTTATTAACAATGAAATAGCAGGCAGAGTCCAGAAAGAAATTGCAGAGATTGATGCCTTGTTTGAAGATAGCATGAGCCTGTCCTGAAAATCAGAAATCCCAGACGGCCACGGGCGACATATGCCGAGGGCGTCCGGGATGGAGTCTCTGCCAACGATTGGTCATAGCCCGAACGCCTTTCTGGTGCTTTCCACATCATCAGTGCTGCAGCCTACCATCTCTGCAATCTGCGTATCTGTAAAGTCCGGATTGCACTGCAAAGTCCTGAATATCTGTGCTGACAGAACCAGACCCTCCTTCCGGCCTTCCTTCCAGCCCTCCTCCTGGCCTTTCTTCATCGCCTCCTGCTGCTTTACCTGGATATCTTCCTCGTAGCTGTATTCCGCTATCAGCATATTGGTCACCTCGCTCCCTTTCCGCTTGAGATAATCCGACAGGATTCCCTGCCTGATGCATTCATTGATTGCCCGCTTTATCGAATCCTCTTCTATCGAGTGCTCCCTCACCTTATCCACGAACAGGCTGTACTCCCTTAATATCCCGCATTTTTTCAGGATTATATGCGCTTTGTTGGAATTGATGTTTATGACCTTCACCTTCAGCTCCGCGGAATTTCCGCTGGGCGCGTCCAGAAAAGCATCGGACAGCCTCAGCTCCTTCTCCAGCGGGAAATCTTCCGTGCCGTTATAAAATGTATAGAATTCCGGAGTCGGTATCTTTACCTGCGTCGTCCTGTACCGGGCTTTCTTCTCTACCAACTGCTCATAGGCCCTCCCCACGTACATCAGGCAGCGCAGGGGCATGTTGGGGTTCACGGTGCTCTGGTGTTCACCCAGCACCAGCACCCTGCCGTCCGCCTCGAAGGAGATATCGTTCTTGAAGTTCTTGTACAGCACGTCCCCCACCCTTACCTTCCGGATGATGCCTTCGTCCTGATATTCTGTATCGTGCAATGCATTGTACAGGCTCAGCAGATTCTTCTTCGCGGATTCGTCCTCATAAAAAAGGTCCACGAACAGGCTGTCCTTATGCTTACGGTTTTCTGTCCCCATTGCCATCCCATCCTTTCATTTCCCAGTTCCAAAGCCCGCTTTCGTCTGGGCCGTGCCGGCTTCGCCGCCTGTATGAAGCTGCGGATGATGTCGTTTCCGCTGGCCTTTCAGCGCCCGGCTGTAGAGGTTGCTATGCAGCAGCTCCGTTATCTATCAGGCCGGTCTTATCGATATAGTAGAAACCTTCTGTACGTAATTTTTTGAAATATTCGATGCCCACAGGCAGCTTTACAGTGTTGCCCATGCTTTGCGCGCCCCCTTTCTGAAAGCTTTCTATCCTTAGTTTAACACAGATTTACAGCCCCAACAACTCCATATCCGAAATTTATGACACCTTCAAAAACACACCAAATAAGGATGGAACAGACATAAAATATATGCTATACTGTTTTCAAATAAAAAAGGAGAAGCCACAATGCCCGACAGAAAACAACAACTTATAAACGTCTTCCAGGACACCCAGGAATTCTATACAGTAAACAAAACCCTTGCTGCCGCAGTAGCCTACGGACGGCAGAACGCGAAACTATACGAGCCGGACGACTACCCGGAAATCCCCGTCTCAAACGCAAAAACCGGCCAGGTGCAGGTAATCGCCGCAAAGACCTTCGAGACGGCAATGAACCTGCACAAAGCATCCCCGGACAGGAAAATCGCCGTCCTGAACTTCGCCTCGGCCACACGTCCCGGAGGCGGCGTGAAGAACGGCAGCAGCGCCCAGGAGGAGAGCCTGTGCCGTTGTTCCACGCTGTATCCCACGATTGACAACGGCCGGTTCTGGGACAGATACTACAATGTGAACCGCGAGAAAAAAGACAACCGCCATACCGATGCCTGCATCTATTCCCCCGGAGTCATTATCTGTAAGACAGACGAGAGCATTCCGCAAAGGATGCCAGAAAATGATTTCGTGACAGTGGACGTGATAAGCTGTGCCGCGCCGAACCTGCGGAATGAGCCTGCGAACCGCTATAATCCGGAAACCGGGAAGCCTATGAAGATGGAGCCTCAAGAGCTATACGACCTTCATGTAAAACGTGCGAAACACATCATGCATGTAGCCGCGGCGAACCAGGTCGATATCCTGATTTTGGGTGCGTTCGGTTGCGGTGTGTTCCAAAATGACCCGGATACGGTAGCCAGAGCATATCGGACAGCCTTACAAGACTGCCGGGATAAATTTGACAGCATTGTATTCGCGATTTATTGCAGTGGTACTGACAGGTCAAATCTTGACGCCTTCGAGAAGAGGATTGGCAGTTTATGATTTATGTGATTCTCGGAAAATTAGTAGTCAATATGGCGTTTATCACGCATGGCTCGCAGATACCGGGCTATAATGAGCCATGTATTTTGGCTGCATAAGGGAAGGGTAGAAGAGACAGCTTGGAGGAAACTATGAAACCAATAAAATACTACGACATCGGCCTGAACCTGTTCTGCAGACAGTTCCCCGACCCGGAGAGGATAATCGAAGAAGCTTGGGAGCAGGAAGTATGTTGCATCCTCACCGGAACGGACATCAAAGAGGACAGGAAAATAGACGCTTTCGTAAAATCCCATGCCGCCTTCGGGACAGCCGGAATCCATCCCCACAATGCCGACCGCGCCAGGCAGGAGGACTTCCAGGCCATAGAGCGGATATTATACCAGAACGACAGAATGGTAGCCGTAGGAGAATGCGGCCTTGACTACGACCGCATGTTCTCCACAAAGGAGAACCAGATAAGATGCCTGGAAAAGCATATCGTCCTTGCGGAAAAGCTGGATAAGCCATTGTTCCTCCATGAGCGCAGCGCCGCGGATGACTTTATAAAAAGGTTCAAAAACCATCCGGACATCTGCGTAAAATCGATAGTACATTGCTTCACAGGCGATAAGAAGACGCTGGACAGATACCTTTCCATGGGCTTTTCCATCGGGATTACGGGCTGGATCTGCGACGACCGCCGGGGGAGGGAGCTGCGGGAGGCCGTGTCCCTGATTCCGCTGGACAGGATTCTGGTGGAGACGGACGCGCCCTATCTGACGCCGAAGAATGTCCCCGGCCTGGACAGGACGAACGTGCCCCAGAACATCAGGTATGTAGTCAGGGATCTGGCTAAGTACATGAAAGTGTCAGAAGACATGCTGATACAGAACGCGAAGAAGAATACGGAACGGATTTTCCGGATAACAGATTGACCGCGGCCGGGGACTCCTTATGGGAATCCCCGGCCCTGATATGGCGTGAAGCGCTGCGGAGCCAGAAGCTTCGATTTCTGCCAGAGGTTCTATAGCCACAGGAAGCAGGGGCTGTCTCCCCGTCTGAGAAAGCCTGTCAAACCGACACCATCACCCTGCACCGCTTCCTGCCACAGGCGATGCCATATTTGATGACAGTATCCATCCCATCCATCCTGAGCTTGGCATCATATCCCAAGTCTTCTATCTGCGCCAGAGCTTCCCGGCACCCCTTCTCCAGCCTTGCGTCCCTCATGGACTTTTCTTCTGCCTTTTCAGCCCTGCGACTGCTGTTGGAATACTTGACCTCCTGTCATGAAGAGCACGCTCCACAGGCTGTCCGTATTGCTGTACAGATTCCGATAGGTCGGTTCCTGGTTTACCCTCTTCGTGACGCGCTCTTCATTTACCAGCAGCTCCAGCTTCCGCCTGGTGCCCGGCTTCGCCGCCTGTATGAAACTGCGGATGATGTCGTTCCGGTCATCATCGCGAACTGGAGGCAGCCATTGCTCTTCAGCGACCTGCTGTAGAGGTTGCGGATCAGCTTGGCCATCTCGTCGTAGTGGCCAAAATGCCGGGCTTTGTCCAGGGGCACATTGTACTCGTCAATGAGGAGGACGGCCTTCTGGCCACAGTGCTTATATAGATACTGGCACAATACCAGCAGACTTTCCGTCAGGACATCATCGGCTCCAACAACTAAATATCCGAAATTTATCTATCGGTAGTCTGCTATAAATATCTGCAAGACAAACAGACAGATTCAAAAAAGCATTGAATAAGGATGGAACAGACATAAAATATGTGCTATACTGTTTTCACATAAAAAGGCAGCTAAAAAATCAGAACCGGGGGGCGGGCATAGTCATCTGCGGGATACCGTGTCTTTGATATCGCTCTACAGGATTCTGATAGAGACGGACGCGCTCTGCCGGGAACTTTGGTAAAAAAAGCCCATAGAAAGAGGGACATATTTGAAACAATATAAAATAGGAATGTATGGAGGCAAATTCCTGCCATTTCACAAAGGCCACAAGTTTTGCGTAGACACTGCAGCGCAGGAGTGTGAAAAGGTCTATGTAATCTTATTTTGGGGCGGAGCCGATGAGGAAAAGATTCTGGAGGATTATCCGAAGGACTGGCTGTCCGTGGAGGAGCGGGTCAAACAGCTTGACAAGATCTGCAGGGAAGCGGCCCAATATGCGGACGTGATACCTGTACTGATTGACATCACCGGACTGCGTCTGCCTGACGGCTCAGAGGACTGGGAGGCAGAGACCCCGTTGGTCAGAAATGTGCTGGGGAACCGACTGGACGCTGTGTACAGCAGCGAGGAGAGCTACGGGGAATATTTTAACAGGGCATATCCGGAAGCGGTACATAGGTTGGTGGATGTGAAACGGGAACATTATCCCATAAGCGGCACCCAGATCAGGGAAATGGCAGAAAAGGTAGAACGAGGATTTTGGATGATATGATATATGAAAATATAAAGAAGAGCTTTCGGGAACTGAAATGGTATGAATATTTGATGGGAGCCATCATGATATTCATCGCGGCCAGGGCGATGGTCATAGGATTCACCACAGGTTCTGCCGACGGAAATCCCCCATGGCTGACAGTCATAAACTTTATCAGCGCCGTATGTGGCGTGATCTGTATCTTTTTCACGGCGAAAGCGAATATCAGCAATTTCGTATTTGCTTCGGTCAATACGATTGTGTATGCGGTCTATCTCGTATACTGGCACATCTGGGGAACTGCCCTGTTGGAGATACTTTTCTATATCCCCATGAATTTTGTGTCGTGGTATTTCTGGGCAAAGCACAGGGACCGGGAAATCACACAGAAGACCAAAAGCAGGAGGCTGACTCTTTTGCAGAACGGCATATGCGCGGCAGTTGTGGTGGCAAGCGCTTTGATTTATCATGGGGTACTTGTGAAAGTAGGCGGAGAGGTTGCATGGTTTGACGCATTTACGCTTAGCATAGGCATCCTGGCTACGATACTTGAGCTTTTGAGATATAAGGAGCAGTATATCTGGTGGATTATTACAGATATCGTGTCCATAGGGATGTATATCGCCCATTTTGACATGGTTTATCTGACGAAAAGGAGCATTTATCTGATTATGGCAGTCATCGGCCTGATGAATTGGGCGAAGCTCAACCGGACGAGGAATGTGGAAAACGAGTGATTGTCCGATTCACACCCAAATGGGCCTTGCTGAACGTTACATATAATATCTCAGAACAAAGAGAAGGGAGAAGACAAAACCATGATAAAAGACATGTTTGGAACGAACAGGCTGAAAATCAACCTCCATCTCCACACTACGCAGTCCGACGGCCATAAGACGCCGGAGGAGGCCGCGGCCATATACCGGGAGGCGGGCTATGACATCATTGCAATCACAGACCACTGGAAATACCGGGAGAGCGGGGCGATCGGCGGCCTGCGCACCCTCTCCGGGGCGGAGTACAATATCGGCGGCAAAAACGGCGCGGAGGGCGTGTTCCACATCCTGGCCCTGGGCTGCAGCCGGGAACCGCATATCCCCGGAGAGGCCGGGCCCCAGGCCATAATCGATGCGATCAATGGCTGCGGCGGCATGGCTGTGCTGGCCCCCCCGGCATGGTCGCTGAACACGGTGGAGCAGCCCGCAGGGCTGGAGGGAATCGGGGCCACGGAAATCTACAACACGGTATCGGACGCGGGGGAATCCTCCCGCCCCTATTCCGGGGATTTCGTGGACGCGTCGGCCTGCAGGGGGCGGCTGTATCCCCTGATTGCCGATGACGACACCCATTATTACAACGGAGAGGACGAGACAGCCTCCTATATCATGCTGGCCTGCGGCCCCCAGGCAACGGACGCCGAACTGCTGGAGGCAATCCGGAGGAAGGCGTTCTACGCCACCCAGGGCCCGGAGATCCATCTCCTCCGGGAGGGGAACCGCGTCACCGTGAAATGCAGCCCGGCCGTCCGCATCTCCTTTTTCTCCAATGCGGTCTGGGCCAGGGGGAGATGTTTCCGCGGCAGCGGCCTGACGGAGGGCTCCTGCGAAGTCCAGCCCTTCGAGACGTTCATCCGGGCGGAGGTGACGGACGCGGACGGGAGGAGGGCCTGGAGCAATACCATGGATTTACGGCAGTAGACGAAAAAAAAATATTTTTTTCAAAAAGGCTTGACTTTTTGCCTGGGGGGGTAAAATAGATATTCAGCAGGATACATTTCCTATATCTAATTTTACTTATTCCAGGAGGGAAAGAAAAATGAAAAAACGTGTTCTTCTAGCCTTGACGATGGCAATGGCAACGGCCGCAATGTTCATTTCTCCGGCCTTGTCCGACATGGTAGGTCTGCCTTCGATGGTAGTGTCCGCCACCAGCAACAACACAACTCCGCCGACTCAGACACCTCCGTCCCAGAATCGGCCTACGGCCAGCGGTAACAATACCCAGAGGCCTGCAGGCGGGAGCGGGGCTGTGGTCGCTCCGGTTCCGGCACCTGTAGGGAGCACGATCGCGGTGGACAACCAGTCCGGATTTGGTGTGGCGATTACCACGCAGGGCGTGAGCGGACTGGCCGGATTGGCAGCGGGAGAGACCCTGGTGCCCACAGTTTCCCCTTGGGGATTGTCCCAGGCTGCTGTGAACAGAGCCATGTCCCTGGGCGGCCAGGCGGCTTACTCGATCGACATCTCCATGATCGTACCCCAGAGGAACGCCAACAACAATAAGGTGACTCAGCTGAGCGCGCCGATCAACATCGTGCTGCAGAGGCCCGAGGCCCAGGACGGAAATACATATGACTTCATGGTCATCCGTGAGCACAATGGCGTGCTGACGAACCTGTCCGACCTGGACAGCAATCCGGACACCATCACGATCAGCACTGACCAGTTCTCTGTCTATACCGTCATCTATGCGCCCAAGGGTGTGTTCCCTACGGCGGCAGGATCCAGGGCGAAGGATTCCGTTCCCAAGACCGGTGACCAGCTTCCTGTGGCAGTGCCTGTGACAGTGACCGTATGCCTTGCGGCTCTGGCTATGACAGCAGTTGCCCTGAACAAGAAGAAAAGAGCGTAAGCTTTAGGCGGGCATAGCTATGAAAGGAGGAGGAAAGTCATCTTTCCCCCTCCTTTTTTCGGTAGAAGGGCTGGAGGATGGGATAAATGGAGACGAAGTACGCAGGATTTCAGAAGACAGTTGCGTCTGCATACCTGTTGTCGATTTTTGCGGCGCTGCCGCTTTATATGCGGGACGGCTTCTATATGCTGGCCGACGCGAAATATCTCTTTTTCCGGAGCGTGTCCATGATTTTCCTGCTGCTGTGGCTGTCCGGCGCTGCCCTGTCCGGCGTCTGCAGATGGCGCAGGGGGCATTCTCCGGGGGAAGGCCAGACGGGCGGGACGTGGGGCAGGCATTCCGGCACGGACGGCTTCGCGATTTGTTTTGCGCTGTTTTCCGTGCTGTCTTATGTGTTCAGCGCCTATAAGGACACGGCGTTTACGGGCTTCTCCGGCTGGTATATGGGGCTGCTGACGCAGCTTTTCCTGGTGGGGGGATATTTCCTGGTGAGCCGGTGGCATGAGAGGGAGAAGATGGTCTCCGGCATTGTCTGGATCTCCGTGGCCGCGGTGTGCCTGCTGGGGGTCCTGAACCGCATGGGCTACGATCCCCTGGGCACATATGAGGGGATGGACTGGTGGGAGTGGAACCGGAGGAACCTCCTTTCCACTGTGGGGAACATCAACTGGTACTGCGGCTATCTGGCGGTGGCGGTCCCTCTCCTGCTGTACTGCTTCTGGGCAGGGGAGGGGTGGAAGCGGATACCCGCCGGGGCCGGGGCCTTTGTGGGGACGGCTGCCATCTTCCTGCAGGGGAGCGCCAGCGGGATTGTGGGCCTGGGGGCGATGTACGCGGTCCTTCTGTTCGCCTCCCTGAAGGAGCTGCGATTGCTTCTGCGATTCCTGGAGACTGTGCTGCTTCTGCCCCTGTTCTGCTTTTTGGCATGGCTGATTCGGATGGATCTGATCCTTCCCTATGACATAGAGGAAATCGTCGAGAGGATCTTCACGCCTTTTTGGGGGATTCCGCTGTGGCTGCTGGCAGTGGGAGCCGTGGCTCTGAGGATGATTTACGTCAGGACAGGCAAAGACTGCCTGAAAGACGGCAGGGCGCTCAGGGCTGTGTCCCTGCTTGGGGCAGTTCTGGGGCTTGGGGCGGTGCTGGTGCTTGCGGGATGCCAGATATCAGATGAAATCTGGAGATTCTTCGGAGGATTCTCCTTCCTGCGGCTGGACAGCGCCTGGGGAAGCGGGCGGGGAGCGGTCTGGACGGCTGCATGGAAGGGATTCTGGCGGAGCGGCTTCACCAGCTGTCTCTATGGCGTGGGGCCGGACTGCTTCGCGAGATATTTCTATGAACAGGAGTCCCTTGCCCTGCAGGCGCCGATCTTGTGGGAGGAGGGCTCCATATATGCCAATGCCCACAACGAATGGCTGAACATGCTGGTGAACCAGGGGATTCTGGGGGCAGCAGCCTATCTGGGCTTCTTCCTTTCGGCATTTGCCAGGTTCTGGAAAAGGCGGGAGGGGAACCCTAGGATGACGGCGGGCATGATGGCCGTGGCGGCTTACGGGGCCAACCAGTTCTTCAGCTTCGGGCAGGTGGTGGCCACGCCGCTGATTTTTCTGGTGATTGCGGTATGCGAGAAGGAGTGCCGGAGGATAGACAGGGAGAAGGAGAGATTACATGGATAAGAACAGAGGAAATGCGCCCGTGGACAGATGGAAGGTCATCGCGGGCATTTGCATCGCGGTGGCAGTGGCGGCTGGGGTAGCGCTGGTGTGCCTGCTGCGGGACTTCTATGGCGAAGAGATGGAATCGGAGACGAAGATGGAGGAGCTGCGGGGGGTATCGCTGGAGGCGGAGGGCGCAGAGGAGACCGGGGAGGAGGGCGGAGAGGATACGGAGGCCCAGCCTGCCGAGGCTCCGGCAGCCACACAGAAGCCTCTGGAGAAGAACCCCTACGGGGACCTCTTCGTCCAGAACGGGGACATGGCATTATGGCTGACAGTGGACGGGACGGCCATCGACTATCCCGCCATGCAGACCCCGGAGGACGAGAACTATTATCTGGAACGGGATTTCGACGGGAATGAGGACAAGGCAGGGTGCCTGATCCTGGACACGGACAGCGCGCTGTACGGGGAAAACCTTACCACGAACCTCATCATCCATGGGCATAACATGAAGGCAGGGACTATGTTCGGCGGGCTGATGCAGTATGAGGACGAGGGCTACGCAGCGGAACATAAGCGCATGGAGGTCCATACCAGGACAGACAAAAGGGAGTATGAAGTCATAGCTGTCTTCTACAGCCAGGTGTATTACCCCACGGATACGGTGTTCAAGTATTACAACTTTTTCCATGCGGACACGGAGATGGAATTCAACTATTTCTACGACGGCATCAAGGAGCTGTCCCTGTACGACACGGGAGTGACGGCGAAGCTGGGGGACCATTTCCTGACGCTGTCCACCTGCTCCTATCAGGTGGAGGACGGGCGCTTTGTGGTGGTGGCGAAAGAGGTGGGCAGGGAGGAGAAGTATGAATCTCCGGATTAAGGGGGGTTTCGTAATCAATCAGAATCAAATACAGAGCCGCGGTGGGCCTTACGGTACTGGCTGGGCGTCATGCCCGTGACCTTTTTGAACTGGCGCATGAAGTGCAGCTCATTGTCATACCCGCAGAATGCCGCCAGGGAGGAGACAGTCATCTCCGAGATGCACAGATAGAGCTGCGCGTACCTGATCCGGGCCCGGATGATGTCCTGGATACAGGTGGTGTCGAAGAACTGCTTATACAAATGTTGAAAATGGGATATGCTCAGGTGGAGCCTTTGGGCCAGCCGGGGCGTGTCCCATTTTTGCCAGGGAGCGTTCTGGATTTCCATGCGCAGCTCGCTCATGGGGTAATAATAGAGATTGCCCGTATTGTCATTGGGGGCCGCGTGCACCTGGTCGGCCAGGGAATAAAGCAGGGCATGCATCAGGGAATCGATCGCCTGAGGGCTGTGGGGGCGGGCCGACAGCTTTTCCTGCACCACCAGTCTGGCGTAATCCGTCAGCGTCCCGAGACAGGGGAGCGTAAAGGGGCGGTTCACAGGAATTGCAAGTTCTCGCAGGAGCCCTTCGTCCTCCCCCAGCAGCTCGAAATGGATCCAGTCGTCATTGTAATGGGGATTCCGGCAGCCATAATGCACAGGAGAACCTGCGCCGTAGACCATCACTGTGTTGGGCCCGAAATCCGTCGCTTCGCCATCAATCTCAAAATAGGACGCCGTCTTGATGAGCAGCAGGGCATGATCCTCGTAGCCGCCAGGACAGGAACGGTGGAACTTCATCTTGTGCATTGAGTCATAGCCGCAGACATTCACCGTAATCATCGCATATCCCCTTTCGTCTATCGTGGCTTAGGCAGCCACAGATAATGCCGCGCCTCGCGGGCTTCCCCGACATGCATCATTGCAGAAAAAGTCAGTTGATTACATTTTAGGAAATGGGAAAAGGTTTGTCAATATGGTAACATGGAAAAAGGAACGCGAAGAGAAAGCGATTCAGAAATTCAGAAAGACACAGAAGGAGGGATTTCCCATGATACACAACCCCATCCTGCGGGGATTCCACCCGGATCCGTCCATCATCCGGGCAGGAACGGACTATTACATCGCCACGTCCACCTTCGAGTGGTGGCCGGGAGTGCGCATTCACCATTCCAGGGACCTTGTCCACTGGAGCCTGATAGGATACCCCCTCACTCGCATGTCCCAGATGGACCTCCGGGGCGTGGGGCCCTCCCAGGGGATATGGGCGCCCTGCCTGACGTATGATAATGGTGTCTTCTATCTGGTGTACACCATAGTGAAAGCCTTTTACTGCAATATGTACGACACGGAGAACTACCTGGTGACGGCGGAGGACATCCACGGCCCCTGGTCGGAGCCGGTGGCATTGAACAATTTCGGTTTCGATCCCTCCCTGTTCCACGATGACGATGGCCGCAAATACATGGTCAGCATGGTGACGGACCACAGGGTGCCCAAGAAGTACGCAGGCCGCCTGGTGCTGCAGGAATTCGATGCCGCCGGGCGGCGAATGGTCGGACCGGTGAGGGACATCTACCGCGCCGACGGCATCTTTCTGGAGGGGCCGCATATCTTCAAGCGGGACGGCTGGTACTATCTCTTCAGCGCGGATACCGGCACAGGGGAAGCTCACGGCCAGACCATACAGCGGGCCAGGGACGTCTGGGGGCCCTACGAGATGCATCGGCCCGCGGATGCCTGTAGGCAGGAGGGGGAGGCCTATTCCATCCTGACCTCCCGCCATCATGAGGACATCCTGCTCCAGAAGGCCGGGCACTGCGATTTGGTGGAGACGCCGGAGGGAGAGTGGTATATGGTGCATCTGTGCGGCAGGGCCTCAGAAGACCGCAATCCTGATGATGCGGAGCGCTTCGCCGGAGCCAGGCGCTACATGCTGGGCCGGGAGACAGCCATCCAGAAGGTGCGCTGGACGGAGGACGGGTGGCTGGAGCTGGCAGAGGGAGGGAATGTGCCCCGGGAGGAGGTGGAGCCGCCGAAATGCCGGGAGAGGACAGAAAGCAAAGCGGAATGTGCGAAGTGCCAGGAGAGGACAGAAAGCAAAGGGAAATACGCGGAATGGCTGGTAGAGGCAGAAAGCAAAGCGGAATGTACAGAAAGGACAGATGTGGCAAAAAGGGCAGCAGCCGGAGAGCCGGACAGTGCAGAACAGAAGCAGCTCCTGCCAGGCAGGGCGCTGGTGCGGGACGATTTCGATGCGCCCACTCTGCACCTGGACTATCAGTCCCTGCGGGTTCCCATGGACGAGCGCCACATTTCCCTGACGCAGCGCCCAGGGTGGCTGCGGATGTACGGGAGAAGCGGCCTGGCTTCCCGTTTTGCCCAGACCCTGATCGCCAGGCGGGTCACGGAGTACCATATGGACGCGGCGTGCTGCCTGGCCTTTGAGCCGGAGGTCTTCAAGCAGATGGCGGGGCTGATATTGATGTACGATACGGACAATTACCTGTATCTGCACCTTTCCCATGACGAGGACGTGGGAAAATGCATCACTCTGCTGAAGGCGGAGAACAAGAGGTACGAATACCTGACGGAGTATATACCGATAGAAAAAGAACGCGATATCG
>OFHB01000594.1_pt1 | contig 23196 bp, 20 predicted proteins | sample 1521881 | NCBI WGS metagenome assembly OFHB01 (sample SAMEA3504090, study PRJEB24116) | mouse gut metagenome | biome: mouse gut; feature: mouse-associated habitat; material: faeces | place: Denmark | collected 2011
GTCTCTACCTTCCAGGAAGTAGTCTCTACCTTCCAGGAAGTAGTCTCTACCTTCCAGGAAGTAGTCTCTACCTTCCAGGAAGTAGTCTCTACCTTCCTTAAGCTCCTCTACCTGCTCCGGCAGCAGGATCATGCCGTACCGTTCGGTGAGACTGCGCTGCTCCCGTGAGCGCCTCAGCCTCCATGTAGTCTGGTTAATTTTCTCAAGTACCATACGATTCCCTTTCTGCAACCGTCTCCCTCTCCTGGTTTATGACGGTTTCTGTCTTTATTTCCACCATTTCCCAACATGTCTGTTTTTCACATATGCTCTCCGCCTCCCCTATATCCGCTTCAGCCTTCATCTCCGTCTTCCTCCTGATCAGAACGGTTCCAGGCCTGCCGCCTGTAAGCCGCCGGACTCATCCCCACGGCACGGCTGAATACCTTGTTAAAATACTTCACATTATCCAGGCCCACGGCAGCGGCTACTTCATCCGTCTTCACGCTCCTTTCCCGCAGCAGCTTCTTCGCCTCCTGAATCCGGGCATACTGCACATAGTCCAGAAAATTGACTCCTAAAATGTCCCGGAACGTCCTGGAGAAATAGCTTCGGCTGATGGCAAACCGTTCACAGAGATCCGTCTGATTCCCCACTTCTCCCAGATGGCGCATCATGTAATTCACCGCCTGCAGCACGGACAGGAGAATCTCTTCCCGGTAGCCGGTCCCGGCAAAATACGTATAGATATCATTTGCCATTTGTTCCACACAGCCCGCCAGCATATCCGCGGTATAAATCTCATCCGGAATCCCCATGGAAACCCGCCCCGCGGGAATGCGATACAGCGCCTGCTGTTCTTTCAGCACCTCATTCACCTGCCTGCGAAAGGCCGAAGAAACCGCTGAAAGCGCGCGGATCGATTCCAGCAGCAGTTCCAGCTCCCCTCTGTCGACAAACCAGATTTCCTCGCACAGGCCTTTTAAAACCAGCTCTTCGCTCTCCTGCGTCATCCGGCCTTCTCCTCTCCTTCTCTCCAACAGACGGTGCACCTTCCGGGATATCCGCTTCAGGTTCTCTTCCGCCCCTTCTTCTTCGGCCAGCTCCGTCTTCACCAGGTAATCGATGGCGCCTTCGCGAATGGCATCCCGGGCATATTCAAAGCCCACATGGCAGGTAACCACCACGCTCAAAACCTCCGGCGCCGCTTTTCTCAGCTCCCGGATCAGCTCCAGTCCCGTCATCTGGGGCATGGTAATATCCACCAGCATCAGATCCACCGGTTTTGTCTTCACCAGCTCCAGCGCCTGTCTGCCGCTGTCCGCCTCCCCCACGATCTCCATGTCATATTTTCCCCAATCGATCGTCTCTCGGAGCCCTTTCCGCGCAATATATTCGTCATCCACAATTACCGTTCTAATCATGTTCTCTCCCTGAATCCTCTTCCTGTCCGGACAGCTGCAGCCTCAACGTGGTGCCGCTTTCGTCATGCTCCACCGATAATACCTTTCCATGATAATAGGAAAGCATCCCCAACACATACCGCAACCCGATTCCCATACCATTACCGTTCTTCGGTTCTCCTCCCAACAATTGTCTGCGCATATCCTCTGAAAATCCGGGTCCGCTGTCACTGATACTCACGATATAATCATCTCCTGACAGTCTTCTGGTCCTCACCTCTATCCGATTGTTTCCCTGATCATCCATTCCGTACAAAATGGAATTTTCCAGCAACGGCTGCAGTAAAAAGCGGGGAATCAGCAACTCATAATCCTTCTCGCTCAGCTCATAGCTGACATGGATACGATTCCCATAGCGCATGATCTGCAATTCCATATACGCCCGGATAGCCTCGAACTCCTCCCGAAGCGTACTCAATCTCTCCTCTCCCAGATTATAATTAAACACCTTGATCAGAGACGTGGCCATGGAATGAATCTCCTTCTGATGATTCAGTTTGGCCATCCACTGAATGGAATTCAGGGAATTCTGAATAAAATGCGGATTGATCTGCTGTTGTAATTTCTCATACTTCAGCTGTTTTTCCTCCTGCTTCTGTTCGCTGATCTGTTGCAGCAATTCGATATTACAGTTTCTGGCATCATAAAATGCTTCCAGTATCCCGTCCAGCTCCAGGATCCCGATCTCTCTCGCCGGCACAATCTGCGGAATCTGCGCCGTCTCCCGGATAATTTTCTGCAATATATTGATTCTCCGGTAGATCAGCAGGTACAGAAGGGTATTCACCGCCAAAAACAACACGGTGGAAAAAAGGCTGATCCCTGCAAAAGCGGTCCCCCAGTTATTAAACAGTCTCCGATATTCTGCATCCGGCATCAGCGCCCAGATCTCCCACTCGGTTTCATCCTTCTCGGTATCAAAATACCGAAACCCTGCATCCTTCATTTCGTCCATAGCATTTCCAACCAGCTCCTCCCCCGCTTCGGAATAAATCACTCTTCCCTGACCGTCCGCAAAGGTGGGATAGATCGCCCATTCATTATCCAGGGTATGATATACGGATTCCAGCCACTCCTCACTGCTCTCCAGATAGAGATAGAGGCCCTCCTTCTGATTCAGCGTACAGATTGCGGACAGAACCTTCCCTTCGGAAAACGGAGAGGCATGGGGCAGCTGAAAGCGATAAAAGCCCTTCTCGTACAAAATCGGAAATCCGTCAAGCTCCTGCGTGCTTTCCCCGGACGGCTGCGGAATTACGTTAGAAAGCAGCGGAATATTTCTCCCTTCGGCATCCTGGCAAAAAACCATATAATGGCTGATGGACGTCCCCGAAGTAACCGTCTGCGCCAGGGTTATCTGCAGATTCCTGTAAATACTGATAAATTGTATGATTTTTTTCGAAGACCAGTTTTCGTCGGAATTCACATACTCCGGCCAGTCTCCCAGGATATACCCCTTCAGGCCCGCATACGTCGTCTCCCCCGAAGAGATCAGCCTCTGTCCCCGCTCCTGGATATCCTCATACGCCCCCCTGATATCCCTGTCCACCTTGCCGAGAGCATTCTCTATCTGATTCCGGATTGTCTGATTATAGCTTGCCGTATACTGACTGATAAAAAAGAATACCATCATCAGCAGCATGGCGGCATTCACAAGGGCGAACAGGAATATTCTGAATAACAGAGACTTTCTTATTGTTTTTTTTCGCATTCTTTTCCGCTCTTTCAATCCTGTTTTTGAAGTCCCCTTCCGCTCCCTTCTATTGTTTCCAAAAAGGGATGGCCGAATACCATCCCTCTTGTCATATTGACCGGTTATTTATTCTCTGCAACCCAGGCATCCAGCTCGGCCTGGATCTCTGCCAGCAGCTCCTGATAGCCTGCTCCGTCCAGCGCCTCCTGGAACTCGTCCTTGATCTCCCTCCAGTCCACGGCTCCGATCAACAGCGCCTGTCTGTACTGATCGAAGACCACCGTACAGGCATTGAACAGATCGCTGGTCTTGTCCGCATCAATTGCAAAGCCCAGAATATCAGACGGTCTGCACGCGGCATTAAAATCCTCGAACTGGGTATATTTATTGTCCGGCTCGTCATTCATCAGATAGCTTAAGAACTGATTGCCGTAAGCCCAGCTCCAGTTACTCCAACTGCTGCCGTCCAGGGTCTTCGCCCTGTTCTCTCCCGTCATCTCATAGTTGACACCCTCGATACCGAATACCAATGTATTATACACATCCTTATCCGTATACAGCAGATTGATAAATGCCATGGCCTTATCCGGATTTTGACTGGTAGACGGAATGCTCATCATGGAACCGACCGATTGTGTAAAGGGCATGAAGGGCTCCTGCAGATCCACACAGACCAGTCTTCCGCCGTATTTGGCTGCGGATTCTTCCGCAAATCCCGGCTTCAGGTTGCTGCTGAAGCAGAAGAACTTATACTCTCTTGCCGGAGAATTATCCCCTGTTATGTCGGTCAAAGCATCCTTATTTACATACCCTTTCTCGTACATCGCATGCACCCAGTCGAAAAGCTCCTGAGATTTTACATCGTCGATAGGAGATACAACTTTATAAGGCTCCGTGGTAGACATTCGCACTAATCCGTTGTAATAAACAGGCTCTGAATACACGGCAAACAGGTTGAAGATTCCCGCACTGGGAACTGCCAGCGGCGTGATGTCCGGCTCGTTTTGTGCAATAATATCCAGCCAGGGCTCCACATCCTTGTAAGTCTTAATCGTGGAGAGATCAAAATTGTATTTTTCCACCAGCTCCGCATTAAATACCCAGCCGTTGGTCTCTCCTTTCTCCTTATTTACCGGAAGCGCATAGATATGTCCGTTTACCTTGGTTCCGTCCGTAAATTCATGCCCCACCAGATCATAGAGATTGCTGTATTCTCCGTTAAGGTAATCCTCCAGGGGCGTATACATTCCGCTTCCTGCCAGATAGTGATATTTTCCGCCGAAAGCGGAGTTTACCAGATCCATTTTGGTTTTCGAGGTCATCTCCAGGTTCATTTTGTCGCCGTAGGTGGCTCCGTCTACCAGATGAATCTTTACCGTACAGTTGATCTTCTCCAGCGTCAGCTTTGTCAGTTCTTCCTCTACAGCCGCCGAATTACTGAGGCTCCCTGTATCATACATAAAGAGATCCAGCTGGTAGGGCTCCTCTCCCTCCGCCTCCTGGCTGCCTCCCTGGGATTCCTGTCCGCTGTCCTGACTTTCCCGGGATTCCTGCCCGCCGTCCTGACCTCCCTGAGATTCCTGCCCGCTGCCCGCACCGCTCTGGCCCGTTCCTGCATCATCATTGCCGCAGGCCGCGGTTCCAAGTATCATGGCAACGCTTAAACCCAGCGCCAGAAACCGTTTCAATGTGTTTTTCTTCATTTGTTCTCCTCCTTTAAAAAAGAAACCTGTTACGACTACCTTTATCTCAAAACTGCACATGCAGATTGATTCAGCCCTTCACCGATCCAAGTGTCAAACCGGACACAAAATACTTCTGAGCAAAAGGGAACAGGAACAGCATCGGCCCCACTCCCACCACGGCCATCGCCATTCGGACCCCGTTGGACGGCATGTCCGACAGTGCTTTGATCATCTCCGGGGACATGGTCCCCATCATCATGGCGCTCTTCAATGCCTGCATATTCAGCAAAGTCCTGGTCATCAGATACTGAACACTGAACTTTGCGGAATCGTTGATAAATACCATACTGTTATACCAGTTATTCCAATACCCAAGCACTGTCATAAAGGCGATGGCCGCCAGAACCGGCTTGGACAGCGGCAGGATAATCTTCCAATATATCTTGAACTCGCCCGCCCCGTCGATGGCCGCCGCATCTATCAGACTGTCCGAAACGGAATTGCTGAAGAAGGTCCGCATGACGATCACATTGAATCCGCTGACCAGCATATTGGGAATCAACAGGGCTAACAGAGAATCCTTCACATTGAAAATCTGGGTATATACCAGATACCAGGGTGTGAGCCCTCCGTTGAACAGCATGGTGAGCAGGACATAAATGCTCAAAATCCGCCGATAGGGATAATTCTTCCTGGACATAGTGTAGGCCAACATGGAAGTCATCGCCAGACTCAGCACCGTGCCTGCAGCTGTAATCAAAATCGTAATTCCGTAAGCCCGTATGATGGTAATCGGGGTGGTAAACAGATACTTATAAGCGTCCAGACTAAATGCCTTAGGGAAGAATCGGTATCCCTCCACAATCAGCGACTTCTCATCCGTAAGGGAAATCGCGAGCACCAGCACAAAGGGCAGAATGCAGGCCATGGCGCAGAGGAACATCAGTACATGGATCCAAGTATTGTAAAACCGCCCTTGGCCCACTTTCCGTTTTTTTCCTACTTTCTCTTTTTCCATCTATCCTGTACTCCTTTCAAAACAGCGCGTCGTCCGGACTGATCCGCCTGACGATCAGATTGGATGCCACTACCAGAACCGCTCCCACAATGGACTGATAAAATCCCGCCGCGGCCGAACGTCCAATATCTCCGGAAATCAACAACATCCGATACACATAAGTATCGATTACCTCCGTTGTCTTCTGCAGCAGCCCGCTGGCCATGGGCACCTGATAGAACAATCCGAAATCCGAATAGAATATTTTGCCCACATTCAGCAAGGTCAGCGTGGTCATCAGCGGTATCAGCATGGGTAATGTAACATAGCGGATCCGCTGCCACCGGCTTGCGCCGTCCAGATCCGCCGCTTCATACAGCGACTGATCTATTCCTGCGATGCTGGCCAGATAGAGAATGGCGCCGTAGCCTGTATTTTTCCAAAACTGTACAAATACCAGTATATAAGGCCATGGTTTCGGAGTTGCATACCATTCCATGGGTTTCACCCCAAAGTTTTCACAGACCTTATTCAGGATTCCCAGCCGGGGATCCAGAAATGCATATACCACATACCCAACCACCGTCATGGACACCAGATAAGGAATAATAAAACTTGCCTGATAAAATTTCTGCCAGGCCGACTGCCCCAGCTCGGATAACAAAATGGCTGTCAATACGCCTCCCACCAGACCCGTGACGATAAAAATCAGATTGTAGCCTATCGTATGTACGGTAATCCGGCTGGCATCAGGCGAGGAGAAGAGAAACTTAAAATTGTTCCATCCGCACCACGGGCTCTTCCAAATCCCGTCGGTAAAGTTAATCTTCTTAAACGCAAGCACCAGACCGGCCAGAGGCATATAGTTATTGACAAACAGATAAATCACTGCCGGAAGCGCCATCAGCGTCAGCGGTAAGTAACGTTTGCTGTGTCCTTTCTTTTTCGTCCTGACCGTCCGGTTTCCAGTTTTCATTCAGGCATCCCTTCCCTTCCAGTTTTTCCAACAATTTGCTTTTTCTGTTCCTTTGTTTTCTCTATGATAGCAATTTCTTTCGTCAGTTTAAACACAAACCTGTCTCTTTTAAGACGGTTTTTGTCTTTTTTCACTAATTTTTAGCAGAATCTGGGATAACGCTTTTTTCTATTATGCGCAGTCTTTCCTTTCTTATCCCTGCAGCCTTGGTTTTCCGGATCCGATTCCTGCGGCGGCGCCTGTGTAACATAACAAAATAATTGGAAAGTCGGAGAAAATGAGATATAATAGAATTCACAAAAACTTCAAATACTAGGAGGTTATTCATGGAAAACAGCAAGGAAAAAATCGATTACCGTATCGGCAGAAACACACCGGCAGACATTTTTCAGATTAACGAGCCCCGTCCGGAAGGAGTTCCCGGACCGGATACCTTCGGCAGCCTGACCTATCTGCCGGGACAGGGTCTCATGCTGGTCATGTGGTGCTTTGAGGAGAACCCTCTGGCGCGTTATACAAAGCCCAACGAGCCTGTTCACACGGACAGCTGCATGGAGGGATTTATCAATTGTTTTCCCGAGCTGCCGGGAAAGGGCTACATCAGTGTGGAGATGAATGCCAATGGCGCTTCCCATTGCTCCTTCGGCACAGGACGCCATGACCGTCGTTATGTGATCGATCTGGGCCTGACGCACCCTGCTGTGGAGATCACAAGAGGCCTTCGCGACGGCAGACCTTACTGGCAGGCAGGCTGCCTGATTCCGGAGCAGCTTCTGGAGGCGCTGTACGGCGTATCCTGCAGCTTTGCTCCCGGCCATCTCATGCGGGCCAATTTCTACAAGTGCGCGGAGGATGTGGCCAATCCCTACTGGAGCGCCTGGAAACCGGTGAGCAGGCTGGATTTCCATATGCCGGAGCATTTTGGTTATTTGATTGTTTTATAGAACAAGAGCAAGCTATCTGCAAAGTAATTTCCCGGCTTCCTGACAAAACAGTTTACACTGCCTATAATAAATCCGAATGGCGAAACGGCCTACATTATGCTGATGAGCGACGGAGACTCTTTCGGTTCTTTCTGGCTTTACTGGTAAATCTTCCGCCCTCAATGCTGCACCCTAAAATAATTCAGCAAGATTTCCTTGATATGGCTGTACCGCCTGGCATAGGAATTCTCCACACGTATCACCTGGAGGTGGTGGTCCCGGCAGATCTCTTCCTTTTCCCGATCCCGGGCTCTCACCACCTCATCTTCAAAGTGCTCCTTACCGTCCAGTTCGATAGCCAGTACCGGCACATCTGTCCGCCCCTGTTTTTCATACACCACAAAGTCAAATTTTCCGGAATAGAACAGATCCCGGTACATTCCGTTTTCCCCTGAATTCCCAAAGACCTGCTCCACATCCACGCCTTTTCGGATGGCGAAACGGTTCTGGGACAGCCAGATATTTTCCAGAGCATGATTCAGATTTTCCAGAAAAGCCTCCTCTGTAGCATTGCTGAAGGGCTTCACTCCCAGGGCTCTGGAATTGGCCTGCTTGCGCGTCACCCGGGACTGGCCGTTCTTCTTCACATACTCCACCAGTTCAAAGAGATCGTCTTCGCCATCCTTCCCGGAAAGCCCGTGAAGCCTGTCCAGATTCCGGGAATCGGAGAGCACCACCAGCCGATCCCTTGCCCGGGAAGTGGCCACATTGATTAATTCTTTATTATTCTTCAGCCATTCATAAGTACCTGCCTGGGTCCGGCCGGTGATGGCCGTGGAAAACAATACGATATCCTTCTCGTCTCCCTGAAAGGCATGCACCGTTCCGCAGACTACATTGTGAAGCTTCTCCCGCTTCAGAGCCTCCTCAATCAGATTGCGCTGGTTGACAAAGGGGGTGATGACACCGATGCTCTTGTCCCGGTTCCTGCCGGCATAGCGCACAATCTGCTCCACTTCCTCGGGAGCCGTATTCTTTACATCGCAGTGATCGTTATTTACATCCATAAATACCAGCGGCCGGGCTTCTTTGCTCCGGGAACAAATCTGCAGTCTGGAATTGTAATATTTTCTGTTGTTAAACTCGATAATTCTCTCATTGCATCGGTAATGATTGCGCAGAAGAACCTCGTCGCTGACTGCGTCACAGGCCAGAAAGGTTTTATAAATAGAATTCTTCCGGTAGTCATATTCCTCCGCCACATTGTACTTTTTCCGCAGCCTCTGATTCGGCGCCTCATCCAGCAAAATCACGGGATTCAGCTGCTGGGGATCCCCCACCAGCATCAGATTCTCTCCTCTGATAATGGGCACCAGCGAAACAGCTGTATTGCACTGGCTGGCCTCATCCATGATCACCATGTCAAAGACAGGGAGCGGTTCTCCCAGTCTGTGAGCCGAAATACAGGTAGTTATAATAATAGGAAAAATCTCCTGCAGCAATCTGACATTTTTCGTCTTACTCAAAAATGCGTTAAAAGCCGCCAGCTGTTCTTCGTCCTGTAAATCAAACAAAATCTTCCGTAATTCCGAGAATTTCTCCCCGTCCAACTTCTTGATATAGCGGGCGGAAGTATAATACAGATATTTGCGCAATTCCTCCTGATCATTGTCCAGCAGGGCAAAGGCTTCCCGATCCGTGATCTCTCCCGCCTTCTCGATCCGCTCCTGTACCTGTTTCAGCTGCCTTCCCTGCAGATCCGCCTGAAAGGGAAGCATCTGCATGGACACCTGCACCCGCTTCTGATATTCCAGCAGATGGCTGAGCGTCTCTTTCCGCTCTCTTAAGTCCAGCACCTCTTCGTATTTTTTCAGCAGATCGGATAGCTTTCCGGCCCGGCCGATCCGGTCATCCCGATTCCTGTCCAGCGTTCCCTGAAATACGGTGATATCCTGCACCCGCCGATACAGCTCCTGCACATAGACAAGCGCCTCCCGCACCTTATCCTGATTTCCCAGACGAAGCACAGGAAACGGAATCTGCCTGTTCCCGTATTCCATTCCAATCAGTTTCTCAAATACAGCATTGATAGGATGATTATTATAAGATGCAAAAAGCACTGTCCTCTCATTGAAAAAGGCCGTGACAATGGTATTTAAGATGGTATTGGTCTTGCCGGTACCGGGCGGCCCCTGAATATAGGCCACCGGATACTTCATGGCATTGTTGACCGCCAGAAGCTGGTCCAGATTCAGCTGATTCAGCAAGGTCACCGGATAATTCTTCCTTCTCACCGGACGGTTCAGCAGATCCCCGAAAAACGCCCTGATGGGGACTGTGGCTTTTCCCTCGTTGTACTGTCTGATAATCGCCTGATATTCCGAATGCAGGTCCAGCGCAATGTCCATGCCCATCCCGATCACATAGGGCATGTCGTCCACTCCTGTGACATGCCTGGAATGCCGCATGACACAGTCCTTGATCCGCTCCTGATTCTGTTCAAAATCCGCAAGCAGCCCATACTCGTCTCCGTCCAGATACTTCCGGATACTTTCCTTCGTATCACCATACTGATATTCCGTGCAGATGGTGATCTCTTCCTCCGGACGCAGCATGCGCTGCTTCACATCCAGAAGCAGTTTGCGGCAGGCCAGCACATACAGTCCCTTGGCCGTATGAATGCTCAGCACATTCATCGCCAGCTGCTGAATGGACAGCCTGCCGCTCTTTTTTGCCCGTTCCTCTTCCAAAATAGAATGTTTCCTTTGAAAATTCTGTACAATAGTCCGAAACTGCTCCTCGCTCAGATGGTATCCGTCCCCCTGGAAGCTCTCCCTGTCCAGGTAACGGACCAGCGCAAAATCCGCATGATAGGGTACCGTATCCATGCGGTTGCACATTTCCAGATAGTTTAGGATTTTCAGATTCGCAGCATTATCAAATAATTGTCTGTATCTGTTTGGATTTAAGTAAATATCTCTTACCAGCGTCTCATTCACCGGACAGTAAGAGCCCTCCACGATCCCGGAGGACAGAATGGAATCGATATAAATAAAGTCGAAAGAATCTGTGGTATATCTGCCAAGATGCAATCCGTCCACAGCAAGGGCACGTTTCTCCGGATTCAGCTCTCTGATGCCGATCCAGTACCTGGTAACCTGCCCTTCCCTGTTTCTATACTCTATTTTCAGCCATTTTCCCTCATGGATGGCCCTGAAAATATCATGGCATACATTGTTCATTTTGCGCTCCGGCTTTGTGCCCCGGCTCCTGTTACGGAAATCCGCCGGAGATTTTTCATATCATTTTCTCCGGCGCCATATGCGGTGCCGGTTGTACCCCTGTCAGGAAATCACTCCCCTGCTGCCGATGCTCCTACCCGCTCTCCCAGCCGCACTCTGGTCTCTATCCCCTGTCTTGAATTCTCCAGGATATCCGCATCCGGCCGTGCCGCGCCCCTTCCGGTAATCAGGATAACCGTAGAGCCGCCGAAAGCAAACCTCCCTTTCTCCCAGCCTCTGCGTACCACACATCCCCTGGGATGATTGATAATTTTGCCCACCAGCAAAGCTCCCACTTCCATCTGGATCATCTTACCGAAATTCTCCGACTGCAGAATGCAAAACTCTCTGGTATTTTCCTTATAAATCGGAAACTGCTCATTTGCCACAGGGTTCACCGTATGCAGCACCCCCGGAATCCGTACAAATTTCCGTATCGTGCCGCTGTCCGCATAGATATAGCGGTGATAATCTCCCACACACAGCCGGAACAACCACACATAACCGCCTGCATATTCCGCTGCCAGCTTCCGATCCTTCAGCAGGCTCTCCACGGTGTAAGGAGTATGCTTGACACGAAAGACACAATCGTCATTTATTTCATAGACACTGACACGGCTGTCGCAGGGACTTACCAAAACTTCCGGCGCCTTTTCCATCTTACGGGCCCCTTCTGCCAGTCTTCTGGTAAAAAATTCATTGAAGGAACGATACTTTTTCGGCTCATAATCCCACATATCGATGCCGTGGAAGCGAATGAAATTCCGAATCAAAAGTGTCGATAATCCAGAATCAAGAAAGGATCCTGCCATTCTTGAAAACAATGGTGTCACCAAGGGCTTCAGCAAAAGCCTCCCCAGTTTACGACTGTATAAATTTTCCAAAATACGATCCTGCAAAGTATTCTCCTGCGTTATATTTCCCTTCCTGTCCGCAATCAAATGCATAATCCCCTCCTGTCCCCAGTGTCCTCTCAGGAATTGTACGCCCTGCACAATCCTCACAAATTATTTCGGGACACTTCCTTATTATCTGGTCTTGGGATGGATCATACGCCACCAGCTTCCTCCGGCAAACACGATCACACCCACCGCTATCGCCACTATTGCTACAATCACAAATACCTCTTTCACAGAAGGCTTGCGCAGCCTGAAATCCAAAATAAACAGAAATCCCACCAATGCCACAACAAAATGCAGCACTATTGCAAATACCAGCCTGCTGGGAAACAACGGCGAAAATACAAATAATATAGGCAGCGCAATCGCCATGGATGTAATAGGCAGACCCTGATAATATTTTCGAGCCCCCCCTTCTTCCGCCTGGCGCTTCGCCTCCATCACATTGAAATACCCCAGCCGAATCAGCCCCGCCAGGCCATACAGCGCCAGAATCGCCATACTGTAGATATGGTCCATCCCCATCCTGTAGCAGATCACAATGGGAAGCACTCCGAAGCAAACGATATCACAAAGAGAATCTATCTGGATCCCGAAAGCCTGTTCATCCTCCGTCCGGTTTTTTTTCGTCCGGGCAATCTTGCCGTCAAACATATCACACAACCCGGAAAATGCCAGAAAGAAAATAGCCCAGCGCAAATGCATTGTCGTTGCGGAAAAAATACCTGCCACAGCCGAAATAAAGCTGATGTAGGTAAGTATTACCGTATAATCATAAAATCCAATCACATGAATTCCTCCTCATTTTATCCAACTCTTCCACCACACCTGCATTCCCCTCTTTGCACAAAACAGTTCTTTCGGACTCCGCACAGTTCTACGAATATTTTATACCGTAGTAAGGAAAATGTCTACCAAAACCGAACTCTTTGTACAATAAATTTACAAATTTTTATACCTTCAGATCTTTCCTCTGTCTCACCGTATAATATACCTGGGCAACAATTGTAAATACTGCGCTGATCAGAAGCTGGCTGTAGTATCCCAGGCTTCTGGAAAGCACCATGCCCGGCAGCAGCATATTCCGAAAAACAGATGGGAAAATACGTAAAAACAGAGCTTCGCTGATTCCCATCCCTCCCGGAAGCGGCAGCATATCCACGGAAACCGATATTACAGCCTGCAGCACCACCACATCCCATATCGACGTACCGGATAATCCAAAGGACAAATACACTACCCAGGTCACGCAAAAGAGTGCAAGCCGCTGTCCAAAGGTAATCACTATCACCCAGAAGATCACCTTCCTGTGCTTCTCCAGATAGGCCGCCGTCTCCCGGTATACCTGCATGGCTTCCTGCAGCTTCCTGCAGCGCTCCTCTTTATGTCTCATCAGCCGCAGCTTCTCCCCAGCCACTTCATCCCCCTCGTCAGGATCACCTCCGCCATCACAGGATGAAAGACCAGAACTGTCATAAAAGTCACACAGAAAACATTCAGCAATACTCCCAGATAAAATACCGGAAGGACTTCTCCCAGGTACCGCTCACGAATCCCTCGCCCAAACAGGAGAATTCCAAGACCGATCACCACCAATACCAATTTATATGTAATGGTTACGACCATCAGAATCACAGTAGCCACAGGAATGGAAATTTTTTCTTTTTTCATATAATAAATCTGCATCGGCTGTCCGCCGGTAGCCGAAGGCGTAATACAGCTGAAGAAAAATCCTACGGAGGAAAACAGAAAACAGATCCGCTTTTTCAGCCGAATTCCAAAGGAACCCATCATATACCACAGGATAATCGACTCCCCCCAGATAAAGATCACTACCAGGGCAACGCCCGGAATCAGCTTCCATTTATCCACACTCCGGATTGCCTCCATCATGGCTTCCAGATCTTCCCCGCGAAACACGCCATAAACTGTCAGCACAAAAACCATTGCCAGAAACAGGGCGTTCCCTATGATTTTCTTTTTCGATTGCACTAGGCGCTTCCTCCTTCCGGACGAAGCTTCCCTCTTTTCCTGCTCCTCTTATCATGCAGAAATTTATCCAATACCTTCTCGTATTTCCCCCACACTGCAGGCAGCTTCCCGATGAGAAGACAGATTTCAGCAAGTGCGACTCCGCCGATGACATCTACAATCACATGCTGCTTCGTTGTCAGCGTGGAAATGCAGACCAGCAGAGCCATCACGCAGGACGCACCTCTGTACCAGCGGGGAATATAGCTTTTTCCCCGTATCCCGATGTAGCAGAACCAGCTCACCAGGCAGTGGATCGAAGGGAACAGATTATCTGCCGCATCTATCCGGTACAAAACTGCCACCACTTGATTCCAAAACCCTTCGGCCTCCACCATGGGCCTGGTATTCGTCGTAGGATAAATCAAATAGCAGGCCAGGCAGATCATTCTGGACAAAAAATCCGCCGCAAAGAACTGGCAGACCTCCTTCTTTCCCTGTCTGGCAATCAAAATATAATTCACGATCCAAAACAGATAGCAGCCCAGATAAATCACAACTGTATACGGAATAAAAGGAATCATCCGATCCAGACCGCACTCGATGTTGTGATGAAGCCAATCTCCCGCAATCATCCGCGCTCCGCCATACACTCCCATGTTCACTGTAACCGCAGCTATCAGCGGAATCAAACTATATTCCGGAATAAGAGCATTTAGCATTTTACGCAATTTTCCCATGTTGTCCTCCCGGTTTCTGCCTGCAGTCGGCCGCAGGCAAAACCTGATGTCTCTCTGATTTTCAAATTGAATATCATCTCCGAATAAGACTATATCAAACTTTTTTCGGCCCCTCAATATGTTTTTTCATATCTTTAACAAATCTTTAGAGAATATTTACTTTAAAGCGCCGATACCATTATTTTCTTTTCCGAAACGAAACGCCCATGCCGACGGCCGCGCCACCTTGCAAGAAAGTCTGGGAGGCAAGTTACGGGACTTTCACAGAAAACCTCCATACGTCCTGGCTGTTCCACCATGCATGAAAGTCTGGAGGTTTACTGTGGATGCACACAAACCGCAAGGGCATGCGGTTTGGCGCGTTGCTGTCTTGCCGAATAAGCAAGAGAGCTTATTCGGACTGCGCGGATTCCGCAAGGCAAGTTACGGGACTTTCACAGAAAAACAGCCGCCTCGCTAAAAATTGCAAAAGCGGGCGGCTGTTTCGATTGTAAAAGTGAGGATTACAGAGCATGCTTGTCCATGGAAAAACCTCTGCCCTTCACTTCGCTGACTCTCGTGATCACCATAAAGCAGTTCGGATCAATGCTGTGCGCGATTTTTTCCAGCTTGTACAGCTCTCTGTTGGAAATCACGCTGAAGATCATCTGGGTTTTGTCATGCAGATACCCGCCTTCCGCGTCCAGAAGCGTCACTCCCCGGTCAAGCTGCTTTAAAATCGCTTCCTGCAGCCTGGCGGACTGATTGCTGACAATCTTTACCTCTGTCTGCGTGGTACCGATCATCATCGTCTTATCCAGCACAATGGCTGAAACCATCACAAACAAAATACCGTACAGAATATTTTCTGCCGGATGCAGTGGCACCTGCAACAGCAGGATCAACACATCAAAAACATAGAGGCTCACCGACACCGGTACCCGGAAATACTTGTACAAAACCAGCGGCGGAATATCCATTCCACCTGTGGAAGCGCCGGTCCGTATGACGATCCCCAGAGACGCGCCCACGCCCAGACCGGCAAAAAGCGTACACAAAAGGATATCCTCCGTCAGCACAAATTCCCCCAGAACCCTGTCTGCCACCTCCAAAGCTGCCGGAATCAGGAACGTGCTCAGCAGGGTGGTCACCACAAAGGATTTTCCCAGGGCAAATAGTCCCAGCAAAAGCATACTCACATTCACAAGGAGCAAAATGCCCGAAACCGATACCCCCGTAGCGTAATGTGCCGCCAGGGCTATTCCTGTGGCGCCTCCGCTGGCCAGACTGGCCGGAAGCAAAAACAGCTTCACCGTCAACGCATATACGATATTTCCCAATAAAATGGCGCCGATTGAACGCGCCGACCAGTTCATGTGCATTTTATCATCCATTTCTTCTTCCTGTCCTCCATAGTGCTCCCCACTCCGCGCCTGTCCTCCGATAACGCCGGTACTCGTTCGGACAAAATTCAGTCTTCAATGGTTAATCATTTCTGGTCAATTCTTTTTCTCATCGTCTTTTCCGTTGTCCTTTTTGGACTTCACGATCTTGACAATGGCTCCGATGATCACCACTGCTGCCAACACATAAAATGCAATATTGACCAACGATCCGGTTAATTCATACATGACTACAACCCCCTTCCTGACGCCCTCCGGCTTTCTTATGTGAAGAAATAAATTTTCAATCCTGCAAATTTATTTCGAAACACATTCTTCACTATCCGAGACCTTCCTCTCAAAGAAAAAATCCTGCCGCCGTCTCCACTACAAAAACCACGCCGCAGCACAATACCGCAATTCCCACCATGTTCAATCCCTTCCATGCCGCCAGGATACCCGCCGCCAAAGCCAAAATACCCGCCAGCGGAATCTGCGGCGCCGTGATAATGGCCGGAAAAGTCATCACCGCCAATGTGACATATGGTACATAATATAAAAATGAACGGATAAATGGGTTTTTGATCTTTTTTCGAATCAAGGTCAGCGGCAGGACACGGATCAGGAAGGAAACTGCGGCCGCTACCAATATGTACAGATAGATATTATGCGTCATTTTGCCGCCTCCTGTCTGATGCCGGACTCCGGCGCGTCAATGCTCCGAAAGCCTTCTGACAAATTATTTCCATTTTTCAGCCCCTCTTCCTGCTTTGATTCCGCTTCGTCCTCTTTCCGGTTTTGCTTTTCGGTTCCGCCTCTTCCTCTTCCGGGTTCCGGGCCTCCGCTCCTTCTTCCGGCTCACTTTCCTGGCCTGTCTCCGCCTTCAGTGGAAACAGAATCGCTGCCGCACCTGCAATCAGCACTGTCAAAAGGCTGATCTTCATGCTGTCGGACAGACTATCAAACAGATGTATTCGGGAAACCACGAAACTTGCCAGAAAACTGACCAGAATCACCCCGCCTACCACTTTACTGGTTTTCGCCGCCGGAATAATAATAGCCACAAACATCCCATACAAGGCCACACTCAAAGCACTGACTACGGATACTGGCAGCACATTGCCTGCCACCACTCCCATAGCCGTCCCTAAAGCCCAGCCAGGCAACGCTATGACCATGGCCCCGTAGCTGTAATAAGGATTCAGAATCCCCGGCTTCCCCACCGAGATTCCAAAAATTTCGTCTGTGATGCCGAATCCCACCAAAAGCCGGTGTCCCAGAGCTGTACCGCAGTCAAATTTCTGGCTCAAAGCGCAGCTCATAAGAAGATACCGTATATTAGTAACCAATATGACAAATGCCATCTCAAAATAGGGCGCATTTGCCATAATCACCGTAAATTCCGCATATTCTCCTGCGGAAGCATGGTTTAAAATACTCGACAAAAATCCCTGAAAAGGATTCAGACCTGCCTTTTTCGCCACGATTCCCAGAGAAAAGGCTACCGCAAAATAGCCCAGGGCAATGGGAATTCCGTCATGTATTCCATTGGCAAATATCTTTTTGTTTCGGTTCAATTTTGTCACCTCTAACTACCCCAATATATTTATTATAACAACCAAGGCCAGTGGATTGCAACAAAATTTATAGATAAAATTTTTAGTTTCTGTGATAAAATATACTTCCCAATCCTTATATCAGTGAAACCATTCAGGAATTGTCCGAAGATAACTGTTATAACTTGATTTTACAGTTATTTCCAGACACTTCCTTCTCCCGGAAAGGAAGTGCGACCATGACCACCGAAGAGCTGACCCGCCTGTTTCAGCAGTATGGAAATGATGTCTACCGCTTTGCCTACAGCATCACCCGCCATACCGCCGATGCGGAAGATATCTGCCAGACCATATTCTGCCGTCTGGCAAAGGGGAACATCGTCCTGGAACCCGGGCGGGAGAAGGCCTGGCTGCTCCAGTGTGCCGCCAACGCCTGCCGTGACCGCTTCCGGTTCCTGGGCCGTTGGAAAACCGCCCCCCTGGAGGAAGCTGTCCACATCCCGGACGATACCCAGCGGGCCGTACTGGATGCCGTGATGGCGCTTCCTGCCAAATACCGGGCTCCCGTCCATCTGCACTATTATGAGGGATACAGCCAGAAAAAAATCGCCCGCATCCTGTCCCTCTCCCTTACAACGGTACAGACAAGAATGCAGAGAGCCCGAAACCTGTTGAGAAAGGAGTTGTGCAACGATGAAATCAATCTATAGAAAAGCCATGGAACACCTTACCCTCCCTCCCGATGCCCTTGCAAAAATCCAGATAGGAGGACTGCCGGAAAGACTGCCTGGAAAACCATCCGGAAGACTGCCAAAACAATAGTCTGAAATGTGGCCGGAAAAATGGTTCAAAAGATTATGTTCCACATTCCGGAAATCCTGCCCTGTCCAAACTGGCGGGAACGGCTGCCGCTGCGGCCCTGGCAGCGATTCTGCTATCCACCGCTGCCGTCAGCGCCTACGGACACTTTTTCCACCCTATTCCGGAAGATGTGGCAGGCGCCGTGCGTCCAATTCAGCTGACTTCCACCAGCCAGGGCATCACCCTCACCGTACAGTATGCCTCTGTGGAAAAAGGCTCCCTCACTGCCTATCTGACCCTGGAAGACACCAGCGGCTTAAACCGCCTGTCCCAGGGCGTGGATTTCTATCACAGCTACCATGCGGATAAACCGGATGAGACCCAGGAAACTTTCTATCAATACCAGTCCCTGGGATACGATGAGGCCACCCATACCCACGGTTTCCTGGTGACCATCACCCCCTCCGATGCTTCCAGGAAGCCACTGTACCTTCAGGAACAGCAGTTTACCCTCTGCGTGGATCAGCTGTTATTGGCACAGACCATCTCCGAGCCGGTTCTTTGGCCGGACTGGAACAGCCTGCCCTCCCAGCCGGCCGCAGAATTCCGTCGCTGCCATGTATGGTCTTATGTGGACAACTACTGCAAATCCATTCGCACGGCAGATGACGAGGCCCTCGTGCTCCTGCCCGGAAACTGGGGCTTTCCCGTGGCGGAGGGATTCACCGTCACCGCCGCAGGCTTTCTGGACAACGGCTTCCATGTACAGCTTCGCCAAAACAGGAAGGATGCCGAACATGATCACGGGAACCTGAAACTCACCGACGCGCGGGGCAATGTTTACGGGGACAGACTGGAATGCTCCCACAGGGAAGGCTCCTTTTGTGCGGTGACCTTCCGGGATGACTACGGATATGAATATACGGATTATATTTTTGATATCACACCGGATGAACTGCAGGGAGCTTCTTGGAGCGGCGACTTTCGCTCCGGAGGATTCCTGCTGGACGGAGCGTGGGAGGTGACTTTTTCCTTTGAGGAAAAATAGACGTGGCATTGGGGCATGCATGATTATTCCTCCCGGGTCCGCTTCCCTGCAGAACCGCATATTATCGCCCCTGTTCATTATCCGCTCCTCACCAGACGCAGCACCTTCTGCACCTCATCCGTAATCCGAATTCCCCGGGGACACATTTCCAGACAAGGCATGGCCGTACATTGTCTGCACCGGGCGGCGCTTTCCTCGATTCCCAGTTCCAGTTTCCGCAGAGACCAATACTCTTTCCCTAAAAAGAAGTATAGATATTGGCGGAATAGAGTATGCACCTCCGTTCCCCAGGGACAGACACATCTCTGGCAGCGGTCACAGGGAATAAGGGTACTTTCCCCGGGAATAAGGGTACTTTCCCCGGGAATAAGGGTACTTTCCCCGGGAATAAGCGTACTTTCCCCGGGAATAAGCGTAACTTCCTTTTCCAGGACTGACAGAGCGTCCTGAAAGGAGGGGATGGCTGCGGGTTCTGCTGCACCGCCCAGGCAAAGCCCTTCCGGATCCCCCTCCGCATCTTTTCCGAAAGCCGCATCGGCCTGTTCCAGTGTCCCGATTCCGATAAGCGCGCTTGAAACAGGATAGACCAGAACGGCACGGATTAACAGTTCCGGAGGAAAAAAGCGGGGCAGAAGTCCCGCCGCATACACCTTGTTCACCAGAAATCCCTTCCCCGCAAAAAGCGGCTCTTCCTTCATCCGGTCCAACATCCCCCGTTCCACAAGGTTCCCGCTGCCCTGCAGCACATCCACCCTGTCATCCCCGGCACCCCGGAGCAAAATATCATAATAATGAGAAGCCACTCCCGCAAAGCGGATGCGTCCTTCCCTCTTTAATTCCGCCAGGGCATCCAGAGCGCCCCCTTTCCCGAATACCTCGTCTGCGTGCTCCGGATCCACCTGATGAACAAAATACAGATCCGCATAAGTGCCCAGATTCTCATTGGAGGCAGCCACCGCCCTGTACATTTCGCTCCCGCCATAAAACCGGGCCTTATCTGAAATGACAATGCGCTCCCTGCCCACGCAGGCGGCAAACTTTCCCAGTTTGATCTCCGCATCGCCGTACTCCGGAACAATAGCTGTATCAAACAGGTTGCAGCCCAACCGGAAAGCATGATTCAGCACAGTCAGGGCCTCTTCTTCCTCCAGGTTAAAATACGCCGGCAGCACCGGAACGCTTCCCTTAAGGATCGGTATGGTACCAAATCCTACTTCGGAAACCCTCAGCCCGGTGCGGCCCAACGTGCGGTATTTCATAATGTTCCTCCGTCTCTTCCGTCTTTCAATTCAACACTCACATAGAAGCCAATTTTACAGCTCAGCATCCCACGAAAGCTCGCTTTTACAGCTCAGCATCCCACGAAAGCTCGCTTTTACAGCTCGGCGCCCCGCGAAAGCTCGCTTTTACAGCTCGGCACCCCGCGAAAGCTCGCTTTTACAGCTCAACACCCCACGAAAGCTCGCTCCTCCACCACAACTCCCTCCGGCAGCCGAACTTCACCCAATTCCCGGCAGAAGGCGAATGCTTCCTTTCCAACCCGCTTCAAACTGGCGGGAAAATGTACCTGCGACAGGCTATGGCATCGGTAAAAAGCCCGGAAAGGAATCTCCTCCACGCCCTCCGGAATCAGGATTTCCCGCAGAGAAGTGCAGTTTTCGAAAGCCCGGACTCCAATGACGTGAATCCGCTCCGACAACTCCACCAACTCCAGTGCACCGCAGCCAAAGAATGCCATGTCCTCTATTTCTTCCACCTCCCCGGCCTGCCGGACTGCCCGCAGCCATTTGCATCCCCAGAAGGCACGCCTGCCGATCCTCCTCACTGTGGACGGCAGAATGATTTCCGTCAGCAGATTCCCCTCCTGAAACGCACCCTCACCGATGGCTGTAATGCCCTCCGCCACCCGCAGTATGGCAATATTTCCCGTACACTCCTCCAATACCCCGTCCTCATCCGTCTTAAAACAATTCATACTGTCCATTACCGCCTGCTTTGCCAAGGGCGGAAGCTCCCTGTCCCTGTCCCGGATACCCCGGATTTCCACCCGGCTGCCCTCCGGCAGAATGATTTCCCGCAGATTAATGCAGTTGCGGAAAGCATATTCTCCCACCCGCGTCCTATCCGAGCGAAAGCGGATTCCCTCTATCCCCATACCATTCGCAAAAGCCCAGCCGCATACCAGCTGGATACCCGGGGGAATCTCCACCATGCCTTCGCACCCGGAGCCGTCCAAAAGCATATGGTTTACCGTTACCATAGGTGAAAGCGCCCTCTGCTTCTCCATCCAGTCCGTGCCGTGAAATGCCCGGGCACCGATATATTCCAAGCTGTCCGGTATCTCCGCCTCCTCCAGTGCCAGGACATCCCGGAATACCTCTGCCTCAATCCTGCGGATCCCTTTGGGAATGCGGACTCTCCGGGCGGCCCCCCGATAGGCAGTCAGATTTTCTTCCTTTTCCACCTCAAAACAGCTCATGGCGCTGTGAAAAATCAGGCGTACCATCTCCGGAATCCGCCCGTTCAGGATGTCGGCGTAGGAATCAAATCTCCATACCTGTTCCTGCATCCTAACCCGCATCAAATTTGTGCAGCCCGAAAAAGCGTACTCCCAAAGCAGAATCTCCCCATGCTGCCCCAGAAGTTCTACCTCCTCCAGGCCGCAGCAGTCTTCAAAGGCATGGGCCTTAATACAGGCACCCTCCGGAAAAGCGGCCATTTTCAAATTACTACAGCCTGCAAAGGCAGACTCCCGCACCACACAGACCCGGCTGAAATCAAATCTCTCCAACTGCCCGCAGCCGTTAAAACAATCCGATTTCACTGCCCTCACATCAGGGCAGACACATTCCCTCAATTCCCTGCAGCCCTCAAAAAATCCTTCCGGAAGAATCGTTTTCCCGTTTATAATTGCGTGTCTTAATGATATGCAATAGGCAAAGGCAGCTGCTCCAAGCTGTTCAGCCCGAATCTCCACCTCTTTTAAGGCAATACATTTCTGAAACGCCCGTGCGCCGATCCGGCATGCATTTTCCGGAAAACTTACCTCCGCAAGCCTGCCGCAGCCCCAGAAAGCCCCCTCTCCAATCCGCTGAAGGCTCTGGGGAAGCGCCAGTCCCGTTATCCGGTTATTTCCGGAAAAAGCGAAGGGCGCAATCCCCGTAATTCCTTCCGGCAGACGCAGCTCCCCGCTGCAGCCTTTCCCGGAAACCACAATCGTCCCCACTACCGCAGGCACCCCCTGCCTCTCCTGCGCCAGGAACGTGCCCTCGAATGCATTTTCTCCGAACCATGCCCGGTTTCCTGGGATCCCAGAAACTTCGGAATCAGTTTCTTCAGAATCAGTTTCAAAGTCAGAAAATGATGGGAATTCCGAAGAATGTCCGAATATAACTTTTATCTGTGTGCAGCCGGAAAACGCTTCCTTTCCAATCTGAGCCGTTTCCTTCAGACAAACTTCCTTCAAGTTCCCGCATCGGTAAAAAGCACGCTCCCCAATAGATTTCCATTGTATGCTCCGAAAGCCGGGGACTTGTGCCGCCTGCTCTTCCCAACGTACTCCTTCCGATTCCTTCCGAGGGCCGCTTCCCTGCTCACCGCACCGCACACCTTCCGGATCCTTCCGCGGACCACTCCACACCCGCTCCAACCGCACACATCCCGAGAAAACCTCCGCCTCCAGGCACCGGCATTCCTCCGTCCTCCAGGACACTTCCCGCAGCCCGCCGCAGCCTTTGAAAACCGCCGGGCCAACCCATTGGACACTCTCCGGAATCTCCATCCCTGTCAGATTTCGGTTTCCATAAAAAGCCCCGCCCGCCAC
>OFHB01000599.1_pt1 | contig 23071 bp, 17 predicted proteins | sample 1521881 | NCBI WGS metagenome assembly OFHB01 (sample SAMEA3504090, study PRJEB24116) | mouse gut metagenome | biome: mouse gut; feature: mouse-associated habitat; material: faeces | place: Denmark | collected 2011
CCGTGGCTTCATCGGGCCGTTCCCTCCGCCACTCTTGATAAGGTATTGACTTGTAGCGCCTTGCGGCACAATTGCATTATACGGTGTTTCCAGCGGGTTGTCAACAGGTGGAGGAAAATTTTTTCGCGCGTCCGCCGGAGGCAATATCCCACAACAAAAATGCAAGATCGTATATTGCTATCCGGTCATCCTGTGGTACAATCCATCATATCTTACGGCTTGAGGTGGAAACCAACATGGTCCAAAACTACAGGAAGACGCTGCTGGCCTGCTATCTGGGCTTTGTCACGCAGGCGATCACGGCAAATTTCGCGCCGCTGCTGTTTCTGAAATTTCATACGGATTACAACATCCCCCTGGGAAAAATCGCCCTGATTCCCGGGACGTTCTTCGTCACGCAGCTGATCATCGACGTTTTATGCGCCCGCTTTGCGGACCGTATCGGATACCGCAGATGCGCCGTGGCCTCGGAGGTGTGCTCCGCCGCCGGGCTGGCGGGCCTCGCCTTTTTGCCGGAGCTCCTGCCCGACCCGTTTACCGGCATCCTCCTGAGCGCCGTCATTTATGCCGTCGGCAGCGGCCTGATCGAGGTGCTGGGCAGTCCCATCGTGGAGGCGTGCCCCTTCGAGCACAAAGAGGCCGCCATGAGCCTGCTGCACTCTTTCTACTGCTGGGGCACGGTGGGCGTCATCCTGCTGTCCACGCTCTTTTTCGCGGTTTTCGGCATCGGCAGCTGGAAAATACTGGCCTGCGCCTGGGCGGTGGTTCCTCTTTACAACGTCTGCAACTTCGCCGTATGCCCGATTGTACACCCGGCGGACGGCGGCAGGGGGACGGGCATCGGCGGCCTGCTGCGCATGCCGATGTTCTGGATCGCGCTCATCCTGATGGTCTGCGCGGGCGCTTCGGAGCTGTCCATGGCGCAGTGGGCCTCCGCCTACGCCGAGTCGGCTCTCGGGCTGTCCAAGGCGGCGGGCGACCTGGCGGGGCCCTGCATGTTCGCGGTGACGATGGGCGTCAGCCGCGTGATATACGGGAAGTACGGCGACAGGCTGGACCTGATGAAATACATGCTGGGATCAGGCCTCCTCTGCCTGCTCTGCTACCTGGCGGCCTCCCTGTCGGGCGCGCCGGCCATCGGCCTGGCCGGCTGCATCCTGTGCGGCTTTTCGGTGGGGATTCTGTGGCCGGGAACGATCAGCATCTGCTCGGGACGGATTCCCGCCGGAGGGACGGCGATGTTCGCCCTGCTGGCTATGGCGGGCGACCTGGGCGGCGCCTTCGGGCCCGGGCTGGTGGGCGGCATTTCCCAGCGCACAGGCGACAATCTGCAAAAGGGAATGCTCGCGGGCTGCGTATTCCCGCTGGTTCTGATGGCCGCCCTTTTCATCCTGAGAGGCCTCCGGCAAAGCCAGGGGCCGAAACCGGAAGGGCAAGGCAAGTATAGTCGAAGCAGTTGAAAAACGGTAAAGTTCGGCGGTCAAAGCAGGGCGTGGACTTCGTTGTCGTCCTTGGCGGGCGGCAGCCCGCCTGCGTCCTCCGCCTCGCCACGCCCTGTTTTTCCTCGCCTCCTTTTTACCGATTCTCAACCGCATCGACTATACGTCAAAAAAACACTTTGCGGGCCGAACTCGGCCCGATCCGCTTTCTCAAAAAAGATGCGGAGCATCTTTCTTGGCACACAAAAACGCCGGAAGGTTAATCCTTCCGGCGTTCATCGTCTATCAATACAGGCTCTTAATCCCAATCCACGCCGAAGTCCGGGCGGACGGGGTCCAGGATGTCCTTGGCGTCGTAGAACTGCAAATACCGCTTCCGGGAATAGCGGAGGGTGAGGCCGTCCGGATGGAGGCGGTCGCAGATCACCGCGCAGATGTCCTTTTTGATATAGCTGAAACTCTCCGTGCCCACGGAGCAGAATACCCGGAAGCCCTTCTCCTGAAGATACTGGAAGATGGGGCCGGTCTGGGTCCAGTCGCCGCCGTCGGGACGGGCGCCGTGGGGGTAGTACAGGATGGGCGTCTCCCCCACCAGGCTCCCCACCTCGTCAAACCACTTCTCCGTGTCCTCCTGGATCACGCTCAGGGATTTTTTTGCCAGGTTGACGTGGCCCCAGGTGTGGCTGCCGAAGGTCCAGCCGGTGCGCTTGAGCTCCTCGATGATGGGCTTCACCGCCTCCCGCTCTTTCTGGCGGTTGGCTTCGTGCTCCGGGGACTGATCTTCCTTCTCTGTCTGGGTGCGGTATCCCAGAATACCGCAGTATCCTGTCAGGCTCAGGCTGGCCTTGGCCCCAAAGGGAGAGAAGTCCGGATGCTCTTCCACGAATTTGTCCAGGGCGGGAATGGCGTCCAGCTCCCGGGAAACCACCTCGTTGCCCGCAGGGTCCAGACCCCAGGAGGTAATCTTGCCGTCGTCGCCAATGATGAGCTTATAGGTAAAGCCGTTTTCCAGCATATAAGGATAGTAGTTGGTGTCGTCGTAGGAGAAAATCAGAGGCTTTTTCCCCTCGGGAAGATAGAGGGTGTTGCGCGCCATCCTCGGCTGGCCGTCCTCCCCGACGGTCTCGCTCCACACGTCGCAGATGTCCACCAGCACGTAACCGTTGGCGTAGCAGCTCTCCAGAATCTTGTTGAATTCGTCCACCGTTACCATATAGTCGTCCAGGCCCTTCTCCTGGGCGTCGCCGTCGAAGGCCAGCTCCGGATAGGCGATGATGGGATGGAAGAACAGGTGCTCCACCAGCCCGTCGTAGGCGGCGTATTTCACCCCGTCCCGCTCCCCGCCTTCCGGCATGACGGTAGGATCATAAATGGCATATGGCTCCGGCTCGGGCTCTGGCTCGGGTTCGGGCTCTGGCTCGGGTTCGGGCTCTGGCTCGGGTTCGGGCTCTGGCTCGGGCTCGGGTTCCGCATCCGGAGAACCGGCGGGATCGTTCTGTCCGGCGGAGGGAGCGTCGGGCTGAGTTGGATTGTTCTGGTTACCGGCGGCGCAAGCGGACGCCAGAAGCAGCGTCAGCGCCATAAACAGCGCGATAAGCTTTTTCATTTGTGCAATACCTCCTGCAGGCGGCCCGGGCCGCCTCTCTCTGCTCCCTTAGTATACCACGTAAACCGCCAGAAGCAAGCCAACTTTTTGTATCATATTGGTGACAAAAGGTTACAGGCTCTTATGTATCCGTCCGCACCGGGTCCAGATAGTAAACGCTGTTCATGGTCTCCACCACAATCCGCCCTGTGGAGCGGTCCTTCTTCCAGTCTTTGACAATGCTGGTGCGGATATAGCGGTTGCAGGGTTCTCCCCGCTTGTCATAACGGCAATGAATCAGCACGCAGCCGTCCTCCATTTTAGCGTCGCCGATGCAGCCCTGATTGGCCAGGTCCGCAGGCTCCGCCTTGGCCACGCCCTCCTTATCTGTAATGCGCATGATCTGATACACAAACGCGCCTCCTTTACGATAAACCCGGCAGTCCTTCCCGCCGCCGGCGGACGGAGCTCCCTTGTTCCCGATTATAAGCGCCGGGGGCGGGTTTGTCAATCGCCCGATGGGAAGAGTCCGATCTTCCCCCGGCAGAAAACGGCGGAGGCAGCACACCGGGCGTCCCCCAGACCCCGCTCTCAGGATAAAGCGCATGTAAAGCGCTTGCATTATCCCGGAGCGGGGCTGCTCTCGCGCTCCTTCAGAAGGAAACGAAGCCAGAGACGGCCGCAGCCCAACGGATTTTCAACCGCTTCCAACCGCCCGGGAGCGGTTATGGGCAGCCGCTCCCCAGCTTCTTCAGCGCCTTCAGCGTTCCCTCCATGTTTTCCTTGTGCCAGTTTTTATAGCCCCCTGCGTACTGAGTTGCGTGGAGGCCCGACATACGCCAGTCGCTCAGAGCCTTCTGCTGGGTGGTCAGACGGACATCGGCCTCCCCGGTATGAATGGTGATAATGGTGTTGAGCAGGTCGTCGGCCAGCTCCACTGAACGAATTTCCCCGTAGGGCAGGATCAGGGACGCATCCCTGCGCAGGCTGGTCCACATGGGGTCAAAGGGGAAGAGAATCAGCTCGTTTTTGCACATCTGGAGTACGCACATGCTGCACTCCACAAAGGATCTAAAAAAAGAGACGATCTTATCGCTGAGGTTGTCCGGGGCTGGCTTGACGATGATGCAGCAGCCCTCCAGAGGCTCATATCCTGCCTCCTGAGCGAATTGCCGGATTTTTCTTTCATTTGCCATGTTGTATACCTCCTGAATCAAGTAATAATTTTTGCAGTTCTCCATCCGCCGGGCGGGGAACTGCGGCTGGTTTTTGCGGACAGATGGTAGGAATTCCATGCCTGCGCCTTGTCTGCGGAAGCAAATTTTCGCAAAGCGGCTTTTCCTGCCCCGCCCGCTGACAGAAGGAAGCATAGCATGGCGGGGATATCCGTTGGGCGGGATTTCCTGAACAATCCAAAATCTTCCCAAACGGCAAAAAGCCGGGAGGGAGCCTCACAGGCTCCCTCCCAGCTTCTTCTTCAGTTCCGCCTTTCCGGCCCGGGACAGCAGACATTCCCGGTTTCCCACCCGGACCCGGTTCCCCTTCCAATCCACCGCCTCGATTTTGTCCCACGCCGCCAGATAGGCCCGGTGGACACGGACAAACCGCCCGTCCAACTCCGTTTCCAGATCGTTCAGACTGCCTACAAAATCCAGACGGCTATCTGCCGTATGAAGAAATACATGGTGGGCTTTGGGGGCAGTCTCAAAAAACAGGATATCCGAGAGGAGGATGTAGCGGATTTCGTCCCCGGTGCGCAGGGAAAACACCTCCGCCGGGTCCCGCCGCTCGTCCAGCAGGCGGGTGTGGATCGCCTCCAGGCACCGGGCGGCGGCAGCGCCGGTCTGGTCGACCTTCTTCACAATGTAATCAAAAGCCTCTAAATGGTACTGGAAGGTTTTCCAGGCCAGATCGCCGTAGCTGGTGATATAGACCAGGGTTCCATGTGGATCCCGCCGGCGAAGCTCCTGTCCCAGGGTGAAGCCATCCCACATCCCATCATGCAGATTCACGTCCAGGAAATAGATGCCCCGGCGGTTATCCTCCACCGCTTCCAAGAGCGCCCGGGCGGCGGATGCGGCGCAAACCACCTTCATGTCGTAGTTTTCTATAAAAATTTTCCACTCAAGAGCGGTCTGAATCTGGTGGCGGACGGTTTCCTCGTCGTCGCACAAGTAAATTGGAATCATTTCCGTCCTCCTATGGTCAGTTCCTGGACAAACACGCCTCCCGCCCAGTTTGTAGCGGCAGTAGCATTGGGGCAGTCCATCAGAATCCGCTGATAGCCGGGCAAGCCCAGCCCACGGTTATCTCCCTTGGTGGAAAAGCCCTCCTCCCAGATTTTGTCCGGGCGGATGGTTCCGGCATAGGGGTTGGACAAACGCAGGGACAACGTCCCATCCTGGGCCAACAGCACAATTTCCACCCAGGGCGTTTCCGTCTCCAGCGCTCCCTCGGTAGCGTTATCCAGCAGAATGCCCAGACAGCGCACCAAATCCCACACGTCCATGCCCGTATCCTCCACAGGGTAGAGGACCTCCAGCCGGCAGTCAATCCCCCTCTCTCCCATAGCTGTCAGCTTGGACAGCAGGAGGCTTCTCACCTGCGGAATGCGCAGATTGCCGATCTGGGTGGAGGCATGGATCTTCTCTCCGATGCGCCGGTCAAAGCCTGCGTCCAGCGCGGACAGGGAGTCCCGCAGGGCGTCCAGCTCCCCCTCCCCAGCCTGCTGGGACAGCCCCGCCAGCAGGTTTTTGTAGTCATGCCGGAAGGAACGAACCTCCCGGCGGATGGCCTCCAGATCCCGTTCGTAGAGCTGCTGCTGGGCGATTGCGTCCTGCTGGGCTTCTATTTTTCGGGCAGCGTCGAACCACTGGGCCAGGTAGAGCACCAGTCCCACCACCAGTCCCGCCATCACCAGGACAAGCAGGTAATAAAGCGCGAAATATTCCGGCTGGATCCCCCGTTGGAGCAGGTAGAAAGCCTCCATGACGCACGCCAGAGCAAATAGAATCAGGGCTGTCCGGCGCTGGCCGGGCCCCTCTTCCAGCAGCAGGCGGAACCAATAGCCAAAGCGCAGGCGATGCAGCAGGGCGGCGGAGACCAGCGCCATGGTCCAGAGAATGGCCGACACCACCACAAACTGAAGGCTCTCGTTATTTACAAAGATGTTTCTAAAAAGGAACCGGGACAGAGCGAGGAGAGACACCTGAAACAAGCCCGCTGTGGATGTGGCGGAGAGGGCCCGCCAGAATCCGATCTTCCAGGTCCACCGCACCCATAGTACACAGCCCAGCAGGGCGATCAGGGAGCCTGCGTAAAAGCGGATGAGAATCTCGGTGCGGAGAGCGAACAGGAGCACATTGAGTGTGCATGTGACCAGCGAAGAGAGGAGCAGAGCGGGCAGCTTTTTCAGCCGGCGCCAGCTCCGCTCGTCCATGATGGCAAACAGGTAGACCACCAGGAGGGCATGGGCAAACGTGGTATCTATGTATGTGGCCAGACAGTACACCAGGGTGAACATTGCAACACCTTCTTCCTGTAGGAAACTATAGCACAACTCAGGTGGATTGTCCATAGAGGACATGTTTCCGGAGGAAGCCGGAAATGCCGCAGATCGATTCGTAAATCCGCCGGAAACCGTATTCACAGGCTGCTCCTGCGGGCAATGTGTCCGCCGCGGCCGAATCTGCCGCCTCCACCGGCAGTCTGGCGGTACTCAGCACATCTATCCCGTTCCAGTTCATTGGCGGCGGACCAGCAGCGGACCTTCAGTTCCTCCCCTTGGCCTATTTTGTGTTTTAGTAAAATATCCTTGACATATAGTTAAAATTTTAGTACAATGCTTAATAAAAAGGAGGTAGCAATTATGCGCCGTCTAATTATTGACACCGACACCGGTTCGGATGATGTTTGGGCCATTATCGCGGCTCTGAGGGCAGTGGAAGACATCCATGTGGAAGCCATTACCGTTGTATGCGGGAATGTATCTCTTGATATATGCGTTAAAAACGCCCTGATTGCCTGCGAGGTGGCCAATACGTATTTCCCGCCGGTATATCAGGGAATGGGCAGACCGCTGGTGCGGGAGAAGCTGTTTACCGCAGACTATGTCCATGGCAGCGACGGTTTAGGGGAAATGAATCTGCCCGCTCCGGCCCATCAGGTGGAAAAAGGTCACGCAGCGGACGCTATCATTGACCTTGTGATGTCCAATCCTGGAGAACTGGAGATCGTGACGCTGGGACCTCTGAGCAATTTGGCTATGGCCTATCTCAAGGAACCCAGAATCGCGAAAAATGTTAAAAAGCTTTGGATTATGGGCGGAACCGGCTTCGACCAGGGGAATGCAACGCCTGCGGCGGAGTTCAACATCTACGTGGATCCTGAGGCAGCCAGCGTTATTCTCCATGCGGGTTTTCCGGCTATTTGGGTAACATGGGACGTAGCTTGCTCCGGCACGCCGATCACACCGGAGGATGTGAAAATTCTGCTGTCCAACGATCATCCGATTGCCCGTTTCTGTTACCGGTGCACCCAGTCGCTCCGGGAATACGACAAGAAAAAGTTTGGGCATGAGGAGTTCGGCATCATTGACAGCGTCATCATGATGGCGCTTATTTATCCTGAAATCATGCGGGGCGTCTATGACGCCTACTGCGAAATTGAGTTAAACCGGGGCGTTGCCTACGGATATTTTTCCATTGATAAGCATGGGCAGCTGCATAAGCCAAGCAATGCGTCTGTCTGCTCCCAGGTTGACGCGGCAGCCTATAAGCGCCGCCTGTTCCACTTGCTGACCTATTAACCTCTGTTCGGCAAGCCGGAACACATCTGAAGTCCAAAACAAGACATCTGCCGGACCATGCCTTCACAGGCTGGCCCGGCAGATGTCTTAGAACCTGTATTTACAACCGTTGAACGCCGGACGGGCAAGGGTTTTTCCCGCCATTCTGCGTTCAACGGTTAGAATACAGGTTCTTACTTTGTGGCTGCGGAGAGCCGGCAATCCCGGACGCTTTCCCTGCTGATCAGCTCCGTACCGACCTGTATCTTGACTGCCGGAGAATGCGGATACAGGATACGGTCCTGAAGCAGCCGGATGGCCCAGATGCCGATATCTGTACAGGAAACGCTGATAGTGGTCAGCGCAGGGACGGAAAATGCGGCAAATTGTATATTGTCAAATCCTATCACGGAAATATCCTCAGGAATCCGGAGTCCGAACTCCAGTATGGCCTTACTGGCGGCCAGCGCAATCGTATCGTTGGTGGCTACCAGCGCTTCAGGCAGCTTCTGTCTGTTCTGCAGCAGTGTCAGGGTATCCATGTAAGCGTCGGTAAAAACCGGAGAGACAGGAAAGACGTTTTCCTCCGGCATAAACAGGCCAAACTTGGGCAGCGCCTCCCGGAACGCTTGATAACGGGCGGTACAATTGCTGCTGGGCAGGTTGTTGTAGAGATATCCAAGCTCCCGATGCCCTCTCTGGCAAAGATATTCCACAATCTTGTAGGAAGCGTCCTCGTTATTCATGTCTACACAGCTGTAATCCTCCAGCTCCAGCAGATTGTCCACCACTACCAGCGGGACAGGAATCTGGGAAAGATACGGCATATCCTCGCGGGTCAGTTCCGTTCCAAGCAGCAGTATCCCATCCGGCATATTGGAGTGCAGCTTCTTCAATATCTCGGGGAATTGATCGCTGTGGAATACGACTACTCGGAATTCATAGCCAAAACGCCGGCACTCCTTTTCTGCGGCGTCCATAATACGGGCGGTAAAATCCGCGTTTCCGTTTACAAGATGGCCATGGCGGGAAAGCTTGAGAAAACAAATCGATTTGGCCCGCTCGTTGTTTTGACGGGGAGCGATGATATAGCCATTGGCCAGGAGAAGCTGGCTGACCTGCGCCCTTGTCTGGGCGCCGACTCCGCTTTTGCCGTTAAGCACCAGGGACACGGCGGAAGGTGACACTCCCGCTGTTTTCGCAATTTCCTTCAAATTCATGCAGTAGTCTCATTTCCTTTCTGTGGCGGTCGTGCTGCCGCGATACAAGCGCACATCACTTAACTCAATTTTTATTAGTTTATCACGAATCTTTCCGAATGTCGATAGATTTTTCAAATTTGGTGGAATTGACAAGTAAACAGGTTGATTTTGAAAAAAGAAAAAATATAACGAGATATACTGCACAAATTCTTTTAAAAACAAAGAAAAATGGACATTTCAGTAAAACAAACCGCACTGAAGTTTTGTATAATTTAGTAAAATCTTTGCAATAAATTAGTTGACACAGAAGTAAACAAATGCTAAAATGCAGGCAGACCGCCGCCGGAAATTTCCGGCGGCAAGATAGAAACGCGAGAGAGGGAAGCGGCGCAGCCGTGGTATGCCCCTTTCCGCAGATGCGTGCATGGTACATGCAGAAAGGATTGGAGAATGAAGATGAAAAAGTGGGTAAGTCTTTTACTGACAGGGTGTATGCTGGCAGTCTGCCTGGCAGGCTGCGCAAAGGAGGAACAGCCCGGCAACTCCGGTTCTCAGGGGGAAAATAACGGGGATACCCCCGCCGTTTCGCTGAAAGTAGGTCTATGCTGCGGAACCTCTTCGATTGACGACAAGTCCTTTATCCAGTCCGCTTGGGAGGGACTTCAGAAGGCACAGGCGGATATGGGGGTTGAAATTGGCTACCTCCAGTCCAGCGACGACTCCACCACCGCCACACTGGAGGCTGTTGCCGACTTGGTGGATGCGGGCTATCAGATGATTGTCATGCCCGGTTTCAGTTTCCAGCAGGCCGCATATGACGCACAGTCTCTCTACCCTGAGGTAATGTTTGTCACAATTGACACGGCTCCCTGGAACTCTGGCGATGATACGTATACCATTGCAGAAAATACGGTCGCCATTGACTATGATGCGGAGCAGGGCGGCTTTCTGGCGGGCTTCGGCTCCGCTCTGGAGGTAAAGGAGGGTGAATTCGGAGGCCTGTTCGGCGTCGAGACCGATCATACCAAGCTCTTTATCACCGGTTTTAAGCAGGGCGTCATTTACGCCAACGAGAATTACAATACCAACATCCGGCTCAATGCGGACAATTTTGTTTGGAGCGGAACTTACAGCGACGCCGCTCTCGGGCAGCAGATCGCCGCGCAGATGTATGAAAATGGCACCAATCTGATTTACGCCGCCGCCGGCTCCACCAGCCTGGGCGCGTTCAATGAAGCCAAGTCCCGGGCGGAAAACGGGGAAAAGGTCTGGGTGGTCGGCTGCGATTCGGATCAGTATGCGGACGGCCTGCTCTCTGACGGCAAATCCTCCGTTACCATGACCACCACCATGAAGCAGGTGGGAAATTCCGCCTACTATGTCATTGAGGAATATCTGAAGGGACAGTATCCCGGCGGTCAGTATCTGGTGCTGAATGTTTCTACCGGAGCGCTGTCCTGCCCGGAGGTAAACCCCAATTTCAGCAGCGAAACCCAGGCATTAGTTGATGAGATGACCGAAAAGATCGCCAGCGGCGACTATGTGGTCAGCAAGGAAATGGTTGATGTCAGCGCGTGGAACTGATCTGATAACACAATAAACTAATTGGGAGGAAAAGCGGAGCGGTTTCCTGCTTTTTCTCCCAATTGATATTTGCCGCCGCTACCGGCGCGGCAGGCGGAAAGAGAGGCATTTGGTGAATACGGAGATTGTTCTGGAAATGCAGGATATTGTCAAGGATTTTCCCGGGCTGCGGGCCAACGATCATATCTCTCTTCAGCTGCACAGGGGAGAGATTCTGGCTCTTCTCGGTGAAAATGGCGCGGGAAAATCCACTCTCATGAATATTCTGATGGGAATTTACCGCGCGGATTCCGGCAGGATTCTGATTCAGGGAAAGCCGGTGCAGATCAAAGGTCCCAGGGACGCAAACGAACTTGGCATCGGAATGGTTCATCAGCACTTCAAGCTGGTTCATAATTTTACTGTTACAGAAAACATTGTACTGGGTCTGGAACCGGGCAGTCCTTTCCATATGAACCTGAAGGGGGCGCAGGCGCGTGTGAAAGCCCTGTCCGAGACTTACGGCATGGAAATCGACCCCACAGCCAGAATTGAAAAAATTACGGTAGGCATGCAGCAGCGGACAGAAATTCTGAAGATGCTGTACCGGGATGCGGATATTCTGGTTTTCGACGAGCCTACCGCCGTACTGATGCCCCGGGAGATTGATGAGTTGATGCAGATCATCCGCAACCTGGCCCGGCAGGGAAAATCTATCATTCTCATCACCCACAAGTTGAAGGAGATCAAGCAGACCGCCGACCGGTGTGTCATCATTCGTCGGGGCGCGGTGGTGGATACCGTTTCCGTGGCGGATACCAGTTCTCAGGAAATGGCGGACAAAATGGTGGGGCGGCAGGTGTCTTTCCATCTGGAAAAAGAGGCGCAGAAGCCCGGCCCCTGCATTCTCAGGGTAGAGGGACTCAACGTCAAAAACACGTTGGGCTCTCTGGGGTTGAAGGATTTTTCCTTTGAGGTCCATCAGGGAGAGATTGTCGGCATAGCCGGTGTAGACGGCAACGGACAGACGGAATTGGTGGAGGCGATTACCGGCCTGCGTCCAGCCTGCGGCGGCAGAATATGGCTGGATGGACAGGAGATCACGGGGCTGCCCGTATCGGAACGTATTCGCGCCGGACTTTCTCATGTGCCGGAAGACAGGCAGCGCAGAGGGCTGGTTATGGACTTCTCCCTGGAGGATAATCTGATTCTGGGCTCCAGCACCTGGAAACCGTTTGCCTGCAAGGGGCTGCTGCAGCGGGAGGCGATCCGCAGCCACGCCAGAGAGATTATTCAGCGCTTTGACGTTCGCTCCAGCGAGGGAGCCGAGTCCAGAGCCGCCAGTCTCTCCGGCGGCAATCAGCAGAAAGCCATCGTGGGCCGGGAAATCGAAAAGCCGCACAAGCTGCTGATTGCGGTGCAGCCCACCCGAGGCATGGATGTGGGTTCCATTGAATATATCCGCAAGCGGCTGCTGGAGGAACGGAAAAATGGAAAAGCGGTTCTTTTGGTTTCGCTGGAGCTGGACGAGGTGTTGCAGTTGTCGGACCGGATCATCGCAGTCAACAACGGCCGGCTGATCGGCGAGCTCTCGCAGGCGGAGGCCACAGAGTCAAACGTGGGGCTGATGATGGCCGGTGTGGCGCTGAGGGAGGGACAGAATGGGTAAAAAATTAAATATTTCAAGATTCAGACCTCTGCTGGTATCAGTACTGTCAATTTTGTTTGGCTTTGCGGCAGGTTCTCTTTTATTGTTGGCCAGCGGCGTTGATCCCATGGAGTGTTATCTGTACCTCTTTCGCGGAGGAATATCCACGACCACACGGATATTCAACACCCTTGCCAACGCCATTCCTCTCATCTTCACCGGCCTGTCGATTACCTTTGCTTATAAAACCGGCTTGTTCAACATTGGCGCTACAGGGCAGATGATGATTGCCGGACTGGCTTCCGTTATAACGGCATTGTCCCTGCCGGCGCCCAGAGTCATTCTGCTGCCGGCGGTCGTATTGTCCGGACTGCTGGCAGGTGTGTTGTGGGGCGGATTTCAGGGCTTCCTGAAATCCCGGTTCAATGTCAACGAGGTGGTATCCGGCATCATGATGAACTGGATTGCCCACTGGATGGTTTACTATATCGTCTCTGATGCGTTCCAATCCGCCACTATGGTCACAGAGTCCAGAACCATTCCGGACGAGGCCTCGCTCCGGGCTTCCTGGCTCTATCAGCTGACAGGGAGCAGCAGCTTCAACTACGGGTTCTTTCTGGCTCTGGCCGCTGTGGTTGTGATCCATTTCATTCTCAAACACACGGTAACAGGCTATCACATGAAGGCAGTGGGACTCAGCCCGGAGGCGGCGGAATACGGCGGGATTCATGTCAAGAAGAACACTATTCTGTCCATGGCGATTGCAGGTGCGCTGGCAGGCTTGGCGGGAGTATCCTACTATTGCGGCTACTCCTCCTCCATTCGGATTGGCGTTCAGCCCTCTCAGGGCTTCGACGGCATCGCCGTGGCGCTCCTGGGGAATTTGTCGCCTGTAGGCGTGATTTTTGCGGCGGCCTTCTTCGCTGTTTTGCAGGCGGGGAAGGGTTATATGAACGCTATGGTTCATGTTGCGCCGGAGATTGCGGACACGATTCTCTCCATTATCATTTATTTTGCGGCGATCTCCAAATTGGTGGATCTGTACTTTGACAGATTTTTTGCTTGGCTGCATGGCCGGAAAAAACGAACAGACGCGGTGAAAGGAGCTGAGCAGGAATGAGCATGTTCTTCACAATGGCCCCCTACGCGGTGGCCTATACGATCCCCATTCTGATCACCGCCTTAGGCGGCATGTTTGCGGAGCGCAGCGGCATCATCAACATTGCTCTGGACGGTATCATGATTGTCGGTGCGCTGACAGGCGTTTTGAGCGTCACGCTTCTGACGGATGCCTGCGGCTCTTCCGCAGCGGCGGCGGCAGGGATTGTGCTGGCAATTCTGATGGGGATGCTGTTCTCTCTGCTGCTGGCCTTTGCAAGCGTACAATTGAACGCGGACCAGACAATCTGCGGTACGGCGCTGAACCTGATGGCGGCGGCACTGAGTGTCTATCTGTCCCGCCAGATCGTGGGCGTCAGCATTATTATTGTCAACAGCCTGCCCCGCTTTGATATTCCCCTGCTCTCCGGCATTCCTGTTATTGGACCCGTTCTGTTCCAAAAGAGCTATATCACCACATGGCTTGTACTGGCGCTGACGGTCCTATCCTGGTATATCATGGAGAAAACGCCCTTTGGCCTGCGGCTGCGTGCCTGCGGCGAATATCCGGAGGCAGCGGAAGCGGCGGGAATCCATGTGGCGGGAATCCGCTATACCGGGGTTCTGATCTCCGGCGCGTTTGCCGGCTTGGGCGGAGCGGTATATGCGCTGACCGTGGCGGGGCAGTCCACAGGAAATGTAAATGGTTTGGGATTTGTGGCGCTGGCGGGACTGATCTTCGGGCAGTGGAGGACCTTCCGTGTGCTGGTTTCCACTCTGTTTTTCGGCTTTGCACTGACGGTGGCGCAAATATCCACCCTGTGGCCGTCTCTGTCCGCCATACCGCCGCTGTTTCTCAAAATTTTCCCCTATACCATCACTCTGCTGGTACTGGTGTTCTCCTCCAAATCATCTCGCGCCCCCAGGGCAGAGGGCAAATATTTTGCGTACAAGAAGTAAGCAGCCGGAATTTATTACCATAAGGAGTATACTCTATGAGCAACACAGAAAGGAATTATCAGATTGCCAGGGAAATGTACGCTCAACTGGGCGTGGATACCAACGCAGTCTTACAGAAGCTGTCCAGCGTACCCATCTCTCTCCACTGCTGGCAGCTGGATGATCTTCAGGGATTTGAGTTCCCTGCCGCAGTTTTGGATGGCGGCCTGGCTGCTACCGGCAATGCTCCGGGCAGGCCGGAAAACCGGGAAACATTCATGCGGCATTTGGATCAGGCTTTGGATTTGATTCCCGGCCGCACAAAACTGGCCCTTCATTCTATTTACATGAACAAGCATGGCAAAAAAATCGGGCGCAACGAAATCTCTCCCGCAGAGTTTGCGGAATGGGTGGAGTATGCCAGGGACCGGCGGATTGGTCTGGATTTCAATCCAACTTATTTTGCTCACCCAGACTACGACTCCGGGGCTACTCTGACAAGTCCGGATGAAGGAGTACGCCGGTTCTGGATCGAGCATGGGATCGCCTGCCGGAAGATCGGAGACTATTTTGGCCGCGAGCTGGGAGAGACATGTATCACCAACCATTGGATCGGCGACGGCAGCAAGGATATCACGGTGGACAAGCTGAAGCCCCGCCTGCTGCTGAAAGATTCGCTGGATCAGATTTTTGCCCAGCCGCTGGAGCACAATCTGGACTCCTGCGAGTCCAAGGTGTTTGGCCTGGGCAGCGAGTCTTATGTCCCTGGTTCCAATGAATTTTATACGGAATACGCCGCTCACACCGGCAAATGCATCGTCTGCCTGGACGCGGGACATTTCCATCCCACAGAGTCTGTCGCCAGCAAATTTACCAGCTACCTGGCCTTTGGCGATCAGCTGCAGCTGCATGTTTCCCGCCCTGTTCGCTGGGATTCCGATCATGTGGTGCTGCTGGATGATCCCACCAAGGAAATTATGGAGGAAATTGCCGCTTATGACGCCTATGACAGGGTTCACATCGGCACAGATTTCTTTGACGCATCCATCAACCGCATTGCCGCCATGGTGATTGGTGCCCGCAGTACCCGGAAGGCGCTGCTTTTGGCCATGCTTCGCCCGATTCAGGAGCTGAAGCGGCTGGAGTATGACGGCAATACCACAAAGCGGCTGGCTCTGCTGGAGGAAGTAAAGATGATGCCTGCCGGATTTGTCTGGGATTACTTCTGCATGAGCGAAAATGTGGCCGGCAGTGAGTGGATTTCTGACCTCCGCACCCGATGAGCCGGAGAAAGGAGTGCGCTGCATGAGATATCTCGTGGGAATTGACAACGGCGGAACTGCCGCCAAGGCTGCCGTATTTGATGAGGAAGGACGCCAACTGGCGGTTTCCAGCGTACTCGTACCTGCCGCACCGTCCAGACCCGGCCATGCAGAGCGGGATATGGACGAGCTATGGCAGATCAACGGTCAGGCAATCCGAAATGCGCTCCGTCAAAGCGCCGTCCGCCCGGAAGAGATTGCGGGCGTCTCCCTCTCCGGCCACGGAAAAGGGTTATATCTGGTGGACGGAAAGGGACGCCCTGCCTATCCCGGCATTCTCTCCACTGACCGCAGAGGGCTGGAGTATGTTCAGCGATGGAAGGCTGACGGCACAGCCGCCGGCGTCTATGAGAAAACCTTTCAGGACATTGTGATGATGCAGCCGGTGGCTCTGCTGGCCTGGCTCCGGGATCACGAGCCGGAAGTGCTGGAGCGCACCCGTTACATATTTGCCGTAAAGGACTACATACGATACCGGCTCACGGGACAGGCGTTTGCCGAATATACAGATTTTTCCGGAGGGAACCTGATCAATCTGTCAACGCAGGCTTACGATGGGGATCTGATGGCGTTGTTCGGTCTGGAACAGTGTCTGGAAAAACTGCCGCCGCTGTGCCGGTCCTCCGACATATGCGGCCGCGTCACGCCGGAGGCAGCCTCCTTTACCGGACTGCCGCCGGGTATTCCGGTGGCAGCGGGCATGTTTGATGTGGATGCCTGCGGTATTGCCAGCGGTCTGTCCAGTCCCCGGGAGCTGTGCATGATTGCCGGCACATGGAGTATCAACGAGTTTCTCTCTCCAATCCCGATCACAAACGGTACCGTCTCGCTGAACTCCATATTCTGTATCCCCGGCTATTTTCTGATCGAGGAAAGCAGCCCCACCTCGGCGGGAAATCTGGAGTGGCTCCTCCATAGGCTGTTTGGCAGGGAGCGGGCGCAAATAGAGGCCCAGGGCCAGTCCATATATGAATTGGCCAACCGGCAGGTCGCTTCCGTTGAACCGCATGACTGCGGCCTGGTTTTTCTCCCTTTTCTCAATGGGTCCAATGAAAATCCGCTGGCAAAGGGGGCTTTTGTGGGGTTGACCGCCTATCACGATCAGAGGCACATGCTTCGGGCTGTCTATGAGGGAGTCGTCTTTTCCCATCTCACCCATGTCAGGCGGCTGCTGGTCAACCGCGGAAAACCGGACAGTATCCGGCTCTCAGGCGGTGCGGCTCACTCCACAGTCTGGGCGCAAATATTTGCGGACGCGCTGCAAATTCCTGTTGAGACAACCGCCGGGAAAGAGCTCGGGTGTCTGGGCGCTGCAATGGCGGCGGGCATTGCTGCTGGTATTTACCCTGATTACCCCTCCGCGATTTCCCGTACGGTTCAGATTACGCAGACAATTTGCCCCAGATCCGAATACCGGGCGGTGTACGAGGACAAGTACGAAGCCTATCGCGCTATAATCCAGGGGCTGGATGGGGCATGGTCCTGCATGAACTGACCAGACGCGGCAACGGCGCAGATTGCCGCTGCACCAGATGGTATAGGTAAAGATGCGCGGCCGGGAACGGCATTTATATGTTTGGACGGCGGTAATCCGTTGTCATGGAGCGGATGGCATTTTTCGCCATATCGAGGATTAGGAGGCCGGATACATGACGCCATATCTCCTGGGGTTATATGAAAAAAGCATGCCGGGAACTCTTTCCATTCCCGAAAAGCTGTCAGAGGCAAGACAGGCTGGATTTGATTTTTTGGAGCTTTCCATCGACGAGACGGATGAAAAGCTGGCGCGCCTGGAGTGGGGAAGAAAGGAAATTCGTCAAGTGCTGGATGCCGAATGGGAGACGGGACTTCCCATTCGCTCCATCTGCCTGTCCGGCCACCGGAAATATCCAATGGGGCATCCGGATGGGCAAATCCGCAGCCGCAGTCTTCAAATCCTGGAAAAAGCTTTGATACTTGCAGACTCCCTGGGGGTACGCACCATCCAGCTGGCGGGCTACGATGTATATTATCTTCCATCGGATGAAGAGACTCGTGCGCTTTTCAAAGATAATTTGCGTCATGCAGTCCGGATGGCCGCCCGGTTTGGCGTGATGCTGGCTTTTGAAACGATGGAAACCCCATTTATGAACACTGTGGAAAAAGCAATGTCTTTTGTCAAAGAGCTCGACAGTCCCTGGCTGCAAATTTATCCGGATATCGGCAACCTGACCAATGCAGCTGCGGAGGCAAGTATGGATCCACTGAAGGATCTTGCCGCCGGCGCGGGACATCTCACCGCAATGCATCTGAAAGAGTCTGTCCCGGGCAAATTCCGCGATCTGTTTTTTGGCCAGGGGCATGTAGACTTCGAGGCGGCGGCGGCGGCATCTCTTTCCTTGGGTGTGCGCCGGTTTGTGGCGGAGTTCTGGTACCTGGGGAGTCCGGATTGGAGGCGGGATCTGGCGCAGGCGCAGGTCTTTCTGCGGAGAGCTTTACAGGCTGGCAGCTGTCTGTAGAAGATGACACAGAAGGGCAGATATCCATCTCTGCGGATATTTCCTGCGTTCAGGCTCTGGGAAACACATTTTTATTACACTGTGCAAAGAGCCGCCCGGTATAAAAACCGGGCGGCTTTGATGCGGATCCTGTTGGGAAACGGGCACTGCCGGAAAATATGCTGCGACGCAGTGCTGGGAACAGCCTGTCATACCAGCCTGCACCGCTCCTCCATAGCCCGGAGGGCCTGCCGGGTGTCGACGTCTTCCAGCTCCCGGGCGGGCGCTTCAAACAGCAGCAACTCTTCCCTGTGCCGCCGGATAACGGAGCTGCCGCCTCTGTCCTCCTTCAGCGCCAGAAGCTCCGGGAAGTACGCCGCCGGAAAGATGCAGGGATTCCCTCTCACACCATTGTGACCCAGCCCTACCAGCTTGTCCGGGTGGTTACGGAAAAAAGCCACCTCCGCCGCCACCGTCTCCCGCCTGAGCATGGGCTGATCAGACACCTGGAACAGCGCAGCGCCGCAGGGCCCTAACGCCTCCAGCCCCAGCCGGATGGTGTGGCTGATGCCCCAGTCCGGATGAGGATTTCGGACCGGGAAGAAACTGAACCGCCTTGCCAGCTCTTCCACCTCGGGGTACTGGGTAACTACCGCCACTGTGGAAAACGCCTCCGCCGGCACCGCCTCCAGCGCCCGGAGGATCAGCGGTTTTCCGTCGAAAACCGCCGCCAGCTTGTTATCACCGAATCGCCGGGCATCCCCGGCGGCCATTACCACACAGCCAATCTGCACCGCCATCTCAGCTCCTTCCGGAAATAGTATACCCGATCCATCCTCTGTCAGTCAACCATATCGTTATATAATATTTAGGATAACGACTGCCGATATTTGTCCTATACAGCAGGCTGGGACTGTGATATAATAATAAAAATCTCTTGGATTTTGCGAAAATTTTGTTTTTCTAACCGAAATTTTTCCAGACCGAACAGACAGGAGGATGATGCCGTATGAGCAAAACCGTAGGTCAGAGCATGCTCCGTGTGGACGCCTTTGACAAGGCCGCCGGCCGGGCGAAATACACCGACGATCTCTGCGACCGTTCCGCTCTGGTCACGCGGATTATCCACTCCACCATTGCCCACGGCATGGTGAAACGGGTGGACACCGCCCAGGCGGAGCAGGTTCCCGGCGTGGTGAAGATTTTCACCTGCTTTGATGTGCCGGATCTTCCCTTTCCCACCGCAGGGCACCCCTGGTCCACCGATCCCCATCATCAGGACGTAGCCGACCGGCTGCTGCTCAACCGTCATGTCCGGTATTACGGCGACGAGGTGGCCGTGGTAGTTGCCGAGGACGAGGTGTCGGCCGCCCAGGCGGCCAGACTGGTACAGGTGGAATACGACGAATATCCCTTTGTCCTGGATGTACAGCAGGCCATGGCGCCGGACGCGCCCCAGATTCATACGGAATACCCCGGCAATATTCTGGCTCACACCCAGATTCGCACCGGCGACTACGAATCCGCCTGCAAAGAGCCGGGCCTGATCAAGGTGGAAGGCTGGTACGACACTCCCACCGTTCAGCACTGCCACATTGAAAACCATGTCTGCTCCGCTTATATGGAGGGCGGCCGAATCACCGTCACCTCCTCCACGCAGATTCCTCATATTGTCCGCCGGGTATGCGGACAGGCTCTTGGCATCCCCTGGGGCAAGGTGCGGATCATCAAGCCTTATATCGGCGGCGGCTTCGGCAACAAGCAGGATGCTCTCTACGAGCCTCTGTGTGCCTGGCTGACTACCCGGTTGGGAGGCCGTCTGGTGAAGGTGGACTGTTCCAGAGAAGAGACCTTTGTTTCCAACCGGGTCCGCCACGCTATCCGAACTCACATCATCTCCTGGGTCCGCCCCGACGGCAGCTTTGCCGCCCGGAAAATTGAATGCTTTTCCAACCAGGGAGGCTACGCCTCCCACGGCCACGGCATCGTGGCTAAAGGCATGGGCGCCTTCCCACAAATTTATCCCTGTCCCAATGTGGAGGGAGACGCGTACACGGTTTTCACCAACCGGCCCTCCGCCGGAGCCATGAGAGGCTACGGTATCCCTCAGGCCATGTGGGCAGGGGAGAGCCACATTGACGATGTGGCCCGCGCTCTGGGACGGGAACCTTCGGAGTACCGCCGCCAGATTGTCATGCCCCAGGGCTATGTGGACCCCTTCAGCAAAAATGAGAACTACTACGACACCTTCCGCCAGGTCATGGACAAGGGCATGGCCGCCATCGGCTATGAGAAAAAGCGGAAGGAGTATGAAAACCAGACCGGTCCGGTGCGCCGGGGCGTAGGTATGGCTCTGTTCTGGTATAACACCGCCGTGTGGCCCATCTCCCTGGAGTCCTCCTCCTGCCGGATGGTGCTCAACCAGGACGGCTCCGTCCAGGTCCAGACCGGCGAGACGGAGATCGGACAGGGCTGCGATACCGCTTTCGCCCAGATGGCGGCGGATGCCATCGGCATCCCCTTCGGGGATGTGCATATCGTTTCCACTCAAGACACTGACGTCACGCCCTTCGGCACCGGCGCTTATGCCTCCCGGCAGACCTATATCGGCGGCTTCGCCCTGCGGCAGACGGCACAGCTTCTCCGGGACCGGATTCTCACCTATGCCGTGGAGCTGACCCGGCAGATGAAAGAGAATCTGGATTTGATTAACGGCAGGATTGTCCGGATTACCGACGGCCGGGAGCTGATGACCCTTGGTGAACTGGCCACGGAGGCCCTTTACAGTCTGACCCACAGCCAGCATATCACCGCCGAGAGTACATATCAGATCAAAAACAACGCCTACTCCTTCGGCTGCACCTTTGCGGAGGTGGAGGTGGACATCCCAATGTGCAAGGTAAAGCTTCTGAACATTGTCAATGTCCACGACTGTGGGAAGCTGATCAATCCCGCCTTGGCAGAAGCCCAGGTCCACGGCGGCATGTCCATGGGCATCGGGTATGGACTTTCCGAGCAGCTGCTCTTCGACGAGAGGACAGGGAAGCCCCTCAACAACAATCTGCTGGACTACAAGCTCTCCACCTTCATGGACCATCCCCATCTCCAGGCCCTGTTCGTGGAGAACCCGGAGCCCACCAGCCCCTATGGCACCAAGGCTCTGGGGGAGCCCCCCGCCTGCTCCCCTGCCCCGGCCATCCGCAACGCGGTCTTGCAGGCCACCGGCGTAGCTGTCAATAACGCGCCCATGACGCCCCATGTGCTCTTTGCCCGGTTCAAAGCAGAGGGGCTGCTATAGATGGAAAACACGGGGAAACCGGGACTCAGGCGCTGGGCGGTCGGGACAGCGCTGGCCGGAGGCAGAAATGTCATCTGCCTGACCTGGGATTCCCTACGGATTTCCTACTCATCCTTTCGCAGTTTTAATGATTTCATTTGAGGGATTGTTCCTGGTCCGGATAAGGCCGGACGCGTCCGGTGTCGTGTATGCGGCCGATCCACTCATTTACTAGGAGGAATGTTCCATGTATGATTTGAAAGCGCTTTACGAGGCCCAGAGCGTCCAGGACGCGGTGCGCCTGCGCTTAGAGCACCCCCAAGCCCAGATTCTCGCCGGCGGCACCGACGTGCTGGTCCAGATGCGAGAGGGCAAGCGGGCCGGGAAGGAGCTTATCTCCATCTACGGCCTGGATGAGCTGCGGGGCGTGAGTATCGACGGGGAGGAGAATATCCGCATCGGGTCCCTCACCAGTTTCAGCCACATCACCCGGGACCCCATTATCCAGAAGTACATCAACGTCCTGGGCCAGGCGGTGGGGCCAGGGAAAGGTGAATTCCACCGCTTCCGTTCCCGTGTTCAGCACGGCGGCGGTGATCTCGTCCCCCGCCGTCCGGGAGAAGGCCAGGGCGGGACCCTTGGCCCACAGCCAGTGGAGATCCCCCGCCTGCATGGACTCCCGCTGGCTGCGGAGCTTCCCCAGCAGGGCGAAATGACGCTGGATGTCCTGGTCCTCCCTCCCCCAGGGGTAGGTCCCCCGGTTGAAGGGGTCCTCGTAGCCCTCCATGCCCGCCTCGTCCCCGTAGTAAACCGTGGGCGAACCCGGGAAAGCGTACAGCAGCGCCGAGCCGATCTCCAGCAGCCGCGCCCCCTTCTCCCGCTCCTCCGGGGTCATCCGGTAGTTGGCCCGGGCGGTCCGGTCCGGGGGCGGCTCGTGGCCGCTGGTCCCCAGAAGGGTCAGAATCCGGGGGGTGTCGTGGGTGCCCAGCAGGTTCATGGCGCTGTAAAAAGCCGGACGGGGATAGTTTTCCCGGATTGTCTCCATAGCCTCCATGAAGTCCTCCGCCCTTCCGCCCCGCAGATATTCCAGCGCCGTGATGATCTTGAACGTAGACCCCGGCGCATACTGCCCCTGAGTAGCCCTGTTCAAAAGCGCGCTGTTCACATCCGTATTCAAGTATTCCCAATCCTCAGACAGCCTATTCGGGTCAAAATCCGGTTTCGACAGCATCACCAGAATCTTCCCGGTACTCGGCTCCATCACCACGACTGCTCCTTTGGCGTCTCCCATCGCCTGATACGCTGTCTGCTGCAAATCCACGTCCAGCGTCGTGACTACACTGTCCCCCCGGTTCTTCTTATCCTGAAACTCATTTTTTAATTTCTCCAGAAAAAATGCATTGGAGGTCAGCAGCTCGAAATTCTCCACAGATTCCAGACCCGATTTCCCGTGGTCGCTGTAGCCTACCGTATGGGCGAACATATTGCCGTAAGGGTATTCCCGTGTCTCAGAACCGTCCTCAGACACGACGGTCCTTGCCAGCGTCTTCCCGTTCCGGTCTAAGATATCGCCCCGCACCACCCGGTCCGCCAGAGAATCCTTCCTTGCATTGTAAGGGCTTTGGATGTATTCCTTGCTCCTCGTCACCTGAAAATAGCTGATATATCCCATCATCCCAATGAATAATGCGACAAAAATATACGTAACCGTAGCGAACTCTTTGTTCCTTACGCG
>OFHB01000603.1_pt1 | contig 22995 bp, 18 predicted proteins | sample 1521881 | NCBI WGS metagenome assembly OFHB01 (sample SAMEA3504090, study PRJEB24116) | mouse gut metagenome | biome: mouse gut; feature: mouse-associated habitat; material: faeces | place: Denmark | collected 2011
GGCGGCCGGAACCGTGGCGCTGATTCTCTACATATACGGGACCAACACGGTGAATGTGTACGGCTACTGCGCTTCCGACATGGTGCTGCACAATTATTGGATCAACCATATGGAGAACAACAACATCTTCGTGGACGGCGTCTACCCCTTTGGCTTCCACTGCATGATCTATTATCTGCATGAGGTGTTCGCCATCCCTGTCTATGTGCTGCTGCGGGTGTTCGCGCTGCCTCAGACGCTGATGATTCATCTGATGCTGCTGGCCTTCCTGCGGCTGCTGTGCAAAGCGAGATACACCCCTTACATCGGGGTCATGGCCTATGTGGCCTCGGGGGTTTTCTACCAGTATACATATTACAGATATTATGCGGCGCTGCCCCAGGAGTACGGGATGCTCTTCATATTGCCCGCCGCCTGGTTTGCCATTGCCTTTCTGCGGGAGAAGGACTTCGCCCGGAGGCGGAACCTGATCCTGTTTGCCATTGCCATATCCATGACGCTGACAGTCCACTTTTACGACACCATAGTGGCGGGGCTGCTGTGCCTCGGGATAGGCGTGGGATTTGTCTTCCGCTGCCTGCGCTGGCGGTATCTGAAGGGGCTGATGCTGGCGGGGATAGCCGGCATCCTGATTGCGGTGCTGCCCATGGCGGCGGCCTATGCCATGGGAAAGCCTCTGCAGGGTTCCCTGTACTGGGGCATGAACATGCTCTCCTCCGGCGGGGGAGAGGCGGGAGAAGGCGGCGTGGAAGGGAAAGGCAGCTCCGGGGAGGACGGGAAGAAGGAAACCGGCGGGACACAGGACAGCGGGAAAAAAGCGCCTCAGGGGGGCGGTTTGGCGGAAAAGCTCCAAAAAGGGGTTGTCTGCGTTCTGGAGGAGCTGAAATATTATGTTACGAATGACAGCATGGATGCGGCCAGGTTCATGCTGGGGAGCGTGGGAGCGGTTTTGGCGCTGGGGGTATTGTGGCTGATTCTACGCAGGCCGGATTACGGGGGCGCTCTGCTCTCCGTCGGCGTGTTCATGGGGGTGCTGTGCATCCTCCAGGCCTCGGCAAAGCTGGGGCTGCCGCAGCTGCTGGAGGTATCGCGGTATTCCGTCTACATTGGATACGGCATTCCGATTATATGGGGCCTTGGCCTGGACGCGGTGCTGTATCTGCTGTTTGGGGAGAAGCGGGCGATCGATGCGGGCGCGGTGGCGGCTTTGGCAGCGGCCTGTGCGGCGGTGGCGCTGACAGGCATCAGGAGGCCTGCATACTTAAGCGCCTATGAATCCAATGACGCCATAATATGCCTCACCAATATCCTGCATGAGAGCGGAGGGGAAGGCTCCTGGACGATCTGCTCTGCCAATGACGAGCAGCAGATGACCTGGGGGCGGGGATACCACTATGAGCTGATCGAGTTCCTGCGGAAGCAGGAGGAGGTGAAGGAGCAGCCTGTCATCACCATACCTACGGATACGGTATACTTCTTCGTCGAAAAGGTGCCCCTCCTGTATCTGGACTATCTGAACACCATCCGCCCTTCCAGGGAGGTCTCCCTGGAGGGAGCGGAGACGCCCCTGCCGAAGGTGAAGGGCATCCTGCCCTACATAGGGGAGCAGAGATGGGTGACCATGTCCCATATGTACTACTGGGCCCGGGCCTTCCGTGAGCTGTATCCCAATGAGATGGAAGTGTACTACGAGACGGATGCCTTCGTCTGCTACCGCATACGCCAGGACGCGTACAACCTGTACAATTTTGCCCTGGACTACGGCTATAACAGATGACAGATGACGGGGCATCTCACAGATAGCCGCGGAGCCGGAACGAGAGAGGGAAAGAGATGATATCACGCCGGAATTATTTTGCAATCACCATATTGATGGCTACGGTGCTGTTCCTGTGCATGTGCCTCAACAGCCTGAAGGACGGCTGGAATGACTATGCCGTGAACAGGTATACCGAGACGGCGGAGAACTATCCCTCCCAGATCAATATGTACCTGCTGGGCGGGGAAGAGGAGGAGCCGGCCCCGGAGGAGGGCACGGAGGATGTCTGGAGCCTGGCCGCGGCTTCCAGGGACAGGGTCGTCTGGATCGGTCCGGAGGACAGCGCCCTCTACGGCGTGGTGGAGGCATGGGTGACATACACGAAGCGGGACATCGCCGCCTATCCGTCCCTGACGGCCCTGAAAGCCGCAGAGGGCGAAGGGACGGCCTGGATGCTGGTGACGGATCCGGCCTGTGTGGACTGGGAGTCCGGGGAGGAGCTGGAGCTGCTGGAGGGCTATGTGGAAGCGGGGACCCATCTGGTGCTCCCCGGCCTCCCGGAGGTGTCGGTGATCGAGGGGAACAAAAAGCTGCGGGACTTTCTGGGCATCCGGAAGGTGCTGGAGCAGGAGACCACGGTGACGGGATATTATCTGCGGGAGGGCTTCCTGCTGGGCGGAGGAACCTTCTATCTGGACCGGGAAAGCCCTGACGCGGAGGAGCTCCTGCCGGGGAGCGAGGCATACCCGGGGGAGAAGACCTTCCCCTGGTATCTCCCCGGCTACGGCACCAAGGTGTACATGAGGGGGATTGCGGCGGGGGAGCAGGTGAAGGCGGAGAATTACCCGATCATGCTGTGGCGCAAGAGCCACGGCACCGCCAGCGTGTTCGCCGTGAACGGCGGCCTGATGGACGGGCTCCAGGGGATGGGGCTTTTGTCCGCCATGGCCGCGGAGACGGATTCCTATGGGCTCTATCCGGTGGTGAATGCCCAGAACATGATTCTGGCGGGATATCCCAGCCTGGCGGACGAGAATCCGGAGGAGATGGAGCGGCTCTACAGCCGTTCCGTGAAGCAGGTGTTCCAGGAGCTTCTGTGGCCCAATATCGCCGCCGTTCTGGAGAAGCACCGCTATAAGGCCACCTGTATGATGACGCCCCAGTATGACTACACGGACGACAATCTGCCAGACGGCAGGCAATTGGCCTATTATCTGAAAATCTTCAATGAGCACGGGGCGGAGACGGGCCTGTGGGGCCTTTCCGTATCGGATACGCCCCTGGCCGGGAAGCTGGCTTCGGACGGGGCGTTCCTCCGGGAGGCCCTGGGCGGCTACGGGTTCGCGTCCCTGTACGCGGGGGACATGGAGGACCTGGAAATCCGGGAGGCGCTGGGGGAGGAGCTGCTTGGGTCTGTCAGAACCGTGGTCAGGGAGCATGACGGGACACAGGCCATGCCGGTGGGATTCCTGTCGGAGGGTGTGACGGCACAGCGTGTAATTGGAGACGGCCTGACGTATACCTATGAGAGCGATTTCCTGGTCAGGTGCATGGAGACGGCGCTGGGGTACTTCAGCATCTCCTTCGACCTGTCCCGGGTGGCATATCCGGAGGAGGACGGGGACGGCTGGGAACAGCTCTCCAAAGCGCTGGGCACCACCATCGGCATCTACGGCCAGAGCTTCCGGGGCTTCCACGCCACCACCGCCTCCGAGTGCGATGCCCGGATCCGCCAGTTCCTGGCCCTGGATTACCGGGACAGCAGGATCGACGACGCCATACATCTGCGGGTGGAGGGGATTACAGGGCCCGCCTGGTTCGTCCTGCGGACCCACAATGAGGCCATAGAGGACATGGAGGGCGGAAGCTGGCAGGAGCTGGAGGAGGGCGCGTACCTGATCGAGGTGACGGATAAGCGGGCCGTCCTGACATTAAAGCCGGCGGACGAGAGGTTCTACCGTTAGGACAGGGCGGAGGACAGGTAAGGAGACAGGAAATGAAGGTCTGTATAGTAGTGGAGGGCTGTTATCCATATGTGGCAGGCGGCGTATCCAGTTGGATACACGGACTCATACAGTCATTCCCGAAGGTGGAGTTCACGCTGCTGACAATCATAAGCACCCGGGACCAGAGCGGGAAGTTCATCTACCAGATGCCGGAGAATGTGGCGGAGGTCCATGAGCTGTACCTACAGGATGTGGACTGGAACCGGAAGGGCTGGCACAGGCACAGGCTGAACAAGAGGGAATACACGGCCATGCGCAGCCTGGTGATGAACCGGGAGGTGGACTGGGAGACATTGTTCCGGCTGTTCCAGAAGGGCGGAGTCTCCCTGGATAAGCTGCTGATGGGGGAGGATTTCATGCACATCGTCAGGGAGTATTACGACCTGCAGTACAGCCAGCTGAATTTCTCCGATTTCCTCTGGACCATGCGCTCGGTGTACCTGCCGCTGCTGTTCGCGCTGAAGATGGAGCTGCCGAGGGCGGATCTCTATCACTGCGTGGCCACGGGCTACGCCGGGGTGCTGGGCAGCATGGGGAAGTCCCTGTACGGGGGAAAGCTCCTGATCTCGGAGCACGGCATCTACACCAGGGAGCGGGAGGAGGAGCTGCTGCGGGCGGAATGGGTCAAGGGGGCCTACAAGAACATCTGGATCGATCAGTTCCGGAAGATGTCCACCTTGGCCTACGAGAGGGCCGATCTGATCACCAGCCTCTATGAGCACGCCAGGGAGCTGCAGATTGAACTGGGCTGTCCGGCGGAGAAGACCATGGTGACCCCCAACGGGGTATCGGTGGACCATCTGCAGGATATTCCCGGCAAGCAGAAGGAGGACCAGGGGAAGTTCAATATCGGAGCCATTCTGCGCGTGACGCCGATCAAGGATGTGAAGACCATGATCCAGGCCTTCAGCTTCGCCAAGGAGAGGGAGCCCAGGCTGAAGCTTTGGATCATGGGGCCCTGCGATGAAGACGAGGAATACGCCAGGGAATGCTATGAGCAGGTGGAGGCCCTGGGCCTGACGGACGTGGTCTTCACCGGAAGGATCGATATCCGGGATTACCTGGGGCGGATGGACGTGACCATCCTGACCAGCATCAGCGAGGGGCAGCCCCTGACCATCCTGGAGAGCTACGCGGCCCATGTGCCTGTGATCGCCACGGACGTGGGCAACTGCTCCGGGCTGATATACGGGGAGAAGGACGATTTCGGGCCGGCGGGGATCCTCACCCACATCATGAACGTGGAGGAGATTGCCCAGGCCATGGTGGATATGGCCAGGAACGAGGCCATGCGCCTCCGGATGGGGGAGAGCGGCTACAAGAGGGTCATGTCCGCCTACCGCATAGAGCACATGCGCGCCACCTACCGGAAGATATATGGGGAGTTCGCGGACAGCTGCGGAGCGGGATATGAGATATGAGACAGGAACATGAAGAGAGGGAAGAGCCATGGCAGGCATCGGCATCAAGCTGAACAGAATATTTGAAAAGAACACCATAACCACCCACCTGGCGGGATTCGCCTACAGCTCCATGTCCACGGTGACCCCCATGCTGGTGGTCATCCTGAACATCCTGCTGATGAGCCATTTCCTGGGCTTCGACCAGTTGGGCTTCGTGGAGCGGGAGCTGTTCTCCTGCACGGTGCTCTATATCTTCATCTTCGCGCTGCTCACCGCGGCCCCCTTCAACTCCGTGCTGTCCAAGTACATGTCCGACGTGGTGTACGAGGAGCGATATGAGGACATCAGGCCCTGCTTCTTCTTCGGGCTGTTCCTGAACATCTCCTTGAGCAGCCTGCTGGGGATTCCCTTCTGCCTCTGGGAGCATTTCGTGGGCAAGGTGGACGTATTCTACACCTTTACCGGATACTGCGGCTACATCGGGCTGGTGCTGGTGTTCTACTCCATGATCTACCTGTCCATCTCCAAGGACTACACGAAGATATCCCTGTTCTTCTCCATCGGGATGCTGTGGGCCTTCCTGTTCTCCCTGTTCCTGCGGTTCGTCATGAAATGGGGCATCCGGGAGAGCATGCTGTTCGCCCTGATGACAGGCTTTTTCCTGACGGCCTTCCTGGAACTTGCCATCATAAAGCGGTACTTCGTCAGGAACAGCAACCGGTACAAATCGGTGCTGCGCTACTTCGGGAAATACTGGAAGCTGGTGGTGGCGAACTTCTTCTACATCCTGGGCCTGTATATCCATAATTTCGTCTTCTGGAATACGGATATGCGCCTGGTTGTGGTGAAGACCTTCGTGTGCAACCAGCCCTACGACATGGCCACCTGCCTGGCCATGTTCACAAATATCTCCACCACGATCATCTTCATCGCCAGGGTGGAGATGCATTTCCACGATAAATACAAGGCCTACTCCGAGGCGGTGATCGGGGGCAAGGGGGCGGACATCGACAGCGCCAAGAGGGAGATGTTCCGCCAGCTCTCCGCGGAGCTGATGAACCTGGTGCGCATCCAGTTCATCATCACAGCGGTGGTATACCTGATTGCGGTGGTGTTCCTGCCCGGGCTGGGCATATCGCCGCTGACCATGCGGATCTATCCCTGCCTGACGGCCGGGTACTTCATCCTGTTCCTCATGTACGCGGAGATCATCTTCCTGTACTACTTCGATGACCTGACGGGGGCCATGGTCACATCCCTGCTTTTCTGCCTGGTGACCTTTTTGGGCAGCCTGGCGGCCACACGCCTGCCGGAGCTGTGGTACGGCATCGGCGTGGTGGCGGGGGCCTTCACTGGCTGGACCTTCGCCTATTTCAGGCTCCGCTACATGGAGAGGCATCTGGATGCCCATATCTTCTGCAAGGGGTCGCTGATCAGGCCCGGCATGGGCACGAAGCCGCCCGCCAAGGTGTATGACAGAAAGGAGAGCGCGTAAGATGGACGGTACTATAATAAGGATCGGATTGGGGGTTGGAGGTGTGATCTTGTTCCTGTTCGGCTTCTGGACCCATTCGTTTAAGAAGCTGGCAGTGAACTACGCCGTAATCTGGGGGCTGCTGGGGATATTCATGATTCTCATGGGGGCGATTCCGATTCTGTCGGAATGGACGCATATGCTGGCCCCCGGCACGGGCCTTGCGTTCTTCTGCGTGGGGGCTCTGATTCTGTTCACGGAGGTGCAGAACAGCCTGGTGATTTCCCAGTTAAATATGAAGAACCGGGAGCTTGCCATGCAGGTGGCCATGCTGAACCAGGAGAGCGAGCGCATGATGCACGAGCTGGAGGAGCTGACCAGGCAGCAGGAGGAGGCCAATGGGGAAAAAGATTCTGTTCGTGATTAACACCATGGGCCAGGCTGGTGCGGAGACGGCCATGCTGGAGCTGCTTGGGCACCTGGACAGCCCGGCGTATGAGATTTCCCTGTATGTCATCATGGGCCAGGGGGAGATGATCCATAAGCTGCCGCCCTATGTCCGGCTGCGCAATCCCGGATTCGACGCCCATTCCGTGCTGTCCCGGGAGGGAAAACGGGGGATGATTCGTACAGTGTGCCGGGCTTTCTTTAAAAACGGCGGACAGATTGGAAAGATATGCTATATCGTAAAGAACCTGATGCCCATGGTCAGGAGAGGGAAGCTGCAGACGGATAAGCTGCTGTGGCGGATGCTCTCGGACGGAGGCCTGCGCTTTCAGGAGGAATTCGACCTGGCGGTGGCATGGCTGGAGGGGGCTTCCGCCTACTATGTGGCAGACCATGTGAAGGCCGCCAGGAAATGCGCCTTTGTCCACATCGACTACGAGAGCGCCGGGTACACCCGGGAGATGGACAGGGACTGCTGGGACAGCTTCGACCGGATTTTCATGGTCTCTGACGAGGTGCGGGAGCATTTCCTGGCGGTGTATCCAGAGCATGCGGGAAAGGCCGGCATCTTCCACAACCTGGTGGATCAGGAGGGCATCCGCCGCCGAAGCAGGGAAGCGGGAGGCTTTTCGGACGGCTATGAGGGAAAGCGCCTGCTGACCGTGGGCAGGCTCACCTACCAGAAGGCTTACGATATAGCCATAGAGGCCATGAAGCTTTTGAAGGACAGGGGATACCGGGCCAGGTGGTACGTGCTGGGGGAGGGGGATCAGAGAAGGGCCCTGGAGAAAAAGATAGCGGCCCTGGGATTGCAGGAGGATTTCCTGCTCCTTGGGGCCGTGGAGAACCCTTATCCCTATTATGCCCAGGCCGATTTGTACATACATGCCACCCGGTTCGAGGGCAAGAGCATCGCCATCCAGGAGGCCCAGACACTGGGGCGGGCCGTGGTGGCCTCGGACTGCAACGGCAACAGGGAGCAGATAGAGGACGGCGCGGACGGTCTGCTCTGCGCGCTGACGCCGGAGGCTGTCGCGGACAGCATCGCATCGCTTCTGGAGGATGAGGAGAAGCGGATTGCCCTGGGGCAGGCGGCAGGGCGCAGGGATTTCGCCCAGGGACAGGAACTGGAGACATTTCTGGCACTTCTGGATTGAGTGCGGGAAGGACAGGGGGCTGGAAAAGGATTATGAAGGAATTACTGATCATCATACCTGCTTATAATGAGGGACAGAATATCCGGAGGGTGCTGGGGCAGGTGGAGGGCCTGGGGCTTTCGTCCGTGGCGGATATCCTGGTCATAAACGACGCTTCCACGGACTCCACCAACTGGACCGTGAAGGAGCTGGGATACCCCATGATATCCCAGCCCTTTAACATGGGCTACGGCTGTGCCCTGCAGACCGGATATAAATATGCGGTAAGGCGCGGATACAGGTACGTCATCCAGATGGACGGGGACGGGCAGCATGATGTCTGCAATATCCCCGTGCTCTACAACAGGCTGAAGGAGACGGAGGAGGACGGACGGTATCCGGACATCGTGCTGGGGGCCAGGTTCCGGAAGGACAGCTCCGATTTCCCGGTTTCATGGCCCAAGAAGGTCGTCTACTCCCTGTTTCGGGGCATGATTCGCCTGATCACGGGCGCGCGAATCTCGGATCCTACCACGGGTCTGCAGGGGCTGAGCAGGAAGGCTTTCCTGTATTATTCGAAATACAATCATTTCGACGACAAGTATCCGGATGCCAACATGCTGGTGCTGATGCTTTTGGCCAAGTTCAAGGTGGTGGAGGTGCCGGCGGTGATGCATGCCCGGACGGCGGGGAAGAGCATGCATTCGGGGCTCAAGCCCTTCTGGTACATGCTCCGGGTCATGTACAGCACGGTGATCATATTGTTCCGGGTGAAATTCCTGAAGATGGACGTGGAGGTGGGATTGCGCAGTGCGGATAAGATTTAGGGAGAAGACGGCGTTCGAGGCCGCCCGGTGCATGGAGAGCAGCGGGGAGCTGCACAATCCCGGGCAGGGCTGGTATCATGTCTATACCTTCCGGGCGAAGCCGGATGGGGGGCGGCCTGTGGAAGAGGAGGCCTGGCTGGACGAGAGCTGCAGGCAGGAACAGCTGGCTCTGGTTCTGATCCTCATCGGGGACTACAGGGCCTGCGAGATTCCGAAGGAGGCCCTGCTCCATATCGGGCAGATCCTGGAATTCTTCCGCCGGAATGGAAAAGAAATGATACTGCGGTTCGTCTACGACAATGAGGGCAAGGGCATGGAGAGGGAGCCCCTCACGGTCTCCATGGTGAAGCGTCACATGGAGCAGATTGGCGGGGCAATCTGGCCTTATATGGAAGATATCCTGGTGCTGCAGGGAATCTTCGTGGGAAACTGGGGGGAGATGCACGGCTCCAAGTTCCTGGGCAGGGACTCCATGTGCGATTTGATGAATACTTTATATCGGGCAACCGAAGGGAGATGCTTCCTTGCGGTGCGCACCCCCGCCCAGTGGCGCACTGTGGCAGACGGCAGCGCGGAGCCCGGACTGGAGGAGCGGCTGGGCCTGTACAATGACGGCATATTCGGCTCGGAGACGGACCTGGGGACATACGGCACCCGGACAAGGGCACAGGCCGGGGAGACCGGGAGCTGGAGCCGCGGCGAGGAGCTGGACTGGCAGGAGGGCTGTATGGACATGACGCCAAATGGTGGGGAGATCCTGTCCGGCCAGCCCCTGACAGGATACCGGCAGGCGGCGGAGGTTCTGGGGAAGATGCATGCGAGCTATCTCAACAGCATCTACCATCCGGACCAGCTGGAGCACTGGAGACGGGAGACCGTGGAGGAGGCGGGCTGCTGGGACGGAATCAGCGGCTATGACTATATCGGCCGGCATCTGGGGTATCGGTTCACCGTGCGGAATGTGACGGAGAAAAAGGGGAAGGAGCTGCTGGTCACGGTGGAGAACACGGGCTTCGGGAACCTGTGCCAGGAGGCGGAATGCTTCCTGGTGACAGAGTACGGCGACGGAAGGGCGGTGCTGCGGCATCTGGCCGCGGACCCGGGAGAGTGGCGCAGCGGACAGGAGAGCCTGCTGCGGGCGGACATATCGGAAGGGCGCGCCCCGGGCAGCAGGTTATTCCTGACGCTGAAGCGCAGGGCGGACGGAAGGGTCATCCGGTTCGCCAACGAGGGGGCTGGCGACAGGATTCTACTGGGGGGATATCCGGACCGTTAGGGAGCCCACAGGACAGCCCTCGCCCTCCAGGGCCCCTTCATTGGCCAGGCGGATCTCAAAGCCGGAGAAGGGATCCGAGACGGAGAGGGACAGACTGTACTCCCCCGGGGCAAGGGCGCTGAGATCCAGAGGGATTTCCAGCAGGATTTCCTGGCCGGGGAGCCAGAGGCGGGTGTCGGCCTCCACCGGCAGTGCATAGTCCCCGGATTCGGCTTCCATGTTCAGGGCCACGTCAAAGGGGCGGTAGCAGGGGGAGAAGCCCACATTCTCCAGGGCGAGGGTCAGCACCGCCGCCTCCTCCGGGGAAGCGGGGGCGCTGAGGGCGGAGGATCTGAGCACATAGCGGTAGCCCAGGTGGGCGGCGATGTAATCATATCCGCTCATGCCCCGGAAGGGGCCATCTCCGGTGAAGCTGTCCGCCTGCCATTTGGCCAGCACAGCCTCGTCGTAGCGGTCGTTCAGGTAGGAGATGTGGATGGCCGCCAGATCCTGGACGGCGGAGGGGAAATCATTATATGGATTGTCGATGATGACCTCCCCGCCGTTGGGCACATGGTTGCACAGGGTATTCTGAAATGTGATTTCATCCTGACGGGAACGCTTTTGCGTCTGCCCGGCGGAAAAGTCCGAATCCCCCTGGCCGTAGGTGCCCAGATCCGTCTCCGAGCCCAGCAGCCCGTCATTGTAGAGGCCCAGGCGCTGGAGGCCTGTCCCGGCGGAGTCTCCTTCCCGGGCCTGCCAGGCGTCCTTCACGGCGCGCCACTGGGCGGGGGTGCGGACTGCCAGGAAGACGGAAGGGTCTGTGACGGAGTCCAGGTGCTCCATGAGGGTGAGCATGTCCTCCGCATTGGTGTATTCGGAGCCGTGCATTTCCCCCCAGGAGCCCGCATAGATGCCCTGGAGGATATAGACGCAGTCCCGGTGCCTGTCTATGACCCGGGCGGTCTGGGACATATGCTCCAGGATTTGGGAGAGGCTCTCCGGCTCCGTCTCGTGGGGCTTGCCGTCCCAGTCGTAGAGAAAGCGCAGGATCAGCTGCCTGCCCCTGGAATGCCAGGCGTCCAGGATGCCCTCCAACTGCGCCAGCCCGGCCTCGCTGACAGGGCCTTCTGCGAAATTGCACAGATTGAACTGGAGGAGGACAAGGCCGGGGCCGTAATCCTGCTCCAGGACATCCGTCGGATCCCAGGGGGCATCGGAAAGGGTGTAGGCGTGGATCTGATACCAGCCGATGTAGGGATTGTCCAGTGCGGCCGCGGATTCCACGCAGGGGGACGGCGTGTATTCGGGAATGCGTATGCCTGTGCGCAATAAGACTTCTTCGGCAAAGGCGGAGATCTCCCGGACAAAGGCCAGGATGTCGCCGGTGCCTGCGGAAATCTGTCTGCCCAGCGCGGAAATCCCGCCGCCGAACAGGGATAGGTTTGCTGCCATGGCCAGGACGGCCAGTGTTCTCATGGTCTTCATATGGTCTGCTTCCAATCTCTGTCAGGAATATGGAACGCCTGTAGCGCCCGGCGTATTATAGCATATGGCATGGGAAAAAGCCATAGGAAAGTGAAAGGATTTTACGGTAGTGGAGACTGGGAAGAAGATATCGGTGATCGTTCCCATGTACAATGCGGAGCGCTATATCGGGAAATGTCTGGAATCTGTGGTCAGGCAGACCTATCCTGAGCTGGAGATACTGGTGATTGACGACGGGTCTGTGGACAAAGGGCCCGGCATTTGCAGAAAGCTGGCGGAGAGGGACGGGCGGATACAGGTGCTGCGCCAGGAGAACCAGGGAGTTTCCGCCGCCAGGAACACGGGGCTTGACAGGGCCTGCGGGGAGTATGTCTTCTTCCTGGACAGCGATGACGCCATCCATCCCAGGCTGCTGGAGGAGATGTTGGGCAGGGCGGAAGGATGGGGGGCGCAGCTTGCGTTCTGCGGGTACGCCAGGATGGACGGCAGGGAGCTGGAGGAATCGCTCAAGAGAGACTGGGGAGAGGAGGCGCGGAAGGCCGGAGGGCAGGGCGGAGAGCAGGTCGGAAGTGAAGCGGACGCCATCCGGGAGGCCGATGCGCGGAGGCCAGGTAAGCGAGCCGCTGCCGGGGAAGCCCCGATAGGGGAGGACAGCGCCGCAACCCGGTGGCACACAGCGGACGAAGAAATGACAGAGAACTGGTTCCACGTAAAGTACACGGACATTTTCTCCGGCATCGGCGGCAAGCTGATCCTGCGTTCCGCCATAGGGGATGTCAGGTTCGACAGAAGCCTGGCCAACGGGGAGGACACCTGGTTCCTGTACCGACTGACGGACAGACAGGTGAAGAGCGTCTGCTGCGGGAATGCATGGTACTATTACAGAGTGCATCCTGAGAGCGTCACCAATTCCGCGGGGACGGCGAGAGGGAGACGATATTTCGACTGCGCCCGGCGGATCAGGGACGGGGAATACCGGAAGGGCCGGAGGGACTATGCCATGCGGTGGGAGATCGTCCTGGCAGAACAGCTAAAGAGGAGCTATGAGTCCCTGCGGCGGGGAGGAGAGCGGGAAGCCGCGGCGGATTTGCGGAAGACGGCTGTGTCGGAGGCAGGGCATCCGCTGTTCGGGGAAATCTGTCTCAGCGACAGGATACTTTTCCGCTGCTGTTTTTGCTGTCATCCGATATACGTGATTTTGGATAGATTGATACATATTTTGGTGAAGGAAAGGAGCCGGTGAGATGGGGGAAAGAAATGCGCAGGTGGGCATCATAACGTTCCACTGTTCGAATAATTATGGGGCCATGCTCCAGGCCTATGGGCTGAAACGGTTCCTGAACGGCAAGGGGATAGGGACGGAGATTGTCCGCTATGAACCGCCCTATATGACAGGCCGCCACTGGTGGATTCCCTATGCCCCCATTCAGGGGCTGAAGGGCCGTATATGGGGGTTGTTCCATATGTGGAACGGCTTCCTGGCCCATATGCGGGTGCGGGAGGAGTTTTCCAGGCAGCGGGCCAACATGGAGCGGTTCCGCAGGACTTACCTGCTGGAGCCGGGCCAGCGCAAGGCCCTGTCCGTCAGGGGGCTTAGGAAGCTCACCTACCGGTGCTATATCGTGGGCAGCGACCAGATATGGAACCCGGCCATCACCTGCGGGCTGCGGAGGGCCTATTTCGGGGCTTTTCAGGCCAGGGGGAAGGAGAAGGTGATCTCCTACGCCGCCAGCTTCGGTGGAGCGTCCATTCCTGACCGGTATGACGAAAAATTCGGGAGGCTGGTGAGGCATGTGGACGCCCTGTCCGTCCGGGAGGAAGCGGCCATTCCTTATGTAAAGAGATTTTACGAAGGGGAGGTGGCCGCGGTGCTGGATCCGGTGTTCTTCCTGGAGAGGGAGACCTGGCAGCAGGCGGAAAAGGCCCCGGAGAAAAAGGGCTATATACTGGTGTACGTCACGGAGGGCAACCGGAGGATGGCGGAGTACGCCGGGAAGCTGGCCCGGGAGAAGAAGCTGTCCGTGGTGGAGGTGCGGGCCGGGCTCCAGGGGGCCGATCAGGGCTTCGACCTGGACGTGACGGCCGGCCCAGCGGAATTTCTGGGGTACATCCACCATGCGGACTATGTGGTGACCAATTCCTTCCACGCGGTGGCGTTCAGCATCATTTTCCAGAAGAAGTTCCTGGCCTTCGCCCACAGCAGCTTAAGCGCCAGGCTGCAGAACATTCTGCGGATTCACGGCCTGGAGGACAGAATCTGTGGGGAGGGCGACAGGGATATCGACGCCCCGGTGGACTGGGGGGAAGTCCGGCGGCGGACGGTGGAGGCCTCCCGGGTCTCCGGGGAGTTCCTGCTGGGGAACCTGCGGGGGATCTGGGCAGTTTGAGGACGGGGCGGATTCTGCCGGGGGCGGCGTGTACATGAAAGGTGCGGGAGCGGGGATGGAGCTATATCGGAAGAAAGAGGAATGCTGCGGCTGCGGCGCATGCGGGGACATATGCCCTGTGGGCGCGATACGGATGGCCATGGACGGAGAGGGCTTCCTGTATCCGGAAATCGACGAAAAAAAGTGCATAAAATGCGGGAAATGTGAGCGGACATGTCCTATAAGAGAAGCATCCCACGGCGGGGACGCATCTCACGGAAATCCCGGGAAAGCGGAGAACTCTTATTTCGGCATCCGGGCCAGGGACAGAAATCTGCGCCTGGCCAGCTCCTCCGGCGGCATGTTCCCGCTGCTGGCGGACTATGTGCTCCGGCGGCAGGGGGTGGTCTACGGAGCTGCTTTTGACCAGCATATGAGAGTGGCGCACCGAGAGGCGTGCGGCGGGGAAGAGCTGGACGCCCTGAAGCGGACGAAATATGTCCAGAGCGACCTGACGGGAACCTATGGCCGCATCCGGCAGCGGCTGGCGGAGGGCAGATGGGTGCTGTTCGTCGGTACGCCCTGCCAGGCCCATGCCCTGAGACGGTTCCTGGGGAAAACATGGCCGAAGCTGATCGTGGCGGACCTGGTCTGCTATGGCGCCCCTTCCCCCGGCATCTGGGCCTCCTATGTGAAGTGGCTGGAGCGGAAGCGGGGCGGCAGAATGACTGCGTTCTCCTTCCGGGACAAGAGGGCGGGGGACAACGGACATACCTGCGCCTATGTGGTAGGCGGGAAAGAGTATGCCGGAAGCCTGAATTCCGATATGTTCTGCAGGATGTACTTCACGGATCATATCATCCGGCCCTCCTGCCATGCCTGCGGCTATTGCACCGTGGACAGGGACAGCGATTTCACCCTGGGGGACTTCTGGGGGATCGAGAAGGTCCGGCCGGACATGGACGACGGTTTGGGCACCTCCATGGTCATCCTCCACACCGACCTGGCCAGGGAGATCTGGGAGGAGATGAAGGGGGAGGCGGACTGGTTCCCCTGCGGCCGGGAGGACGTGCTGCAGCCAAGGCTGAAAGGCCCCACCCCTGCGGCGGCAGGGCGGGACAGGTTCATGGGCCTGTACCGGAGGCTGCCCTTCGGGCTGTTCGTGGATTGGTTCCGGCTGAATCTGTCATGGAGAGAATTACAGAGGCGGCTGACGGGAGGAAGAGGCGGGAAATGAGACGGATACGGAATTCGGAGGAAAGCGACATGAGGGAAATGTTCAGATACCTGACAGGCATACTGGAGAAAAAGGAGCAGAGGACCTGGAAGCTGTACGCGGCTTTCAGCCTGGTGAGTCCGGTGGTGGACATCTTCAGCTTTTCTGTCATCATCTACATCATCAACAGGGTGGTGCAGGAAAACCGGGCATCCGATAGACTGATAGCTTTTACGCTGTTCATGATACTGTTGTCCCTGCTGAAATGCCTCTTCGAGCTCTATAAGAGCAGAGTCTCCAACCGCTTCGTCTACAATGGAGCCCAGAAACTGTCCATGAAGATCTACGAGCTGCTGATCAAGGAGGATTTGGGGGAGCACAGCAAAAAAAGCGCCATGCAGGCCCTGAACATGGTCCGCAATGATACCACCAGCTGCATCCAGATCATCATGGACTGCATCGGAATCGTGGTGAACGGCATCACCATGGCGGGCTATGGGGTGATGTTGGTCTATGTGTCCAAATGGATGGGAGTGGCCAGCTGCATCGTATTGCTTGCGCTCATGGCCTTTGTGTTCGTCCGGATGCGGGCGCGGATGAAGGCCTACGGAGAGAGATCCCGGGCCTGCTCCATCAAGGCCAATTCCCAGATTACCATTGCCTACGGTTCCTTCAAGGAGATGAAGATCGACGACCGCTGCGCCTTCGTCCTGGGGAAATACAGAGAGGCCAGCAGCGACTACGCCCAGGTGCAGGGGGAATACAGATATAAGCTCAACAGCATCGCCGTCATCCTGCAGAATTCCATCATGGCGGCCATGTTCGTGATATTGGCGGTGATTCTCGTATTCGGCACGGACCTGGCCATGGTGCTTGCGCCTATGGTGGTGTACATCACGGCTTTGGTCAGGATGCTGCCCATGGCCTATACCATCTTAAGCGGGATGAACAATGTGGAGTTCGCCGGGAAAGCCTATGAGGCCATCCGGGAGAGCATGGGGAGATATGCCGGAATCAAGGAGGAGGAAGGGCGTATGGGCCAACTGCGCCAGAAGCGCCTGACCTTTGAGAAAGGGGTCTGCGTCAGGAACCTGACCTTTGGCTACAATGACAGGGTGAAGATATTCGAGGATGCCTCCATCGACATTCCGGTAGGCTGCTCCATCGCCATCATTGGGGCCTCCGGGGCGGGGAAGACCACCTTTGTGGATCTCCTGTTAGGCCTTCTGAAGCCGCAGGGGGGCCATGTGTTCTTTGATGACTATGACATTGTAGGCCAAAGGGATTCCCAGGGGTCCTGCAGGGCAAGCATGGGGGAGCTGGTAAGCTATATCCCCCAGACCGTGTACCTGAACGGGGAGACCGTGCAGAACAATGTGGCTTTTTTTGAGGACGAGAGGGAAATCGATGAGGCAAGGGTGGAGGAATGCCTCAGATGCGCCCAGATATGGGAGGACGTCCAGCGGATGCCGGACGGGGTGCACACCCTGATCGGAGAGAACGGGACCGCCATTTCCGGGGGACAGCGGCAGAGGATCGCCCTGGCCCGGGCGCTGTACAAGGACTTTGAGCTGCTGGTGATGGATGAGGCCACCGCGGCGCTGGACATGGAGACGGAGATGGCGGTCATCGATTCTATCCGCCAGATTAAGGAGAACAAGACGCTGATCATGGTGACCCACCACATGAGCCTGGCCAATGAGTGCGATGCGGTGTATAAGATTGAGGACAGGAAGATCCTGCGGGTGAAATAGGATATGCTCTGTGGGAACCGCTCCGAAGGAATTCCGGAAAGCCGCGTGATATGTGGTCTGGAGGCTTCAAAAATACGCTCTCGGAATTTCAGAAAGCAGAATCAGGCCTTTTCGAAAGTAAAAGAGATGGGAATGGGAGGAAGGAACATGGATTCAGTGGGAAGGAATCGGAAGGAGGGGCTGGTATCCATCGTCACGCCGGTCTACAATGGGGAGGCGCATCTGGCAGGGATGCTGGACTCCGTGCTGTCGCAGACCTATCCCGGGATAGAGATGATTCTTGCGGATGACGGCTCCGCGGACGCGACCTTACAGGTGGCGGAGGGCTATCGGGAAAGGTTCGCCGCCAGGGGTTACGCCTACCGCATCGTACAGGCGTCCCACAGGAACGCCTCCGCCGCCATCAACGCAGGGCTTCCCTATGTGACAGGGGAGTATTTAATCTGGCCCGACAGCGATGATGTGCTGGAGCCGGAGTCCGTGGCGAAAAGGGTGGCGTTCCTCGCGGGGCACCCCCAGTACCAATGCGTCAGGTCCCTGTCCTATTATTTCGATGAAAACACAGGAGAGCGGCTGGACAAGGCCGATGAGCAGCGGGGGGATCTGTCGAAAGAGGATTTGTTCTGGGACATCCTGGAGTCCAGGACCTTCGTCTGCTGCGGCTGCTACATGTTCAGGTCGGAGCCTTTTTTCCGCATCTATCCCCAGAGGCATATCCCGGAATATGACGTGGGGCAGAATTTCCAGATGCTGCTGCCCTTCGTGTACCGATACAAATGCCCGACTATCCGTGAAGAACTGTACGGCGTGGCGGTTAGGGCCGGGAGCCATTCCAGGACGGGCCTGACACAGCAGCAGGAGGAGAAAAAGTACGCGGACTATGAGCGCCTGGTGGACGATATCGCGGAGCTCTGCGGCCTGGAAGACGAGGAGTCGAGACGGCGCGTCACAGGCTGGAAAGCCGCCCGCCGCTATCGGATTTCCCTGAAATACCGCCGGTGGAAGGAGGCGCTGAAAGCCCTGGGAAGGCTGCGCAGCTGCGGGGGCTTCCGTATGGGGGACGCGCTGAAGGAGGTCATCTGGGCATTTTTCGTCAAGGGCTGGGTGGCGGAGAAGGTCTATCCCGTCTACCGGAAGATATGCTGCTACCTGCGCTCCAGCCAGGCATAGCTCACCCGGGAGATCAGGGCCGTGAGGAGATGGCAGCGAAGCCAAAAGGCGCTTACCAGGATTCTGCGGGGCAGGATGCCGGTGGAGAGGTTCTGCCTCATCGCCTGCCTGTAGAGCGGGCTGCGCCGCATTTCCCGGCAGAGGCGGCGGCTCTCCCGGTACTTCCTGGTGCTCAGGGGACTGAATATCTCCCGGATGAGCACATAGGTCAGATTCTCCAGCGCATAAGAGCAATAGTCGCGCTGCAGCCGGGGGAACATGCCGTTTTTCTCCAGCGTCTCCCTGACAGCCTCCAGCAGCCTCCCATGGTTCTGCCGTAGGCCGGGATTGAAGTGATGGGAGGAGGAGTCTCCGTGGATGTCATAAAAGTATACCGTTTTGGGGATGTAGGCGCAGGATTTCGCCCGCAGCTGGTACTCCAGGTTGAAGAGCAGGTCCTCCCCAATTCGGATATCCGGTGAAAAACGGATGGAATACCGTTCTATCAGGCTCCGCCTGTATGCCCTGGCGCAGGGCGTGCGGAAATCCGGGGAACAGCTCTCTGTCAGAGGCCGGGGCACCAGGATGCGGCTGATCAGGTCCAGCATCTCCCCGCCCTGGTAGAGAAGCGCTTTTTCTGAGAAGTTATCAGCGCCTTGTCCGTCCCGGACGTTCGGGGCGCGGTCTGGGACGATGCCATCGGAGCCGGTTGCGAAGTCCGGTGATAGATGCACGGCATCGGCGCAGGCCGTTGCCCCTGAAAGGCCGCTATCTGCCGCCCCCGGAAGGCTGCTATCCATCGCCCCTGAAAGGCCGCTATCCGCCGCCCCCGGAAGGCCGCTATCCGTCTCCCCTGGCGCAGGCCGGGAGGCAGAGGAAGCATGTTTGGCGAACCGGAACAGGATCAGGTCCTGCTGCCCGTAAGCTTTATCCGCCGTCAGGCTTAAATAATCATCGGTGATAAAGTCGTCCGAATCCAGGAAGACGATCCATTCCCCCCGGGCTGCCTCCAGCCCCAGGTTCCTGGCAGAGGACACGCCCCGGTTCTCCTGGGAGAGAAAAACGACACGGATGTCATTTTCTGCGTATGCCCTGCAGATGTCCGGACTGCGGTCCGTGGAGCCGTCATTGACCAGTATGATTTCAAAGTCGCTGTATGCGGAGGCCAGCACCGAATCGATGCAGCGGTTCAGGTAGGGTTCCGCGTTGTACACGGGAATGATTACGGATATCAAGAGTCAGCCCTCATTTCTATATGGATTACTTTTAATATAGTATATTTAAGGAGAAAAGGCAAGTTATGTTCACATTTGTGGTCACATGCTATAATCAGGCGGATGTAGTCCTGCAGACGCTGGAGAGCGTCAAATACCAGATCAGGGAATTCGGCAGGGGACAGGCCTTCCAACTGATCGTCACGGACGACGGGTCCACGGACGGCAGTCCCGATGCAATCAGGGGCTGGCTTGCGGGAAACGGCGGGCTGTTCGCCAGGACGGACCTCCTGTTCCGGGAGGAGAACGGCGGTATCTGCGTCAACTATGCGGCGGCCCTGAACTGCATAGGGGGGGAGCGCTTCATCGTGGTCAACGGCGACGATCTGCTGGCGCCCTTTGATGTCTTCGAGATTACCGACAGACTGGACGAGGCGGACATAGTGTGCACCGCCTTCCTGAAATTCACCGGATCCGGTGACGTGATAAGGGCTTACGGCACCTACCTGGAGGTGGTCCTGCAGAATTTCATCAGGGGAAAGACGCTTCGCCATGCCGTGCGGCTGGGCTGTCCGGTGATGGGCACCGCCGTGTACCGGAAGTCCCTGCTGTCGGAGGAAGTCCTGGAGTTCATCCTGAAATTCCGGACGGTGAACGACAGGGCATGCTTCCAGAAGATATTGGGAGAGCATGAAGGTGCACGCGTAGTCTACGTGAACCGCCCTTTCATCCTGTACCGTATCTCCGGCACCTCCATATCCAACTTCAACAGCCCCACCAGGCTCCTGCACAACAAAGAGGTGGCCCGGCTGTGCAGGGCGGAGCGGGAGAGGGAGGAGTCTGCGGCCTTCCGCCTCCTTCTGCTCTGGCAGGAGAAATCCGCGTATTTCCGCACCTGCTCCAACAGATTCCTGCGGCTGCTGCGCTTTTTCTCCCCCTATTTCGCCATCATGTTCTGGCTGTGGCTGCGCCATCACGGGGAAATCGTGCGGATGGAGCGGGAGCTGGTGGATTCCCATCTGGAGAAGTGCAGGGCCCACTGCAGAAGGATGGAGGCATGCGCCGGGGAATCCCGGACATCCCACTGAGGGTTTTCGAGGATTCTCCGCCGTTCTCCGCCCATCCGCAGTTTCCGAAATTATGTCTTGTGGTGCAGCGCAAAAAATGGTATACTTGACTTATAGAGCAGGTGGAGGCGATTTCACCGGACAAAGGAGATGTATGGCTTATGGAACAGGATAGAAGAAGAACGAGAAGGACTGATCTGGAGTCAAAGCTGGTAATCAAGAGGCTGGACGGAAACAGCGGACATGAGGTGACCATCCATATTTCAGACGTGTCAAAGAACGGCGTGGGCTTTGAGTGCACGGAGGCGCTGCAGATTGGAGAGGTGTACGAGGCCTATCTGACCATCTGGACGAAGGAAGTGATACACGCTTTCCTGCAGATTGTGCGGATAGAGCTGAAAGGCGGCGGCTATGGCTACGGAGCCATCTTCATCGGCATGCCGGAGATGGATTCCGCCAGGATAGAGGTATACCAGACGGTACATGGCGAATAAGATGAGACGGGAAGCTCTGCGCAGATGGGTGGTGTCGGGCATCGCAGCGGCATTGCTGGCAGTTCTGTACGGCATCATCTTCCGATTTTCCGCCCAGGACGGGGAGCAGTCCGGCTCCTTGAGCCAGGAGATTTCCGCCAGATGCGTGGATATCCTCAACTCCCTGTCCGGCGGGGACTGGAGCGAGGCCAGGATGTCCGGGCTGGCGGCTGCTTTCGAGCATCCCATCAGGAAGCTGGCCCATTTCTCGGAGTATGCGTGCATGGGGATTCTGGTGTATACACTGCTGAGCCAATGGATGAGGCGCGTGAGGGGGAGATGCCTGCTGACGGTAGCGTGGGTCTTCCTCTCGGCGGCCTGTGATGAATTCCACCAGTATTTCGTGCCGGGACGCTGGGCCAGCCCCTGGGATGTGCTGCTGGATACCTGCGGCGGCGCGTTCGGGATGCTGCTCTGTATCTGCGCGGCGGCTTTGTGGCGCAGACATGGGGCGGGGAGAAAGGCGAAAGCCGCCAGGGGCTGCGTGGAGGAAAGGGATTGAGTTTTCTTAAGAAAAAGGCAAAAGCGCTCAGGCTTCTGCCTTCTTTTTATGCACATATCCGTATACAGAGGCATAACGCCGGGCAGATCGGCCAGAGCGGCGCATGGGGCAGCGGCAGGCAGTGGGGAAGCGCATTCCCCTGCCCGACTGAGGGGCTGCCCGGCCGGAGGAGACGGCATCGCAGAGCAGGTCAGGAGCGGGCGCGCGGGGCATAGCCTTCCGCGGCCAGAAGGCCCGACGCCTCTGCCAGGGCGGCTTCCCCGTAGAACTCCAGCTTCAGCACCCCGTCCTCGGATTCCCTGTTGTGGGTGATGCCGATGTTCTTGATGCTGATGCCGCGCTCCGCCAGCAGGGTGACGATGCGGGCCAGGGCGCCGGTCTTGTCATCGATGTCCACGCTGATGCCGTAGACGGGCTTGATCGGCCCGCTGGAGGCGCCGAGGAAGGAATCCCGGTAGATGCGGGCGCTCTCGAACTGTTCATAGAGGGATTCAGCCTGTCTGCCGTCTATCTGCTCTCGGAATTCCGCCAGCGCTCCGATATAGTCCGTCAGCAGGGAGGATATGTTGGAGCCGTTGGTCAGGCAGATCTGCTGCCACATGGCCGGGGAGGAGGAGGCGATCCTGGTGATGTCCTTGAAGCCCCCCGCGGCCACCAAACGCATGATGCCGTCCTCAGAATCGCTGTCCCGCACCAGGTTCACCAGAGACGCCGCGATGACATGGGGCAGATGGCTGATGGCGGCGGTGACGTAGTCGTGCAGGGCAAAGTCAAGTACCAGAGGGATTGCCCCAAGGGAGGCAATCAACTCCCGGAAAGCGCTTACGGCATCTTCTGGAACCTCTTTACAGGGAGTCAGAATGTAATAAGCATTCTGAAGCAGCAGGGCCCTGGAGTTGATATAGCCGCAGCGCTCGCTTCCGGCCATGGGATGGCCTCCGATGAACCTGCCGGAGAGTCCGGCAGCTTCAATCTGTTTATGAATCTCCGTCTTTACGCTTCCCACGTCGGTAAGGATGCAGGAAGGTGAAAGATATTTCTTAAGTTCTGCAAGATTTCCGTTGTTTTCCGAGACCGGCGCGCACAGAAAGATATAATCGCACTCCGAAAGGCTTTCGTCCATAGAGGAAAGGGGCGTGTTGATAACGCCGTCGTCTGTGGCCGCGTTCAGGGAATCCTGATTGATTTCATAAGCCATAAGGCGGCTGTCCGGGTAGGTCTGGCGTATTGCCCTTGCGATGGAACCGCCAATCAGCCCCAGGCCGATAAAGCCGCAGGTTAAATGGGACATGGAGACACCTCGTTTCTTCTGTTTTACTGTATTTTCCGAAATATTTTTTCCATCCCGTATCACAATAGCACTTTAATGTGCGAAAGTCAACAAAAATATCCTTTCCTT